>Ga0187874_10000606_pt1 | contig 42160 bp, 39 predicted proteins | sample June2016WEW_16_1_3_FD_132993 | JGI IMG/M metagenome (GOLD analysis project Ga0187874, IMG submission 132993) | Peatland microbial communities from SPRUCE experiment site at the Marcell Experimental Forest, Minnesota, USA - June2016WEW_16_150 | ecosystem: Environmental > Terrestrial > Soil >... | reverse complement strand
TAGTGGTTGACGTTCATTGGGTTCTCCTGTTTGAAGTTTCTGAGCCGGCTGTTCAGAGCCGGTCTCGGCATTGTACCCTTCAGGAGAACCCTTCGCCATCTCAGGCCTTATACATTCAAACAGCTCTCATGGCCTGTCCGGCAAGGGCTCCTGGAAATCCGAAGAAACCCATCCAGGCCCTTTTCCGAACAGGCGAAGGCGGGTCCTGGGTAACCCACCGCCTGGTACTTGCGCCATCCTCTAAGATAGTCGTCGCTTCCAGCAAGGAGAAAAGATGAACCGAAAGATTTTTGTCATTCTAGTGGGTCTGTGCGCGGCCGTTGGGCTGTACGCTCAGGATACCCCGCCGGATACGCCGCAACAGACGCCGGCAGGCGGCGCGGGGCGCGGTGGCCGCGGCGGCGCCGCGGCAGCCAACGCGGACCCGCAACCCTATGACACCGTAATCACCAAAGACACCAAGAGCACCAAGGGGATCTTCACCGTTCACCAAAAAAAGGAGACCTTTTACTACGAGATTCCCAAGAGCGAACTGGGCAAGGAATTCCTCTGGAATTCGCAGATCTCGAAGACGGCGATCGGCGTCGGCTACGGCGGCGGGCAGTTGGCCGAGATGGTGGTCCGCTGGGAACTGAAGGGCAACCGGGTGCTGCTGCTGGACGTGAACTACAGCGTCACGGCCGACCCCAAGTCGCCGATCGCGATGGCGGTGAAGAACGCCAACAATGATGCCATCATCATGGCGTTCCCGGTGGCGGCGTTCGCCAAGGATGGGGCTCCGGTGATCGACGTGACGCGGCTGTTCACTTCCGATGTGGCGGAATTCAGCGCGCGCCAGCACCTGGGCGCCGCGGGCGTGGATGCGACGCGCTCCATGATCGAGCACGTGACGCCCTTCAGCGAGAACGTGGAAGCCGAAGTGACCATGACGTACACCAACACCGGTGGACGCGGCGCGGCCGCGGGCGGTGGACGGGGAGGCGGGCTGGGCGGCGGCACCATGCGCGGGTCGAGCGCCACCGTGGTGCTGCACCATAGCATGGTGAAGTTGCCGGAGAAGCCCATGATGCCGCGGCTGTTCGACAACCGCGTGGGCTACTTCACGACCCGGACCATGGACTACACGCACGACGAGTACAAGGCCGACAACGTACAGTACATCGCGCGCTGGCGGCTGGAGAAGAAGGATCCCAACGCGGCCATCTCCGACCCGGTCAAGCCGATCGTCTACTACATCGACGCAGCGACGCCGGTGAAGTGGGTGCCGTGGCTGATCAAGGGCGTGGAGGACTGGAACATCGCCTTCAAAGAGGCCGGTTTCTCGAATGCCATCAGCGCCAGGAAAATGCCCACGCCGGAGGAAGACCCGGCCTGGAGCGCGGAGGATGTGCGCCATTCGGTGATCCGCTGGCTGCCGTCCACCACGGAGAATGCCAGCGGGCCGCATATTTCCGACCCGCGCACGGGTGAGATTCTGAACGCGGACATCCAGTTCTATCACAACGTGATGGTGCTGGCGCGCGACTGGTATTTCACGCAGGTGGGGCCGCTCGATCTGCGGGCGCAGAAACTGCCGCTGCCGGACGACCTGATGGGAAGGCTGCTGGAATACGTGGTGTGCCACGAAGTGGGCCATACCATCGGTTTCCAGCACAACATGAAGGCCAGCTCGGAATATCCGTTCGAGAAGATCCGCGATCCGAAGTGGGTCCATGAAATGGGCCACACGCCGTCGATCATGGACTACGCTCGTTTCAACTACGTGGCGCAGCCCGAAGACCACATCGCGCTGGAAGACCTGGTGCCGCGCATCGGGCCGTACGACATTTGGGCGACCAAATGGGGCTACGCGCCGATTCCGGGGGCCAAGACGCCGGACGAGGAGAAGGCCACGCTCAACAAGTGGGCCAGGGAGCAGGACGATAAACCGTGGCTGCGGTTCTCGACGGCCAACGCGGCCGGTTCGGACCCGGGCGATGAAACCGAAGCCGTGGGCGATGCCGATGCGGTGAAGGCGACCACGCTGGGGGTGAAGAACCTGCAGCGCGTGGAAAAGATGCTCATGACGGCGACGGCCTGGAAAGAAGGCGAGACGTACGACGATTTGAGCGAGATGTACGGCCGGGTGATCAGCCAGTGGCAGACGGAGATGAATCACGTGACCCAGATCGTGGGTGGATTCAACAGCCAGGAAAAGGCGATCGGGCAGGAAGGCCGGATTTTCAGCCTGGTGGAAAAAGACCGGCAGGCGGAAGCGGTGAAGTTTCTGGTGGACAACGCCTTCACGACTCCCATGTGGCTGATCGATGAAGAGATTCTGCGGCGCATCGAAGCGGTAGGGGCGCTCGACCGCATTCACAACGCGCAGCAGGCGGTACTGACGAGCCTGTTGAACAGCGCGCGGTTCGGGCGGCTGATCGAGCAGGAGACTTTGGACGGCACGCGGGCTTATTCGCCGGTGGAGTTTTTGAGCGCGGTGCGCAAGGGCATCTGGAAGGAACTGGATGCTCCGGCGGTAAAGGTCGACGCGTACCGGCGCGGGTTGCAGCGTTCGTACTTGACCTTGGTGAACGCCAAGATCAACCCTCCGGCGGTGGCGGTGGTGGCGGCGGTTCCGGCGGGTGAAGAGCCGGCTCCGGCGCCGGGCGGACGCGGGGGACGCGGAGGCGGCGCTCCGGGAGACGAGAAGGGGATGTACCGGGCGGAACTGAGGACGCTGAGCGCGTCGATCACGGCGGCATTGGCCAAGACGACGGATCACGAAACCAAGGCCCACCTGGAAGCTTCGCGGGACGAGATCGCGAAGATCCTGGATCCGAAGTTTCTGCCGGCGGCGCCGGCGGCGGCTCCGGCAGCGGGCGGCGGCCGGGGCGGAGTTTATTTCAAGAACCGTTAAACCGGGCCGATAAGCTCCATCGGGGGGCAGGTGCATCCTGCCCCCCGACGGAGACCAATGCCGAGCTTGGCAACTGAAATCGACCAGTTGTTCGAGAAGGATTCTCTCCGGCGAAATCCCTATCCCAGGAGAGATGCATGGTTCGAGGCACTGTCCGGAGCAGAGTATTCGGTGGCGCCCTAGCGGGCGCCATTCTTTTTTTCAGCGGGTTGAGCGGTGAACTGTTGCAGGCGCAGGTACGGGCGCGGATCACCCAGCGGCCGGACAATTCGGTGGTGGTGCGGTTGAACCACACCACGCATCCGGCGGTGGGCGCGGCGCGCGACCTGGGCCGGGTGGCGCCGAAACTGCCGATGGAGCGGATTCTCTTGCAACTCCAGAGCACGCCGGAGCAGGAGAGCGCGCTCGAACAGCTTCTGGCCGAACAACAGGATATTTCTTCGCCGCGGTACCATGCGTGGCTGACTCCGGACGGGTTTGGCGACCAGTTCGGGGTGGCGCAGCAGGATCTGGACGCGGTGGCGGCATGGCTGGCCTCGGCCGGTTTTCAGGTGACCGAGATGGCGCGCAGCCGCCGCACGATCGAGTTCAGCGGCGCGGCGGGGGATGTGGAACGGGCGTTCCACACGGAGATCCACAACTACGACCTGAATGGCGAGCGGCACATTGCCAACTCGACCGACATTTCCATTCCCGAGGCGTTGGCTGCGGTGGTGGCGGGAGTGGCGTCACTCAATGATTTCCAGGCGCGGCCGATGCATCACATGGTGCAGGCGGCGCAGGGAGCGCGGGGCGGGCCGTCGGAGGCGACCGCCCCGCAGACGGACCTTGGGAACGGGGCACACGGCATAGCGCCTTACGATTTCGCCGCCATCTATAACGTGAGCAGCCTGTGGAGCGCGAACTACGACGGCGCCGGGCAGAGCATCGCGGTACTCGGGGAGTCGAATATCAAGCTGAGCGACGTGGCAAGTTTCCGCGCGATGTTCGGCTTGCCGGCCAGCCAGCCGCAGATCATCGTGAACGGCAGGGACCCCGGGGATGTGGGCGGGGGCCTGGAGACGGAAGCGGATCTGGACGTGGAATGGTCGGGCGCGGTGGCCAAAGGGGCCACCATCAAGTACGTGGTTTCGGCGAGCACGCCGAGTTCCGACGGCGTGACGCTCTCCGCGCAGTACGCGGTGAACAACAACGTGGCGCCGGTGATCACGCTGAGCTTCGGGCTGTGCGAAGCGTTGCTGGGCGGGAGCAACCAGTTCTATAACGCCTTGTGGCAGCAGGCGGCGGCACAGGGGATTTCGGTGTTTGTGGCGGCCGGAGACAGCGGCTCGGCGGGCTGCGATACGCCGAGCCTGACGACGCCGGCAAGAAATGGATTCGGGGTGAACGGGCTGGGGTCGTCGCCTTACAACGTGGCGGTGGGCGGCACCGAGTTCAACGACAACGGTTCGCCATCGACCTATTGGAACAGCAGCAACAGCGGCAACCTGGCGTCCGCCAAGGGCTACATTCCGGAAGTGGTGTGGAACGAGAGTAGTTATACGAGGGGCGCGGCGAGCAACGATCTGTATGCGGCCGGAGGAGGATCGAGCAACCAGTGGCCGAGGCCGGCCTGGCAGACCGGCGCGGGCGTACCGGCCGGGACACTCCGGCTGGTGCCGGACGTCTCGCTGACGGCGGCGGGCCATGACGGCTACCTGGTCGAGCAGGAAGGCGGGCTGTACCTGGTGGGTGGGACGTCGGCATCGACGCCGTCGTTTGCGGGGATCATGGCGATCCTCGATCAATACACCGGGGCGCGCAACGGCAATCCCAACGCCAAGTTCTACAGCCTGGCGGCGAGCACGCCGGCGGCATATCACGACATTACAACGGGCAGCAATGCGGTGCCGTGTACGGGAGGGACGCCCAATTGCTCGGCCGGGCTGCCGGCAACCAACGTGGGAAAGATGACGGGATACAGCGCGGGCCCGGGCTACGACCTGGCTACAGGGTTGGGCTCGGTGGATGCGTATGCGCTGGCGCGTGGCTGGGGCGGCGCGCAGGTGGCTCCGAGCATCACTTCTCTGAGCCCCAACCCGATGAAGGGGTCGAACACGGCCCAGGCGCTGACCATCACCGGCACGGGTTTCGTGGCCGGCTTGAGCATCAAGGTGGGGACGATGATATACGGGCCGTCGCAACTCACTTCGGTGAGCGGCACGAAAGTGGTGCTAAACGTGACGGTGGGGACGGCGGCACAAAACCTGGCGGTCGAGGCGATCAATACCACGGGGCCGGCTTCCAACATGGCGACCTTGCAGGTGACCGGGACACCTCCCGCAATCGGCGCGCTGAGCCCGAACCCGATGACGGGTTCCAACAACGGGCAGGTTCTGACGATCACGGGGACGGGATTCCAATCGGGATTGACGCTACAGATCGGTTCGACCTTGCTGACGAGTTCGCAATTGATGTCGGTGGCGGCGACGCAAATCCAGGTGGATCTCATCGTGGGGCTGACGACGCGGGCCTTCGCGGTGACGGTGACCAACCCCGACGGACAGGGTTCCGGCAGCGTGAACTTCCAGGTGAACGCGCCGCCGGCGCCTTCGATCAGCTCGCTCAGCCCGAGCCAGATGACGGGGTCCAACGCGGCCCAGACCTTGACGGTCAACGGCACGAATTTCCAATCGGGCGCGGGCCTCACGGTGCTGGTGGGCGCCACCAACTATACGGGCAGCCAGGTGACGTTGGTGAGCGGCAGCCAGATTAGGGTTCCGGTGGTGACGGGCGTGGGAGCGCGCACGCTGAACGTGAGGGTGACGAATCCGAGCGGGATGGCTTCGAATGCGGTGACGCTGGCGGTGAAGTAGGGAGCTAGCCCAGCTAATTCCACGGCTTGGCTGGCGGCCACCAGCCGGCGGGCGTGTTCGTCCATATGCGGCCACATGCCAGCAGAGTACTGGACGAGTTGGGCGTTGGTGTCCATGCCCGCTGTGCGCCGCGGCTGTTAACAAAGACGGCGATAGACCGAGCCCCCATGGTGTCGGCCATGCGAACAAGTCGGGGCGGACGGAACGTTCCCGGGGGGCGCCCAAGAAGCCGCGCGAACAGAGGCGGTCTTTGCGCTACGCGTGCCGCAGCATGCCCAGCACGGCGTTGATCAGCACCGCCGCCATGCCTACGGGTATCGCGATCTTCCAGCCGATGTTCATGAGCTGGTCGTAGCGGAAGCGGGGGAATGTGCCGCGGAACCAGATCATCAGATAAATGATGGTAAACACCTTCAGCAGGAACCAGAACAGTCCGATCACCGCGTGATTCACCACCGGCACGATAAAGACGCCGGCCACCAGCACCAGCGCCAGCGCGCACACCACCAGCACCATCTGCTGCATGGTGTCCTTCAGCTTTTTCACCAGCGTCAGCGTCAGGGCGCCGGAGCCCACGAACAACAGGACCGGGAACGCCACATTCAGCGGCACATCCAGCCACCCGACGCTGGGGAACGGGCGCAACCAGCCACCCCAGAACAGCGCCACGGCCACCGAGGAAACCACGAAAATGTTGGCGTATTCCGCCAGGAAGTAGAGGCACCAGCGGAAACCGCTGTACTCGGTATGGAAGCCGCCCACCAGTTCCGACTCCGCTTCCGGCAGATCGAACGGCGCGCGGTTGGTCTCCGCGGTAGCGGCGATGATGTAGACCGCGAACGGCACGATCATGAAGCCCCAGTTGTCGAACACGAACCAGACGCCGCGTTGCGCCTGCGCCAGAACGATCGATTTCATGCTCAGCGTGCCGGCCGCCATCACGCCGGAAAGCAGCGCGAACGAAAGCGCCACCTCGTAACTCACCAATTGCGCCGCGCTGCGCAGCGCGCCCAACAGGGAGTAGTGGCTGTTGGATGCCCAGCCGCCCAGGATGATTCCCAGGATTCCCACGGCAGAGACCGCCGAAATGACCAGCAGCCCCACGTTGACATCGGCCACGTAAATCGTCTTTGTGAAGGGAAGGACCGAGAAAGCGGTCAGCGCGGTGATGGTCGAAATGCAGGGCGCAATCCAGAAAATGGCCTTGTCCGATTCCGCGGGGATGATGTCTTCCTTGAGCAGCAGCTTCAGAGCGTCGGCGATGGGCTGTAGCAGGCCATGCGGCCCTACCCGCATGGGCCCGAGGCGCACCTGGAAGTCCGCCAGAACCTTCCGCTCCATGAGCACGATATAGCCGGCCACCAGCGGGAACGCCGCGACGATGACGAGCGTCACCAGAATCGGCGCGAACAACGGATTCGAATAAACCGTTTGCCACATATCGTCTCTATCTCGGCATCCTTATCGCAACAGCGAAGTCTGTGCCAGCCGCAGAAACGGCTCGGGGTAGATGCCAATCGCCAGGGTCATGACTCCGCTCACGGCGAGCGCCAGGCGCAGGCCGAAACTGGTGGCCAGCGGGGCCTTTTCGGTCTCTTCGCCCGTGAACATGCTGCGGACCACCTTGAAGTAGTAATAAATCGCCACCGCGACATAGAGCGTGGCCACCACCGCCAGCGTGTAATGCCCGGTCTGAATCAGCGACAGGAAAATGTAATACTTGCCCAGGAAGCCGGCGGTGGGCGGGATGCCGGCCAGCGAGAGCAGGAAGATCAGCATCAGCAAGGCATAGCCGGGGCTCTTGTGCATGAGCCCGCTGATATCGTCGAGGTCTTCGCCGATGATATTCTTCCGCCGCAGCGCGACCAGGACCAGGAACGCGCCCAGATTCATGAAGGTGTAGACCATCACGTAGACCGCGATGCCGTTGATCCCCGTCTCATTGCCGGCCACCAAGCCCAGCAGCATGTAGCCGGCGTGCGAAATCGAGCTGTACGCCAGCAGCCGCTTGATGTTGGTCTGGTTGACCGCCGCCAGGTTCCCCACCGTCAGGGTGAGGACGGCGATCACCGCCAGCATGGGCTCCCATACTTCGCGCGCCGACGCAAAAGGCGCCAGCGGGCCGTGGAACAGCCGCAGCAGGAAGGCTATCGAAGCCGCCTTCGACGCCACCGAGAGATAGGCCGTCACCGTGGTGGGCGCCCCTTCGTAAGCGTCCGGGGCCCACATATGGAAAGGAACCGCCGAGATCTTGAACAGCAACCCCACTGTGGTGGTCACCAGCGCCAGGAAAACCACCGGGTCCCACGGCGGGCGCGAGGCAATCGCCGCGGCGATATCTTCCAGCTTGGTGGAGTGCGCGATGCCGTACATCACCGAGAAGCCATACACCAGGAAGCCGCTCGAAAAGGCCCCCAGCAGCAGGTATTTCATGGCGGCCTCATTGGAGCGCTTGTCGGCCCGCAGGAAGCCCACCATGACGTAAAAGCACAAGGCCATCAGCTCGAGGCCGATGAACAGAGTGATCAGGTCCGTACCGGTGGCCAGGAAGTACATGCCGCACTGTGCGAACAGGATCAGGCTGTAATACTCGCCGTGGTGCTCGCCGGCGATCTCCAGGTAGTGATACGACACCAGCGCCACCACCATGGCGGCGATCAGGAAGATCCAATTGAAAAAGATGCCAAACCCGTCGACCGTCACCGATCCCTGGAATCCCTGCAACTGCGCCTGGCCGCTCGACGCCAGCCAGGCCGTCTGGCGGTAGAGCGCAAAGCCCGTAAAGCCTTCCGCCAAGGCCACGAAAATCAGCAGCCACTTACGCTGCCGGGGGTCCGGGAAGATGAGGAAGTCGAAGAGCAGAATGGCGCACCCGAACAGCGCCAGCATCACCGCCGGAATGATGGTGAAGTGATCAGTGGCGGTATAGAAAGACTGGATCATCGCGCCACCCCCGCCCGTGTCATCGGCCGAGGTATGGCGGCGTTCTGCACACCGCCCGAGTAATATCCAGGCCTCACGCGCTCGACGATCTCAGCCACCGGCTGCCGCAGAATGTCGAAATAAGGCTTCGGGTAGACGCCGATCCAGATGGCCCACGCGATCAGCGGCAGGAACATGGCCACTTCGCGGAAGCTCATGTCAGGGATCACCAGGTTCCTTCCATTGGTGACCTGTCCCAGCATGGTCCGCTGGTAGAGCCACAGCAGGTAGGCGGCGCCCAGGATCACGCCGGTCACGGCGAAGGCCGCCCAGATCCGATTGGCTTCGAACGCGCCCATCAGAATCGTGAACTCGCCCACGAAGCCGTTCAGCAGCGGAAGCCCGATCGAGCTCAGCATGGCAATCGCGAAGATGACCGCGAACTTGGGCATCACGTGCGCCAGACCGCCATATTCGGAAATCTCGCGCGTGTGGCGCCGCTCGTAAATCACGCCGACGACCATAAAGAGCATGCCGGTCGAAATGCCGTGGTTGATCTGCTGGAGCACGCTGCCCGCGATCCCGTTCGGGTTCATGGAAAAAATGCCCAGCGTGCAGAAGCCTAGGTGGCTCACCGAAGAATAGGCGATCAGCTTCTTCCAATCCTTCTGCATCATGCACACCAGGGCTCCGTAGATAATCCCGATGATCGAGAGCACGGCCAGGATCTGCACGATGGTCTGGTCCATCGACGCTTTCGGCAGCAGCGGCAGCGAAAAGCGCAGGAACCCGTACGTTCCCATCTTCAGCAACACCGCCGCCAGGATCACGGAACCGGCCGTGGGCGCTTCCACGTGCGCGTCCGGCAGCCAGGTGTGGAAGGGGAACATCGGAACCTTGATGGCGAAACCCAGGAAGAAGGCCCAGAACACCCACTGTTGCAAACCCAGCGGCATGGCGGTCTTCATCAATTCGGAAATCTCGAACGTGTAGGCGCCGAACTGGTGGAAGTGCTGGAAGTAAAGCGTCAGGATGCCCAGCAGCATCAGAACCGAGCCGGCCAGGGTGTAAAGGAAGAACTTGATGGCGGCGTACAGCTTGCGCGGCCCGCCCCACACTCCGATGATGAAGTACATCGGAACCAGCACCAGTTCCCAGAAAACGTAGAACAGGAAGAAATCGAGCGCCACGAACACGCCGATCATGCCCGTCTGCAACAGCAGGAACATGGCGTAGTATTCCTTGGTGCGATCCTGGACGGCGCTCCACGAACAAAGAAACGCGACGAAGCCCATCAGGGTGGTGAGCATCACCAGCAGCAGGCTGATGCCATCCATGCCGATGTGATAATGCGCGCCCAGCGAGGGGATCCAGTCGGCGCGTTCTTCGAATTGGAAGCCGGCCACACCCACCTGGAAGCGGGAGACCAGCGGGAGAGAAACCAGGAACCCTGCGAAGGCCGCCAGGTTCGCCCAGATCCGGATCAAGTCCTTGCTCTTCGACGGAATGAAGAGCAGAACCAACAAACCGGCCAGCGGCGTAAAGAGAACAATGCTGAGTAAGTGCTGGTCCATAGGTTTACCGCACCACGTAATAGCCGAACATCGCCAGAACGCCGACCACCACAAAGAAGGCGTAGGTCTGCAGGCGCCCGGTCTCCATAATGCAAACCGGGTAGGAGAGCATCTTCACGCAGAAGGAAGTGAATCGCACGGCGCCGTCGACAATCCAGGTATCCCACCACATCGAAAGTTTGGCGGTGAAGCGCGTCAACCAGCCGGCGCCGTTGACTCCGCCATCCACCACGTTGCGATCGAGCGCGCCCAGCGCCAGCCCGCCCCCCTTGCACAAGCCGTCGACGAACAGGAAGTCGTAGATCTCGTCCACGTACCACTTGTTGTAGAGCACCGTGTACAGCGGTTGGAACCTCGCCTCGATGCGATCCGGGATTTCCGGCTTCTGGTGATACAAAACGCGCGCCATGTAAATGCCGATGACTGCAACCAGCACGGAGGCGCCCATCAGCGTCCATTCCATCGAGGTGTCGTGAGTGGCCTCCCCGGCCGCCTTCACCAGCGGCGATTCAAACATCGGCGCCAGCCACGATTCGAAGCTGCGGAAGGCCTCCGGCAGATTCCACAATTGGGGCGTGCCCAGCCAGCCGGCCACCACACTGCCGAATGCCAGAATACTCAGAGGCCCGGTCATCGCAAAAGGCGATTCGTGGATGTGCTTTTCCACTTCCGGCGCGACGTGCGACTTGCCGTAGAACGTCATGTTCATGAGCCGCCACATGTAGAACGCCGTCATGCCGGCGGTGGTCAGGCCCACGACATACAAGAGGGTCGATCCCAACGGCGAACTATACGCCTGCCACAGGATCTCGTCCTTCGAGAAGAATCCGGCGAAACCCGGAATCCCCGCGATGGCCAAGGACCCTACCCACATGGTCCAGTGGGTGATGGGGATCTTATCCTTGAGCCCGCCCATACGCCGCATATCCTGTTCCCCACCCAGCGAGTGGATCACCGAGCCGGAACAAAGGAAGAGCAGGGCCTTGAAGAAGGCGTGCGTGAACAGGTGGAAGATGGCCACCCAGTAGGCGCCCACGCCCGCCGCCAGGAACATGTAGCCGAGCTGGCTGATCGTGGAGTAGGCCAGCACGCGTTTGATGTCGTTCTGCACCAGCGCGATGCTGGCCGCCAGAATCGCCGTGAAAGCCCCTATGATCGCGACAATCATCGACGTCTGCGGGGTCAACTGGAACAACGCCGCGGAGCGCGCCACCATGTACACGCCCGCCGTCACCATGGTGGCCGCGTGGATCAGAGCCGAAACCGGCGTCGGGCCTTCCATGGCGTCGGGCAACCAGATATACAGTGGCACCTGCGCCGATTTGCCGGTGGCGCCGAAAAACATCAACAGCGACATGGCGCTCAAGACGCCGAAGGTGGTTTCGCGCGCGAACTGGCCGCTATGCAGGATGGAATTCACGTCGGTGAATCGCACCGTGCCCAGCACGCTGAGCATCAGCAGCATCCCCAGCACGAAGCCGGCATCGCCCACCCGGTTCACCACGAAGGCCTTCTTGCCCGCGTCGGCCGCCGATTTCTTGTGGAAGTAGAATCCGATCAGCAGGTAGCTGCACAACCCGACCCCTTCCCAACCCACGAACAGCAGCGTGTAGTTGTTGGCCAGCACCAGCATCAGCATGAAGAAGACGAACAGGTTCATGTAGCCGAAGAAACGGTAGTAGCCGTTGTCGTGCGCCATGTACCCGATGGAGTACACATGGATCAGGAACCCGATGCCAGTCACCACCAGGATCATGACCGAGCTCAGCGGGTCCAGCAGAAAGCCCCAATCCACGGAGAACGTGGCCAGGTGCCCGTTCGCCATGTGGAACGGCAGCCCGGCGATCCAGGTGAACTGGATGATCTGGTGTACGCGATCGGCCTTCTGCGAAAGCTGCCACACCGCGCCCACCGAAAAGAGGAACGAAAGCAGCACCGTCCCCGGGCAGATGAAACTGATCAGGGTCTTCAGCGGCGACGCATGATGATGCCCGTGTCCGTGTCCGTGGTCGTGACTATGCTCGTGTGGGTGCCCGTGGGCGGCGTGTTCCGCGTGCCCTTCATCGACCGGCTCCACACCGGGAGCGACCGCCACCTGGGAGGCCGGCTGCGGGTCGAGCATCTTGCCCAACAGCAACATGAGCGCCGCCCCGAACAGCGGGAACAGAGGAATCAGCCAGATTTGGTCTAGGAAGTTCACGGCTCTCCTACCACTTCAGCAAATCGATTTCATCCGCCAGCACGGTTTCTTTGTTGCGGAACAGGGCGATCAGAATGCCCAGCCCGACGGCGGCTTCGGCCACCGCATCGACGATCACGAAGATCGCGAAAATCTGCCCGTGGACGGCGTGCGCCTGGCGCGAAAAGGCCACCAGGTTGATGTTCACGGCATTCAGAATCAGCTCGATGGACATCAGAATAATCACAATGCTGCGGCGCGTCAGCACGCCGACGGTGCCGATGAGCAGCAGCGCCGCGCTCAAGGCCAGGTAATGAACTGTGGTTACCGGATGCATCGTCAGATCCTTTTCTTGGCCATCACAACCGCCCCCACCACCGCCACCAGCAGCAGGACGGAAGCGATTTCGAAGGGGAGCAGGTATTCCTGGAAGAGCACGTCCGCCAGGATTTCCGTGTTGCCCGCCCCGGCGGCGGAAACTCCGCCCGCGCTATCGGCCAGGCGGAACGCGCCCTGCCCGCGATACAGGAACCAGGAGATTTCGGCGCCCACGGCGGCCACGGCCACCAGAGCCACCATCCACTGGCCGTTGAACTGCCGCTGCTTGGCCGACTGGTCCAGGTTCACCAGCATGATCACGAACAGGAATAGCACCATGATGCCGCCCACATACAACACAATCTGCACCGCGAACAGGAACTCCGCCCGCTGCATCAGGTACAGCCCCGCCACGCCCAACAGCGACACAATCAGCGAAAGCGCGCTATGCACCGCGTTTCGCCGCGTGATGGTGAGGAGACCGCCGCCCAGCGTCAAGAGGGCGAACACATAGAAAAAAACCGTATCGATCAGCATTTGTATTGAGTCGGCTTCGGCCCCTCTTCCAGCATCTGCCGGTCCCAAACCTGGCCTTCCCGGGTATAAGTGGCCAGTTCGAAATCCTGTGTGAGCTCCAGCGCGTCCACTGGACAGGCATCTTCGCACAGCCCGCAGAACATACACCGCGAGGTGTCATAGGTAAACGTCGTCAGTTCCTTGCGCCGCGTCGCCTCGTTGCGTTCGCTCGAGACCACGATCAGGTTTTCCGGACAGGCCAGCGCGCACAAATTGCAGGCGATGCACAAGGTCTCGCCGTTGTCCGGGTTGTTATTCAGCCGCGGCGCGCCCCGGTACCGCTCCGCCACCTGAGGCCGCTCCGCCGGATACTGCTCGGTATAGATGTACTTGGGATTCTGATTCCGGAACGTTACCCGCAGTCCCTGGAACAGGTCCACAAGGAAAATTCTCTTCAGCAGATTGACCATAAATTCTCTCAGGGAAGACACAAGTCGGAATTCAGAAGTCAGAAGAACCGCGCGGCCTCCATTCTGACTTCTGACTCCTGACTCCTGACTCCTGACTTCCTTCCCTCATCGATCGATCTCTCCCAACACAATATCCAATGTTCCGATGATCGCTACCACGTCGGCTATCAGCCCGCCCCGGATCATCCGGTCGAGGGCCTGCAGATTCACGAACGATGGCGGCCGGACGCGGCACCGGTACGGCTGCGTGGATCCGTCGCTGACCACGTAATAGCCCAGCTCGCCCTTGGCCGCTTCAATGGAAACGTACGCTTCGCCCACCGCCGGCTTGATCACCTTCCCGACTTTTCCCATGATCGGGCCTTCGGGAATGGCTTCGACGGCCTGCTCCATGATGCGCACCGCTTGCCGCATTTCCTGCATGCGGACAATATACCGGTCGTAGGTGTCGCCGTTCGCCCCCGTGGGGATTTCGAAATCGTATTTCTCGTAGCCCGAGTACGGCTGCGCCTTGCGCAGGTCCCACTTCACGCCGGAGGCGCGCAACACCGGCCCGGTGACGCCGTATTCCTTGCATTCCTCGGCGCTCAGGATTCCCACGCCCACCAACCGCGCCTTCCAGATGCGGTTGTTGGTCAACAGTTCTTCGTATTCGTCCACCTTCGGCACGAACATTTTGCAGAAGTCCCGCACATCCTGCTCGAAGCCGTCGTACGTCTCATACTGCAACCCGCCGATGCGGAAGGCGTGCGTGGTGAGCCGCGCGCCGCAGTACTTCTCGAGAATCTTCAGGGCTTCTTCGCGCTCCCGCAGGCAGTAAAAGACCGGCGTGATGGCCCCGATATCGAGGGCGTGCGTGCCCAGCCAAACCAGGTGGCTGGCGATGCGGTTCAGTTCCGTGAGAATCACCCGCACGGCCTGCGCGCGCGGCGGCGCCTCCACGTTCAGCAGCTTCTCCACCGCCAGGCAGTAGCCCAGGCCGTTCGACACCGCCGCCACGTAGTCCATGCGGTCCACATAGGGGTTGAACTGCGTGTACGTGCGGTGTTCCGCGATCTTCTCCACGCCGCGATGCAGGTATCCGATGACGCAATCCGTCCCCAGCACCTTCTCGCCGTCCAGCTTGAGGATCACTCGCAGCACGCCGTGGGTAGACGGGTGCTGTGGACCCATATTGAGCACTAGTTCGGTGGAATCTAGAAATGTCGCATCGGGCATACTGATGTCACTGGCCGCTCTCGATACCGAGGTTTTCCTGAACCCAACGGTCGTCCTGCTGAAGAATGCCGTAATCCTTGCGCAACGGGTACCCCTGCCACTCCTCGGGCATGAGGATGCGGCGCAGATCGGGGTGGCCTTCGAACTCGATGCCGAACATGTCGAAGACCTCGCGCTCCAGCCAGTTGGCCGTCAGGTGCACGCCCACCGCGGTTTCCAGCTTGAAGCCTTCGGGAATATGAGTCTTGATCCGCACCCGCTCGTTTCGCGCGAAGCTGTAGACCACGTAGACCACGTCGAAGCGCTCGGGCCGTTTGGGCCAATCCACCGCGGTGATGTCCACCAGGTAATCGAAGTTGGCTTCGATCTTTAGGTACTCCAGCAGGGAGACAGGCGCGTCCGGCTTGGCGACGATGAAATTCTGGCCCAGGTAGGTGGATGTTTCGCCGACCCGGTCGCCGAATCTTTCCTTGATTTCGCGGGCGAGATCGCTGTCCCAGGGGGTGGCCGCCATCACGGCGGGCGGCTTCGGAGGCGCGGCCGCCGCGGCGGGCTTCGGAGGCGGCGCTGGCTTGGCCGCCTCGCCCCCGGCAGGCGGAGGCGCTTGCGAGCCCTCGGGCTTTTGCTCGTCAGCCATCGGATCTCCTCGATTTCTCGATTTAAAGAACCCTACATTTATCACCGGCGTAGGACGGGTGTCAAATTACGAAACGGCGCAAATCCAAGCGGGCGGCAGGCTCCCAGATGAAATGCTTCATCGGCCGAATTCGCGCAGGATCTCTTCGTGCGACATTCCAGGCGAGGGATTCGCGCGCGCAGCGTCGATGCGGGCCAGCGTCTCGGGTTCGACGGGGGCTTCTTGAGCGGTCAGGAATTGCAGAAACCGCTTGGCAGCCACGATTTCGGAATCCGGAAGCTGCTCGATGAGGTGGTGAAGTCGCTCTTTCCCGCTCATCTCAATCTGTGCCCGGAGGCCTCCCTGAGGTGGACCCCAGAGGTTGGACAAAATTTTGCCCTTCCTTAGGTGGTGAAGCGGGCTGACTCAGGAGGCGGCCCGAGGAGATAGCAGCCAATTCCGCGGAGTGGGCGGCAACCAAAAGGGTGATCTCGATTACCCTCACGTCTGCGGCAGCAACTTCGGCCCTCCCTTACTGGCCGAGGCACGTTTTCGCTGGCCCTCCCAGCCAGCCCATCGCTAATCAGTCGCTTCAGGAATTCTTGGCGCGCCACCCCGCCTATAAGATACGAGGGAGCATTTCGGGAATCGTGCGCTCAGCGAACCCGGCCCAGGTGCAGCGCCACCATTCCGCCGGTGAAGTACTCGAACTCCACATCGCTGAAGCCCGCGCGCCGCATGTCTTCCGCCAACTCCGCCGCTCGCGGAAACTTCCGCACCGATTCCGGCAGATACGTATAAGCATCGCGGCTTCCCGAAAGGGCCCCGCCGATCCACGGCAGAATCCGCCGCGAATAAAAGTGGTAGACCGCCGCGAAAGCCGCATTGGGTGGTTGCGTGAATTCCAGGATCGCCGCCATCCCGCCCGGCCGCAGCACCCGCCGCATCTCCGCCAGGCCCGCCGCGTAGTTCGCCAGGTTGCGGAAGCCGAACGCCACCGTCAGCAGATCGAGCGAGCCGTCCCGCAGGGGCAACTGCAGGGCGTCGGATTCGAACAACGCCACGGCCGGGCTTCGCCGCGCGACATTCGGTCGCGCTATTTTCCGGCGCGCGGCGAGCAGCATGGGATGGCAGAAATCCGAACCCAGCACCGGCCCGCGGCTCGAGCGCTGCAACTCGATCGCCAGGTCGCCCGTGCCGCAGCAGATGTCCAACACGCGCGCGCCCGGCCGCGCCAGCACCGGCGCCACGCGCCGCGCCGCGCGGGCCCGCCACAACCGGTCGATGTTGAGCGAAAGCAGGTGGTTCGCCAGGTCGTAGCGGTGCGCCACGCGCCCGAACATGCCGCGAACCCACGCCGCGGCTTCCCGCTCGCTGTCTGCCCCTTCCGGGGTGGCGCCCTTCATGCCAGGGCTCGCTCAATCGCCGTGAGCACCAGCTTCTCATCCACACCCGAAACCACCTTCACTTCCCCCACCCGAACCGGCAGCACAAAATGGATGGCCCCCTGCACCGTCTTCTTGTCGTGGACCAGGCGTGCCTGCAAGTTCGTCGCGGAGATGCCGTCGACTGGCGGAATCGGCCCATACCGCCGCACCAGTTCCAGCATCGCGCCGCCATCCGCGGCCTCCAGCGTTCCGGTCAGTTCGCCCAGACGCACGGCCGCGCACATCCCCCAGGCCACCGCTTCGCCATGCAGGAATCGCGTGTACCCGGTCTCCGCCTCGAGCGCGTGCCCGAACGTATGCCCGAAGTTCAGAATGCGCCGCAGATCCCCCTCGCGTTCGTCGGAGGAAACCACCTCCGCCTTCATCCGCACTGCATCCTCGATGATGTGGTCCACCGCCGCCGGCCGGCGCGCCAGCACGTCGGCGCTCGAATCCGACAGGTAGCGGAACAGCGCCGGTTCCCGGATGATCCCGGCTTTCACAATCTCCCACAGCCCCGCGCGGTACTCGCGCTCCGGCAGGGTGTCGAGCGCAGCCGGGTCGATCAGCACCGCCAGCGGCGGATGGAAACTGCCGATCAGATTCTTACCGGTCTCGAGGTTCACCCCGGTCTTGCCGCCGACGGCCGCGTCCACCTGCGCCAGCAACGTGGTGGGAATCTGCACCACCGGAATCCCACGCATGAAAATGGCGGCCAGAAACCCCGCCATGTCGTTGACGATGCCGCCTCCGAACGCGATCACCACGCTCGAACGGTCGCCGCCCCGCTCCACCATGCGCTCAGCCAGCCGCTCGATCGGCCCCAGGCGCTTCTGCTCTTCCCCACCCGGCAGAAACAGCTCTTCGTGCGGCGTCCCCGCTAGCGCCTGCGCGAGCGCGGTTCCCTGGTGCCGCCACACATCTTCGGTCGAAACCACGAAGACCTTGCCGGCCTTCGCGGGAAGGTGTTGCGCCGCCGAACGGATGACGCCGCGTTCGACGATCGCCGGATAGCGATGTTCCGGCGTCTCAATTTGATAAGTGGGCATAGAGTCGCGCTATTTCTCAGTACACCCTTTCACCAACACCCTCGGCTTGGTGGGGCAGGATGGTATCCTGCGCGCCGGTTGGCAACCTGCCCCACACGCCGGCACCTTCCGTCACTGCATTTGGCGAGCCTCAATGGCTACTTCTTATCCGGCGCGCCGGCCGGCAGCAGGCGAGTGATCTCCGCCGCCAGTTGGTCGCCTTCGAATATCTCGCGCGTCAGCGGCCCGTACAGATAATCGCGCCGGATCGTGCCGGCGCCATCGATCATGTACAGGTGCGGAAAGGCCAACGTCTGGGTCAGTACGTAAGAGTATGCCACCTGCCCGATATCGAGCAAAATCGGGTATTTGATCCGGTGGCCGGCAATGAAGTCCGCCACCTTGCCCGGGTCGTCCGGGTAAATCGCGACCGCCAGCACCGCAACGCGGGAGCCATATTTCTCCTGGGTCTGTTGCAGCAGCTCCGCAAAGCCGGCGCAGTGCGGGCAGGTGGTCTGGAAGAAAACCAGCAGCACCAGTTTGCCGCGGTAATCGGCCAGGTCGTGTTCTGCGCCTTTTGAATCCACAAGCGAAAAACCGGGCGCCCGGCGGTTCACATCCGCCGCGAAAAGCGCGCCGGCGCAAAGCAGGGTAATCAGAAGTTTTTTCATGGTTGATTTGTTCATCCCACTAATTTTCTCAAAGACTCTTCGTATGGTGCACGCGCCACGCCGCGTTCCGTGATGATGCCGGTCACGTAACGCGCCGGCGTCACGTCGAACGCCGGGTTCTGGACGGCCGTCCCCTCGGGCGCCATCTGCCGCCCGTAAACGTGTGTCACTTCCGCCGCGGCGCGTTGTTCGATGGGAATGGCATCGCCCGACGCGAGCGTCAGGTCCAGCGTCGATATCGGCGCCGCCACAAAAAACGGCACGTTGTTTTCTTTCGCCAGCACGGCCACCGAATACGTGCCCACCTTGTTGGCGACGTCGCCATTCGCCGCGATGCGGTCCGCGCCCACCACCACGCAGCCGATCCGGCCCGACTTCAAGAAGTGGCCCGCCATATTGTCGGTGATCAGCGTCGTCGGAATGTGGTCCTGCTGCAGTTCCCACACCGTGAGCCGCGCGCCCTGCAGAAACGGCCGCGTCTCGTCGGCGAATACATCCACCGTTTTGCCGCTCTCGATGGCCGCGCGAATCACACCCAGGGCCGTTCCATAACCCGCAGTGGCCAGCGCGCCGGCGTTGCAGTGCGTCAGCACGGTCTTGTGGTCCGGCACCAGGGCCGCCCCGTTGCGCCCGATCGCGCGGCAGATCGCGATGTCCTCCTGGCGCACGCGCAGCGCCTCTTCCACCATGCGCCGCCGGATCTCCGCCGGCGCGGCGCCGCGCAGGGATGTGTACAGCCGTTTCATGCGGCCGATGGCCCAAAAGAGATTGACCGCCGTCGGCCGCGTGGCCGCCAGGGTGGCGCAAATCGTTTCCACTTGCCGGTCCAAGTCCCGCTCGCCGGCGTGCAGCACGCCCAGCGCGACCCCCATGGCCGCCGCCACCCCGATGGCCGGCGCGCCCCGAATAATCATGTCGCGAATCGCCGTCGCCACTTCCTCATACGTCCGGCACGTGACATACGCTTCTTCGAGCGGCAGTCTGGTCTGGTCGATCATGACCACTCGGTCGTCGATCCACTGAATCGTTTCCACCATTAGTGCGGCAGATTCCTTCCTGGCGTGAACAACGAAACAAACGAGAGCGCGTTGAAAGATGCGTGCATGATGGCCGCCGCCCGCGTCGACCCGGAGGCCTGCCGCATCCATCCGAACGTAGCGCCCGCCAGCCCAATCTGCACCGCGGAGCGCCACGAATCCCCGTATTCCCAATAATGCAGCATCCCGAACGGCGCGGCAGCCATCAGGATGCCGGCCACCGCTCCGAAACTGCGCACCAGCAGCGGCTGCAAAAACCCGCGAAAGGCCAGCTCTTCGCACACCGGCGCGACAATCGTGCCGAACAGCGTCACCACAACCAGCGACGCCACCGGGCCCTTCATCATCTCCACGATCGGACCGCTGCTGGGCGGCGTCGCCATCAAGTGGCCCACGAAACCCACCGCCAGCGCGGCTGCCAAACCGGCAATCACGTTCCACAGAAACGGTATGCGGGTGGAGTTCCAGCCCAACGACCGCCAAAAGGGCCGGTCGTACTGCACCCGGAGAATCACCATCAACGCGCCGAACAAGAGCGCGTAGCCGATCAGCGTTTCCGGCACCGCTTCTTCCGCCGGCGCGGTCGCGCGCCAGTGCAGCAGCGTCATCGCCAGCTTCACCAGCGCAAGTCCGGCGAACATGCAAGGCAGCGATAGCCCGGCCATGAGAAACAAATCGGAGTATCCCCAGAACGGCACGCGCTCGGGCTCCGCCGGCGTTGGAACGCCGCCCTCCGGTACCGGCCCGGGATCGGGAAGCGCCAGCTCTTCGCTCATGAATCCTTCTCGATCAGCGCCGCCGCCAGCAGCGGAATCATCAGCTCGTGGTGTCCGGTGATGGCATAGCCTGAGCCTGGCGGGCTAAAGCCTGCCCCGCCATGCGGCCGTTCCACCACGTTTACGCGTGGCCGGTAGTGCTGCAGGAAATCGAAATTCGCGGTCGTGAAGCCGGCCAGCGGATGCCCCAGGTTCCGCACCGCCGAAACTGCCTTCAGAAATACTTCCGGCATCACCACGGCCGATCCCACATTGAGATAGACGCCGCCATCATTCAAATCGGCCACGTATGCCGCAAACAGCCGGAAGTCGCGATGCGACGCGCTCCCGATGGCCGCCCCGTCCGCCGCCGGATGCATGTGCGGTGTATCGGTCCCTATCGCCACGTGCACCGTCACGGGCGTCGAGTGCCGATAAGCCTGGAGCACCAGGCTCGAGCCGGCGCCGACGAGCGAGGCCTGCTCCGCCAGCCACTTTCCCAACGCCTCACCCATTCCCAGCCCATCGCGGTCGCCCTCCGCAATCGCCCGGTTCATGTCGCGCCCGGTTTCTTGGGCCGCGCCAAAGCGTCCGTCGGGCAGCACCGCCCCCACATCTTCACTGGTATGTCCGGCCAGGGCGATTTCGAAATCGTGGATGGACACAGACCCGTTCATCGCAAAGGCCGTGGCATACCCGCGCCGCATCAGATCGATCAGGACCGGAGCCAGGCCGCACTTGATCACGTGCCCGCCCAGGCCCCACAGGATCGCCCGCCGCCGCGCCCGCGCCGCCGCCACCGCTTCCACCACCGCGCGAAACCCATCCGCCGCCAGCACGTGCGGCAGCGACTCGAGCCATCCGGCCACTCCCGAGCCTTTCGCATAGGGCCAGGCGAAATCCGCCAATTTGACTTTCCCGCCGCGCTCCGCAAGCCCTACCGTGCGCAGGCCCGCAAAATCCAGAGGACGTTTGGAATACTTGCTCATGCCGCCACTCCGTTGCGCAGCACCTTGCGCAACGCCTCCGCCGTATAGCTCTTCTTCGACCGGCTCACCTGCTCCGGCGTCCCGGCCGCCACCACCCGCCCGCCGTATTCGCCGCCATCCGGTCCCAGGTCGATGATCCAATCGGCCGTCTTCATCACGTCCAGGTTGTGCTCGATCACCACCACCGTATTGCCCAATCCCACCAGCCGCTGCAGCACGTCCAGCAGCTTCCGCACATCGTCGAAATGCAACCCCGTGGTCGGTTCGTCCAGCAGATAGAACGTGCGCCCGGTCTGCCGTTTGCTCAGTTCCTTGGCCAGCTTGATGCGCTGCGCCTCGCCGCCCGAAAGCGTCGTCGACGATTGTCCCAGGTGCACGTACCCCAGCCCCACGTCGAAGAGCGTCTGCAGCTTGGCGCGAATCTGGGGCAGGTTCTCCATCAGCGGCAGCGCTTCTTCCACCGTCGCATCCAGCATATCCGCGATCGAGTGGCCTTTGAATTTCACCTGCAGCGTCTCGCGATTGTAGCGGCGCCCATGGCACACGTCGCAGGTCACGTAGACGTCGGGCAGAAAATTCATCTCGATCCGTTTCAGCCCGTCGCCCTGGCACGCCTCGCACCGCCCACCCTTCACGTTGAAGCTGAACCGCCCGGGTTTGTATCCCCGCTCGCGCGATTCCGGCAACATGGCATAGAGATCGCGAATGGGCGTGAAGAGCCCCGTGTAGGTGGCCGGATTGGAGCGCGGCGTCCGCCCGATGGGCGCCTGGTCGATGCGAATCACTTTATCGATCTCACCCACGCCGTCGATGGCCTCATGCGCGCCCGGCTCTTCGTGCGAACCGTAAATCTCGCGCGCCAGCGAACGGTACAGGATCTCGTTCACCAGCGTCGATTTGCCGCTGCCCGAAACCCCCGTCACCACCGTCAGCAGCCCCAGCGGAATTTCGGCGTCGATGTTTTTCAAATTGTGCTCGGTGGCGCCGCGAATGATGAGCTTCTTCGAGCCCGGCTTCCGCCGCTCGGCCGGAACTGGAATTTCGAGCGCTCCGGAAAGATAGCGGCCCGTGAGCGAGTTTGCGTCGCGCCGGATGTCGTCCGGCTCGCCGGCCGCCACCAGTTCCCCGCCCAGCCGTCCCGCGCCCGGCCCCAGGTCGATCACGTAGTCCGCCCGCGCAATGGTCTCCGCGTCGTGCTCCACCACCAGCACCGTGTTCCCCATATCGCGGAGCTGCGCCAGCGTCTCCAGCAACCGCCCGTTGTCGCGCGGATGCAGCCCGATGGAAGGCTCGTCCAGCACGTACAGCACGCCCCGCAGCTTCGAGCCGATCTGCGTCGCCAGCCGGATGCGCTGCGCCTCGCCACCCGAGAGCGTCGCCGCCGATCGCTCCAGGCTCAGGTAATCCAGCCCCACCGCCGAAAGAAACTCCAGCCGCCTGCGGATTTCATCCAGCACCCGCCCGGCAATCTGCATTTCGCGTTCGTGGAACTCCCAGTTCCGCACCGTCACCAGCGCGCGGGCCACCGGCAGGGCGGTGAACTCCGCAATCGAGAAATTCTTTACCCGCACCGCCAGGCTCGCCGGCCGCAGCCGCCTCCCGTGGCACGCCGGACACTCCACCGGCGACATGTAATCCGTCAGCCAGTCGCGGTAACCTTCGCCCACTTCCCGGTAGAGCTGGTCCAGGATCTTGAGGATCCCTTCGAACCCGTTGCCGCCTTCGAGCAGCAGGTCGCGCGTCTTCCGCGGCAAATCCTCGAAGGGCCTCTTCAAATTCACGCGCGCCCGCTTGGCGAATTCCTCAAGCTGGCTCTGCATCGTCCACGAACTGGCGGCCGGCCCCAGCCCGCCATCGAGCAGCGGCTTCGCGCCGTCCACAATCACTTTCGCCGCGTCGAAGGTCCACTTGCTTCCCAATCCGTGGCATTCCTCGCACGCGCCGTATGGGCTGTTGAATGAGAACGAGCGCGGCTCCAATTGCGGAATGCTCGCGCCGCACTCCATGCACGCCAGCTTCTGCGAGTACAGACGCTCCTCGCCGTTCACCACCACAATCAACACCAGCCCATTGGCCAGACGTGTGGCCGTTTCGATGGAAGCCTCCAGGCGCTTCTCGATCCCCGGCTTTACCAGCAGCCGGTCCACCACCACTTCGATGGTGTGATTCCGGCGCCGGTCGAGCGGTATATCCTCGTCCAGCGACCGCAGCACTCCATCGATCCGCGCCCGCACGAAACCCTGCCGCGCCAGTTTCTCCAGGTCTTTCTTGTATTCGCCCTTGCGCCCGCGCACCACCGGCGCCATCACCATGATCCGGTCCTCGGGCTTCAAGGCCACCACGTGCTGCAGAATCTGCTCGGTGGTCTGCCGCGAAATCTGGTTGCCGCACACCGGGCAGTGCGGCGTCCCGATGGAAGAGTACAACAGCCGCAGGTAGTCGTAAATCTCCGTGATGGTCCCCACGGTCGATCGCGGGCTGCGGCTGGTGGTCTTCTGTTCAATCGAAATCGCCGGACTCAGCCCGTCGATCGAATCTACATCCGGCCGCTCCATCTGGTCCAGGAATTGCCGCGCGTACGTCGAAAGCGTCTCCACGTACCGCCGCTGCCCTTCCGCGTAAATCGTATCGAACGCCAACGACGATTTCCCCGACCCGCTCAGCCCCGTAATCACCGTCAGGCTGTTGCGGGGTATCTCCACGTCGATGTTTTTTAAATTGTGCTGGCGCGCGCCATGCACGGTGATCCGGTCCAGCATAGTGGTTTACGAGTGGAAAGGGCGAATCTCTTATTGTGACGCGGCTTGTGCCGGTTCCGCAAATTGCGCTATAAAAAGGTCAGCCATGCTAAAATGCCCGCGGTGTGGAGCGCACCTACGACGCGTCCACCGAACGTTCATCGAACGTTTTAGTTACATGGCGATTTACGAGTGCAAGAAGTGCGCCGTGGAGGAGTTCGTTCCCCGCCGCTTCCGCCTCCACTTCGGCGCCAAGGCCCGTTGCCCGAAGTGTGGCACCTACCGCATTGTGCGGCTCAAAGCCCCCGATCACATCGATCCCATGTTCACCGGCTTCTTCAACCTGTTGGAAAGACTGTCCGGCGGCCGCCTGTACCACTGCCGCTTTTGCCGCATCCAGTTCTATGACCGGCGCAAGCTCGCTGCCGAAGCAGCCGATGAACAGACCGCACCCGAAACCGCAGCTCCCAATGGCGCCCGGTCGGATGCATGATCCCACCGCTCCGCTTCACCGCGTCTCCTGAGGACGCCTCCAAGCGGCTCGACCAACTGCTCCGCGAACGCTTTCCGCAGTTCAGCCGCGCCCGGCTGCAGGAGTGGATCCGCTCCGGCGGCGTCCTGGTGGCCGGCCTTCCCAGCCGCGCCTCCCACACCGTGCGCGCCGGCGAAACCATCGACGTGGCACCCGCCGATGCACTCCCCTTGCGCGCCACGCCCGAATCTATCCCGCTCTCCGTCCTCTACGAAGATGACGACCTGGTTGCCATCGATAAGCCCGCCGGCATGGTGGTCCACGCCGGCGCGGGCGTGCGTACCGGCACCCTCGTCAACGCGCTGCTCGGCCGCTTCGACGCCTTGTCGGGGGTCGCCGGCGAACTCCGCCCCGGCATTGTCCACCGCCTCGACCGCTTCACCACCGGCGTCCTGCTGGTCGCCAAGAACGACCACGCGCACCGCAACCTCGCCGCCCAGTTTGCAGACCGCCAGGTCGAAAAGGTGTACTTCGCGCTCGTCCACGGCCACGTCAAAGCGGACCGCGGCCGCATCGACCGCCCCATCGCCCGCGACCCCGTTCGTCGGGCCCGCATGACCGCGCGGCTCGCCGAGGGCCGCGCCGCCTGGTCCGAATACCGCGTCCTGCGCCGCTTCCGCGGCTTCACCCTGCTGGCAGTCAAAATCGGCACCGGCCGCACCCACCAGATCCGCGTCCACCTCTCCAGCATCGGCCACCCGGTGGCTGGCGATACCCTCTACGGCGCGCCCTCCACCGTCGAAGGCATGCCTCCGCTCGGCCGCTATTTCCTGCACTCCCACCGCATCCGTTTCCGCCTGCCCTCCACCGGCGAAGAGATCTCGATCGAATCCCCGCTCCCGCCAGAACTCGAATCCTGGATAGCCCAACTGCCCCCCACGCTATAATCGGACCATATGAGCTCCCGCGTTCTCCTGCCGGTCGCAGGCGTGCTGGCCGCGACCGTCTGGGCCGTAGCGCAACAGACTCCGCCGCCGCCGCCCAAACCGGACCCCGCCCAGCAGCAGGGGGACGATACCGCGCGCATTTCCGTCGAGGTCACGCGCGTCAGCATGCTCTTCTCCGTCGTTGACAGGAAGGGCCGCTTCGTCACCGATCTCACCAAGGACGATTTCGACGTTCTCGAGAACAAGCATCCCCAGACCATCCAGGAATTCGCCGCCGAATCCAACCTGCCCTTGCGCCTCGGCATCCTGATCGATACCAGCAACAGCATCCGCGAGCGTTTCCGATTTGAGCAGGACGCCGCCGGCGAGTTTCTGAAAGACTCCATGCGCACCAACAATGACAAAGCCATGGTGCTCAGCTTCGACAGCAACGCGGAGATGGTTTCCGATCTCACTGCCGACACCGATAAGCTCGATGCCGCCATCCGCGGGCTGCACGCCGGCGGCGGCACCGCACTCTACGACGCCATTTATATGGCCTGCCACGACAAACTGGCCCAGGAACAGCCCAGCTATAAGTTCCGCCGCGTGGTCGTGGTGGTCTCCGACGGAGAAGACAATAGCAGCCAGTACACGCGCGATCAGGCCCTCGAAATGGCCCTCAAATCCGACGTCGTGATTTTCGCCATCTCCACCAACATGACCCGCATCGAGTCCGACGGCGACAAGGTCCTCAAATACTTCACCCAGCAAACCGGCGGCCGCGCTTTCTTTCCCTTTAAGGTGGAAGACCTCGCCCAGTCCTTCGAGATCATCGCCGAAGAGGTGCGCCACCAGTACACCCTCCTCTACCGCCCCGAGCCGCTGGTGGCCGACGGCCTGTTCCACCAGGTGGAGGTGCGCGTGAAAGGCCACAAAGAGTTGATCGTGCGCGCCCGCAACGGGTATTACGCGCCGAAGAAGTAGGGATCCCGCTGCTGCTGCTCCCTTGGCGTGGGAACTTCCTGGACGCGCACCGGGCACTTTCCAGAAAACCGGTTTGCTGGCCTTATCGGAGAAAAGTCCGGCGCGCCGGTCGGATGCCCCCAAGCTTCCGTATTCCCAATATTTCGCGATGGGCCAGGAGCACCTTGCGCGCCGATCAAAAGCGCCGCTACGGGTCCGTGATCCGACGCTAGTGAGACAGCGCATCGGCTTCCACACGGTAACTCGTCAGGATGACCGTGTTTCCCATGATCCGCCACTCAAAATGCTCATGAGCCGTGCCGTGCTCGTAATCTGTCTCGTAATCCAGTCCGACCCGAACCGTGCCATCGGGCCGGCGATCTCCAATCAATGGTAATTGCGTGCGCCTGGCGCTGACTGGGTCACCCAGTTTCTGATGGAAATAGACTAGGTACTCCGGGCATGGCAGGTTCGTGGCACCCGAGAACGCGTGGGACTCGGCGGCTTGGCACATATCCTGGTAGCGCTGCTGCTTAACCCCACTGTGGAATCGATCTGCTGCCTCAACGGCTTGAACGACAACAGGTTCGTTTGGCTCGCCGACGCGAATAGCATTACTGGGGCCGCATCCGGCGATCAGGACGGAGGACAGTACGATAAGCCTCCGTTGAAAGAAATCACCAATCTGCATGAGGCGAGTGTAGCGCAGTAGTGGTGGACGCATTCAGTGGACGTGGGCTTATCGGAAAGTGGCCCAGGCCGCCGATCTGGTAGCCTCTCCTGATATGCCTGCGCTGCCCCGCTCCTGGTGAACGTATTAAGTCGAGCAGCGCTAGCCCGGCCTACATTGCCAGCTTTCCGTGATACATCAGACCCTTCGTCCGGAACTCCACCTCACGGTCGGGGAATTCCACCCCCGGCAGGTACAGCCGGAATACTACCGTCTTGTCCGAAGCCTCTACTTCCCGCGGAAACACCAGCCGCAAGACCGGGTCCCCGTCGGTCGGAGGGAAATGGCCTACCATCTTATACGTTTTGTGGCCCACCAGCATCAGGCTTTCATCCTCCATACGGTGCAGTTCCCCGGGTTTGGCTAACGCGCCCTTCGCCGAATACGGAATCGCCACCACCAGTCTCGTATCCCGATTCTCCCTGAGGAAATCCAAATAGTCCGGATCGGGTTCGTCCAGCGGATTCTTGGCCCGTACTCGCGCCTCGGCCTCGGCATCTTCGATGGGAGCTGCTGTCGCCAGGTAAATCACGATCTGCGGATCCGGTCCCACGCGCTGCGCCCAAGGGCTGTCGTGCCGCATCTCTTCGATTTCCTTGGCCGTCCACCGTTCCGGCGGCCTGGCCTCCCAAAACGGCTGCGCCAGAAAGAGGAAGAGCGCCGCGATCGCTACGCGCATAATAACTAATATGACAGTAATCCGGCCCGGCTGTCCGCGCGATCTCGCGGAAGTCGCCGCCATCCAGGCCTCCAGTCCCGAAGCCGCCCACTGGGATGCCGCCGATTATCTGCAGTACGATTTCCGCGTCTGCCTGTGCCACGGCCGTGTCGCCGGGTTTCTCGTGGCGCGCCGCGTGGCCCCCGACGAATCCGAGTTGCTCAATCTGGTGGTGGCGCCCGAATTCCGTAGGAAAGGCCTCGCGCGGGCCCTTCTGAAGGAACTCCGGACCGCTCCCGCCGCCAGTCTGTACCTGGAAGTCCGCGAGTCCAATCAGGCGGCCCGCAACCTCTACAAGTCTATGGGTTTTCAGGAGGTTAACATTCGCCCGGAGTACTACCAAGCCCCCCCCGAAGCGGCTATTGTCATGAAGTTTCATTCATGTTAAGGTGCCAATAGACGGTGATCCGTCTGCACGAAGATGACGAATAGAGATTACCCACCGAGCCTTGTTTCCGTACCGACCGACTCGGCGTGGCAACCTCACTGGGAGGAATTGCCTATGATGGAACGGAACGCACAAGAAGAGTTGAAAGCGCATCTGATGACGACAAACGAGGAGTTTCGCCGGCTCGCCAGCCAGCACTCGGAGTTTGCGCACAAGCTGGACGCTTTGGAATCGCTTCCCCATCTGACTCACGAAGAGCAACTGGAGGAAACGCGATTGAAGAAGCTGAAACTCCGTTTAAAGGATCAGATGGAAGCGATCATGAGCCAGAATCGGTCTCGGCAGGTCGCTTGACGTCAGGTGCGCTGCTTTTGCGGCGATCGTTATTGGGCCCGGTTGGCTTCGGCTGGCCGGGCCTTTTGATTTCAGGATGGCATCTTTGGAGCCCGATTCCGAACCGATCCGCATTCCCATCACCGACGTCTTCGACCTCCACTCGGTCCCGCCGCGCGACGTGAAGCCGGTGATCGAAGAATACCTTCGCGAGGCCCACCGCCTGGGCTTCAAAGCCCTCCGTATTATTCACGGGCGCGGCATCGGTGTGCAGCGCGAGATCGTCCGCTCCGCGCTCGCCCGCCTTGAGTTCGTCGCCGATTACCGCGACGCCCCGGCCGAGGCCGGCGGTTGGGGCTCGACCGTCGTCACGTTGCGCTGAGCCCGCCGTGAGATACCGCACTTCTCTCCCCGTTTTCCGCTGTCCACCAGCCTGGCCGCCGCAATAACCGTTTGCATTCTGAATGGTTTAGACAAATAATATGGAGACGCGTATCCTACGGAGGGACCATGCGCACACGTCGGAGATTCGGCAAGCTGTTGCCCTTGCTACTGGCCGCAAGCGTAACGCTGCTGCACGCTCAAGTCGCGCCGGTCACTATCACCACCAACGCGCTTCCAAACGCGTTCCTGAACACTTCCTACAATTTCGTCCTGACGGCGGCCCACGGAGTTCCGCCCTATACTTGGAGCGCCACCGGCCTGCCTCCCGGGCTGATTCTCGACAGCGGCACCGGCGCGATTACGGGAGCCCCCACCGCCGTCGGCGCCTTTCTCGTCGGCTTGTCCGTGCTGGATTCGCAAAGGAGCCAGGCGTCTCTGGTGCTCACCCTCACCGTCACCGTTCCGCCGCTTCAGATCACCACCTACCCGCTGCTGCCCCAGGGAACGGTCGGCGTCGCATACAGCGGGAGCATAGGAGCCACCGGCGGCACAGCCCCCTACACTTTTGCGATCATCCGCGGTTCGCTGCCTGCCGGGTTGACGTTCTCTCCCGGCGGATCTTTCGGTGGCACTCCCACGGCCTTCGGCGCTTTTAGCTTTACCGTGCAGGTGACCGATTCTGCCGGCAACACCAACGCCCGCGACTTCACGCTCGGCATCGCTCCGCCGAAACTGACCCTCACCACCCCGCCGCTCAGCAACGTGATCCTCGGCAAGCCGCTCAGCGTCCAGTTCACCGCCACCGGCGGTGTTCCACCCTATACCTTCGTCGAGTTTGGCACGCTGCCTCCCGGAACAAGTCTCTCCACGAGCGGCGCCCTCACGGGCACTCCCACCACGCTCGGCACTTACCAATTCCAGGTTTTCGTAGACGACACCACCACCGCCTCCGCCAACCAGACCTTCTCGATTACCATCGTGGAACCGGCCCTCGTCATCACTACGGCAACGCCACTGCCCGGCGGCGTGATCGGCTCTCCCTACTCCACGACTTTCGCGGCCGTCGGCGGCAGGCCACCCTACCTCTGGTCTGCCAAGGGCCTTCCCACCGGACTGGTCCTGGCCAACACCACCGGCCTGCTGACCGGCATCCCGACTCAAGATGGCGTGTTCACCGTCGCCGTCACGGTGACCGATTCCAGCCTCGTCGCGTTTTTTTCCACAACCCAGAATTTCGGCCTCACCATTAACCCCATCAAGCTCATCTTCACCAATGCCTCGCTGCCGAATGGAACGGTCGGCGCGGCTTATGCCGCGATTCTGAGCACCTCGGGCGGCGACGCCCCCGTCAACTTTACGGCCACGGGATTGCCACCCGGCATTACCTTGTCGGCCGCCGGATCTCTCACCGGAACGCCCACCACGGCCGGCAGCTACACCGTCATCATCAGCGCCACGGACGTCAATGGCCTGGCCGCCAGGACGTCGTATACCGTCACCATCGCCCCACAGTTGGTCATCACCACCACATCCGCCGGCAACGCCGTGCTCGGCTCTGGCTTCAGCGCCAAGCTCGCCGCGACCGGTGGAACGCCGCCCTATATCTGGCTGGGAGCGAACCTCCCGGCCGGCCTCAGCCTGGCACAGGACGGCACACTCTCCGGAACACCCACCCTGGCGGGAACCGCTTCGTTCAGTGTGACCGTCATCGATAGCAACAGCGTCTTCACTTCGAAGACGCTGTCGGTGACTGTCGGCCTTCCCACCGGACCCGGTGTTACTTTCAGCGGCATCGGCAGCACCGCCGCAGCCGCCACCCAGCCCAGCCTGCAAGTTGCCCTGGGAGCTGCCTACCCCACCGATGTCGCCGTCAAGCTGACCATGACGGTCGTGACCGATTCCGGCCTCACCGATCCCGCCTTCCAGTTCGCGAGCGGCGGACTCACCGCCCAGACGGTGGTCCCGGCCGGCTCCACGGGCGCTCTTACCGCCGTCGCCGTGCAGTTGGGCACCGACGCCGCCACCATCACCATCACCGCGCAATTGCTGGTTGGCACGCAGGATGTCACCCCGAGCCCCGCATCCAAACTGACCTTCCGGCTCAACCCCGCGGCGCCCGTGATCACATCCATGACGGCCGCCCGCACCGCCACCGGATTCACCGTCACCATCGTCGGCTACGCCACGTCACGCGACGTCACCACCGCCAACTTCCAGTTCTCGGCCACGTCCGGTTCGAACCTCGGGACCAGCCAGCTTTCGGTTCCGGTGAGTTCGATCTTCGCGCCGTGGTATTCGAGCGCGCCGTCCGCGCCCTACGGCAGCCAGTTCACGTTCACCCAGCCGTTCACCGTCACAGGCAGCAACTCCGTCATCCTGTCGGTGAGCGCGACTCTGACCAACAGCGTCGGCGTTTCCTCGGCGGCGTCGGCAAATCTACAGTAGGACAGACCATCGCCTTCTGTGGTCTGTCACCCCACGCAAACCGCGACCGTTCAACAGACGACATAAACCGATCGCCCTACCGCCGCACCATCAACTCGGCTTCCCACTTGGGCGATGCCTTCTTGATCCGCGCGATCGCCTCCATCAGGTTCTCCATGGAATTCGCGTAGCTGAACCGCACGTAGCCCTTGCCGTACTCGCCGAAGCACCGCCCGTCCAGGCAGGAGACGCCGGCTTCGTACAACAGGTAATCGGCCAGCTCTTTCGAATCCATCCCGGTGCCGGTGGTGTTGGCAAACGCGTAGAACGCGCCGCCCGGCACCGCGCAGCGGAAGCCCGGAATCTCATTCAGGCCCTTGCAAATGGCATCGCGGCGGCGGCGGAACTCCGCCACCATGGCCGTGACGCAATCCTGCGGCCCGGTGATGGCCGCCAGTCCGGCGCGTTGCGTGAAGCTGGCCGTGCAGGAATTCGAATTCACCATCAGCTTGGTGACCGCTTCCACCAGCCACTTCGGCATCACGCCATACCCTATCCGCCAGCCCGTCATCGCATAGGTCTTCGAGAAACCGTCCAGGATGATGGTCTTTTCGAGCATCCCCTGAAAACTCGCGATCGACACCGGCGGCGAGTCCGAGTAAACGGTCTGCGAATAGATTTCGTCGCTCAGCACCATCACGTCGCGATCGCGCAGCATCTCCGCGATCTGCTTCAGATCCCCGGCCGGTATCATCCCGCCGGTGGGATTCTGCGGCGAGTTCAACACCACCATCTTGGTTTTATCGGTCAGGCGCTCGCGGAACAGGTTCAGGTCGAAAGAAAAGCCGCGCTCCTCTTCGAGCGGCATCGGCACGGCTTTCGCTCCCAGGAAGTTGATCATCGATTCGTAAATCGGAAAGCCCGGGTTCGGGTAGATCACTTCATCGCCCGGCTCGAGCAGCGCCATCATCGGGAAGAAAATGATCGGCTTGCCGCCCGGAACCACCGACACGTGTTCCGCTCCCACCTTGATCCCGCGCGTGCGCGACACTTGGGCCGCGATGGCTTCCCGCAGATCCGGGTAGCCCTGCGTAGGCCCATAATGCGTCCACCCCTCATCCAGCGCCTTCTTGGCCGCTTCGACGATGTGCGACGGCGTCGGAAAATCGGGCTCGCCGATTTCCAGGTGAATCACGCTCTTGCCCTGCGCTTCCAGGGCGCGGGCTCTGACCAGGACATCGAAGGCCGATTCCACTCCGATGTGATTCATTCGTTCTGCCAGTTTCATCTCGTTTCACGCTTTCAGCCCGCCGCTCGATGGCACCACCTGGGCGTTGTGCAGCCATTCTTCGCCCGCCTCGACGGCAACAGGTCTCATCTTCCTAGAGCTTAGCAGCCTTACGGGTCCATAAAAGCAACCTGCCCTTCTCAACGTTTCCGCCCCCATTGGCGTATAAGGGTAGTGGCAGACGCTGGCATGGCATTCGCGGCGAGGATGGACGAACAGCCGGAACAACTGGCTCCCGAGGCCAGATTGCTGTGCCTGGCTCGGAGCGGTGATCTCGACGCCTTCGAGCAGATCGTCGCCCTGCATGAACGGCGCATCTTTGCCCTCGCTTTGCGGCTCACCGGCAGCGTGGAAGATGCCAAGGACGCCACCCAGGAGACCTTCATCCGGCTGCATCGCAAAATCCACCAGATCGATTCCCGCCGCTCCGCCGGGCCGTGGCTCTACACCGTCGCGGTGAATGCCTGCCGTGATATCGGGCGCGAGCGGCAGCGGGCGCGCATGGTTCCCGTGGATATCGGGTTGGTGGAACCGGGCGCCAATCCCGAAGGTCTGTATTCCGATCAGGAGCGCGAAGACCGGTTCCGCGCGGCTCTGAGCCGCCTGCCGGAGAAGGAGAGGTCGGCTTTGCTGCTGAGGGAAATGGAAGGCTTGAGCACCGGGGAAGTGGCGCGGATTCTGGGATCTTCGGAGGCTACTGTGCGCTCTCAAGTTTGCAACGCCCGGCTGAAACTGCGCAAGCTCTTCGGCCGGCGATCGGTGGGGAAGCTATGAGTTGTCCGTCATTCGAAGAAAAGATCGCGCGGTACGCGGGCGGCGATCTGGAACCGGCGGAAATTCGAACCGTCGAAGGGCACCTGCGCCAGTGCGCCGCGTGCGCCGAACTGGCCCGGTTATTGGAACAGGATCGGGCATGGCTCGGCAGCCGGCCGCCGGAAGCCGCAGACATGGATTACGCGGCGATGCGCAGCCAGATTCGCCGCGCCATCGTGCACCGGCGGGGCGCCAGAAGATGGGCGTGGGCGCTGGCAGCGGCAGCCGCGGTTTTGCTGGCGACTGGTGTCGGCATGACGCGGCGGGCGCCGCGAGAGACCGTCACAGTGGCGGGTGTGCGGACGGGCGCAGCGCAAGAAGCCATGACCGGACCCACTGTAGCGGAGGACGTTCCGGCGGTCCAGCCGGCGCCGGCACGAGTGCCGGCGCGGCACGCAGGAGTGCGTGCGCCACGGAACGGCGGAGAAGACATCACACTCGAGGACGCCATGCGCATGCTGGCGGAGCTGGAGCCGCCGGAAATGCCGGAGGGGTCCGATTCGCCGGTGGAAATGCGGATCGTCACGCGCGATCCTAATGTCACCATTACGGTAGTGCAGGAAACCAAGGGAGGTTCGTTATGAAGAGAGTGGTTGTAGCTCTGGCGATGCTGGCGTTCGGCGGACTGGCGGCGGCCCAGACCAAACCGGACAACCAGATTTCGCCGACCGTGCGCATCTATGAGCCCAAGGTGGTCGATGGCTCGGGGCAACTGGCGATGTTTGTCCAATCCGTGGTGAAGGGCGTGACCATCCAGTGGGAAAGAGCGGTTCATGCACTGGTAATTCGCGGCGACAATCCCGCGGATCTGGACATGGCAGAGGCGTTGCTCAAGCGTTTTGATGTGCCGGAACGGAAGCCGGCGCCTCCGCCCCAGGTCGAGCTCACTACCTACCTGATTCGCGCGTGGCCGGGGACGACACCACTGCAGGTCGGCGAACGGCCCATCCCGGCGGAATTGCAGAGCGCCATCGAGGAGATGAAGCACACCTTTGCCTATGGGCAGTACGGTCTGTGGGACGTGATTATCAGCAATATCGACCCGATGAGTGGCGCCGGGGAATTCTTCAACTCGGGCGGTGGCCCCGGAGAATTCGAGGGCTTGCTGCCGGGGGAGAACTCGGTCAAGCCTTACACTTATTCGTTGACTTACCAGAACGCATGGATGAAAGATGCCAAGAGTGTCGCTCTGAGGGGCTTTCAGTTCACGCTCAAGATTCCTTACGGGATGAACGACATCAAGGACGGCCTGGAAGCCAAGATCAAGACCGATCCGGTGATTCACGAGGGCCAGAAGGTGGTTCTGGGCAAGATCCGGCTGCTGCCGGGCGAGAACGCCGATCTTTGGCTGGTGCTCACGGCCAAACTGCACTGATCCGCCGTAAAGGCAAAGCGGGGAGCTATCCAATTCCAAGAGCGGAATTGGTAGCAGTCACCGTTTTGCGGCGAGGCCGCGATAGAATGTCCTTAGCGGCCCGGTCCGCGAATCGATTCCACGTTTTCCAGGTTTTGGCGTCATCAGTTTAGAGACCTGTGAAAACTGTAGTAGTTTGCGAGATGAGCGACGTCATCGAGCCCGGCCTGGAGCTCCTGGAGCGGCAGAACCGCTTTGTTTCCGAGCACTTCCGGCGAATCTTCGTCCAGATATATCACCTCGTGCAGAACGTCGCCGACGCCCAGGACCTCACCCAGGAGGCCTTCATTAAGGCCCTCCAGCACCAGGAACAGCTCAAGGACGGCCAAAAAGCCGCCCAGTGGCTTTCCCGCATCGCCACCAATACGGCGATCGATTTTTTGCGGCGCAGCAGCCGCGCCACGTTTAGCGAACTGGAAGATGCCTTCGAGAGTGGCTCGGAAACCCCCGAGCAGATTCTGCTCCGCTCGGAGCATCGCGAATATTTGGAAGATGGATTGCGCCTTCTCAGCCCGCGCGAACGGGCCGCGCTGATTATGCGCGACGTGGAAGGCCTGCCGGCTGAAGAAGTGGCCCAACGGCTCAATTGCTCGAAAGCCACGGTGCGTTCCCACATCGCCAACGGACGCACCAAGTTCCGCCGGTACATGGAAAAAAGGAAGCGGTAGAACAATGAGACACCCCAATCAGGCAACCTTGGCGTTGCACGCCGGCGGTGACCTCGGGCCCTTCGCCCGGTGGCTCACCTCCCGCCACCTCGCCAGGTGCGAAAGTTGCCGCGAAGAGGTTGCCGCCTTCGATGAAGTGCGGCAGAGCCTCCCCGGCCTCGCCGAAGTCCCCGACCTCCCATGGAACCGGCTGGCCGCGGAAATCAAAGCCAACGTCCGGCTCGGCCTCGCCGCCGGCGAGTGTGTTCGCTCCGTCGATCCGCCCTTGCGCCAATCTGGCCTCATCCATGGTGGACGCGCCGCCGTCGCATTCGCCTGCGCCGCCGTTCTGGTGGTCACCGGCATGGTCCTCGAACGCCCCTTACCGCCCGCCGCGCGCGAGGAAGGTCCGCTCGTCCAAAACACGCCATACGGAATTGAAGTAAGGGCCGGTGGACAAACCCTCGGCCTAACCAATAACGGCGTCCAGCGCGTTACTTACTCGCTGGATGCGCAAGGTTCCATGGGGGCTCGCTACGTAGATCCCGAAACCGGGGCCGTAACGATCAATACCGTCTATGTTCAATGATATGCAGACTCGCCTGTGGCTGTTGGGACTCCTGGGCGCCGCCAGCCTGCTGGCACAGGATGCCGCGCTGCCCAACTGCTCCGTCAGCGTCGACGTGCCCAACGACGCTCCCGTAGCGTTGCTCGGGGTTTCCCCTGCGCCTTGCAGCGCTACCGCCCATGGCGCCGCGCTGATGCTCGATCTGCATCTGGCGCTCACGCTCAAGAACACCGGCGTCAATCGGATTCATGGCGTCACTCTGCGGGTGGTCTCCCAGGAAGTCGCCCTGGGCGGCGTCGGCTCGGTCTATCAGCCCAGCCTCAACGTCGGCCCCGGCGAAGCCTTCCCCGTCCACATCGATACGCAACTCATGCGGCCCGCGCAACTCGCTGGCGGCCCGGCCGTTCAGGTCCACCTCGATGGTGTCCTCTTTCAGGACCTCACCTTCTATGGCCCCGACCGTCTGCATTCGCGCCGCATCATGACCGCCAGTGAAATGGAAGCGCAGCGCGACCGCGACTATCTGAAGCGCCTGCTGGCCGAGCAAGGCCTCCCCGCGCTCCGCCAAGCCATGTTGCGCATCCAGGCCCGCCAGGATTCCGTCCCGCGCCTGCAAGGCCGCGTCGTTCGCGGCCACACCGTCACCACCGCCGGCCTCGGCGCCGCGGCCCCCGAACACGAGGAGAAGTTCGCGTTTCTGAAGTTCCCCGATTCTCCGGTCGAGCCCGTTCAGGGTTCCCTGCTGATTGCCGGCAATGAAGCCCGCACGCCGGTGATCGACGTTCGCAACCGCTCCGGCAAAGCCGTCAAGTACGTCGAGCTCGGTTGGGTGCTCACCGATCCCGCCGGTCACGACTACATGGCCGGTTCGATGCCGTCCACCGATGCCAATTTCTCGCTCGCGCCCGGCGCCACCGCCCGAGTCCGTCAGGATTCCACGCTCGGCTTCTCCACCAGCGGCCAGCCCGTCAGCATTCTGAAGATGACCGGTTTCGTCACCCAGGTGGAATTCGCCGATGGCAAAGTCTGGGTGCCCAACCGCCAGAACCTGGAAGACCCGTTCCTGGCCAAAGTCCTGGCTCCTTCCATCGAAGAGGAGCGCCTAGCCTCTGTCTACGTGCGCAAAGGCGTCGAGGCGGTCGTGGAAGAACTGAAGAAGTTCTAAGAACGGCCTGAACCCGGGCGGCCTAGGTCCTTGACCGCGAGGAAACATTCGCGGGACGGGCGCCGCTCCCTCACGGTCGTGCGACAAGTCGCGGCTCGCCTCGGGGCCACCAGCGTGAGCGATGGGTTGCGCAAAGGCACCAAACCAGCCGGTCAAAGCACTAGAAGAAGGGGACGGACAATCGGCGCTGTCCCATCTGGCCAACGTAAATCCCGGTCGCGGCGGGTCGGGCTTCCCCACGCTGGCTGGCGGCTGGAGCGACATTCAGAGGGTGCCGGACCACCGTTTCTGCCGGGGCAATCGCAGGCGGAGCCGCCGGAACCTCCCGAATCCGGACTGGCTCACCGGATGCGGCCCGCACCCCAGAGTTCCACGTGAGTATGGAATGCACGGGGTGAGCGGGCCAGTCGACGGCGTACTCCCGCAAACAGCGAGAGCAGACATATCTCCCGTTCATGGGCCACATGACGGTGGAGTGCATCGTCCGGCACCACCGGATGGCGATCCTACGCCACATAACTCCCTTTCCCAGTCCTTTCTGGACATCTTTCGGCAGTTTGTGGCTGGAACTTGAGAGAGTGAGTTAAGTCAATGCGCCAGCAATCGCGGCGTGGCCGTGTTGCGTCCAGCAAATCAAAAGGCGCCATCGCACCATGCCGGAGATTATACTGGATAAACTCATGCCCAGCCGCGACGACCAACCGCCCCTCACCGCCGCCCAGGCCGACCACAGCTTCTTCGGCCATCCCCGCGGCCTCGCCACGCTCTTCTTCACCGAAATGTGGGAACGCTTCAGCTACTACGGGATGCGCGCCATCCTGATTTATTACATGACCCACAAGATCGTCGAGGGCGGCCTGGGCTTCGGCGTGGACAAGGCCGGCTCGGTCTACGGGCTCTACACGTCCATGGTCTACTTGCTGTGCCTGGGAGGCGGATGGATCGCCGACCGCGTCACCGGGCAGCAGCGCGCGGTGCTGATGGGCGGCATTTTCATCGCAACCGGCGAATTCTGCCTGGTGGTGCCCACGGAGTTTTTCTTCTATGTGGGGCTGGTTTTGCTCATGATGGGCACCGGCCTGCTGAAAGGCAACGTGAGCACCATCGTGGGTCAACTCTACTCCAAGGGCGATCTGCGGCGCGATTCCGGTTTCTCCCTTTTCTACATGGGGATTAATATCGGCGCCTTGATCTCGCCGATCTTTTGCGGCTGGGTGGGAGAGACCATCAGTTGGCGGTTAGGATTCGGCGTGGCCGGCCTCGGCATGCTGGCCGGCCTGCTCCAGTTCGTGCTGCAGCGTAAGCATCTGGGCTTGGCAGGCCTGCATCCGCCCAGTTCGGGAAACGCCGCGCTCGACCGCCGACAGAAGCGCAACGCCGTTTTGACGGTAGGTGGCGGGTTGGGAGTCTTCGCCCTGCTGGGGATTCTGGGGGCTGCCGGCGTGCTGACATTCACCCCTAAAATCATCGGGGACGGCTTGGGTTGGTGCCTGCTCGCCATCTCGGTCGCGGTTTTTTCCTGGCTTCTGCTGGGCGCCGGTTGGTCGCCAACGGAGCGCAAACGTTCGGCCGCCATCCTGGTGCTCTTCGTGGCTTCGGCGCTTTTCTGGGCCTCCTACGAGCAGGCCGGCTCCACCCTCAGTCTCTTCGCGGAGAACAATACCGACCGCCATCTTCCCTTCGGCCTTCTCTTCCCGGCCAGTTGGTACCAGACCGTGCAGCCGGTTTTCGTGGTGACGCTGGCGCCGGTGTTCGCCTGGCTCTGGCTAGTGCTCAGCCGCCGGCGGCGGGAGCCATCCAGCCCGGCGAAGTTCACGCTGGCCCTGGTTTTTGCGGGATTGGCCTTCGCCATCCTGGTGCCGCCGGCGGCGGCCGCCACTCACGGCGCCCAGGCTGCCATGTGGTGGTTGATGGGCACGTATTTCCTGCAGACGCTGGGCGAGCTGTTGCTCAGTCCGATCGGCTTGAGCGCCATGAGCAAGCTGGCGCCGGAGCGCGCCGCGGGATTCATGATGGGTATCTGGTTCCTCTCCACCAGCATCGGCAACTGGCTGTCCGGCAAGGCCGCGTCACTGACCGCTTCCTTGCCCATGTTGACGGTTTTCGAGGCGGTGGCGGCATTCAGCCTGGTGGCCGCGCTCATTATGGCGATCCTGATCAAGCCCACCGTGAAGTTGATGTCGGGAGTGAAGTAGGCGCCTGCCGGCGCCAACATCGACTTCGTCGATGTTTAGAAGTCAGAAGTCAGAAGTCAGAAGTCAGAAGTCAGAAGTCAGAAGTCAGAAGTCAGAAGTCAGAAGTCAGAAGTCAGAAGTCAGAAGTCAGAAGTCAGAAGTCAGAAGTCAGAAGTCAGAATGGCGGCGCCGTAGGCGTTCAAGAGGCGGCTGACTTCTTCCAGCGACTTGGTGAGTTTGGCGCTGTCGCCGTAGCCGAGATCCCTGGCTAGGATCAGATAGTAACGGCATTCCTCGATCGATCCTTCGGCGATGTTCATGAATCGCGCCTTGTCAGGTTTCCCGCGGCGGCGGAATCCCTCGGCGATGTTGGCGGGAATAGACACGGCCGCGCGGCGCATCTGCGAGGAGAGTCCGTAGATCTCTTGCTTGGGAAATGCGGCGGTGAGTGCGTAGGCGGCCAGTGCAAATTGGTGTGCCTTCTGCCAGACCACCAGATCTTGAAATGTCCGGGCTGGCCGTGGACTGGGCATAAGGTAATCAGAATAGCATCCAGCTCAACGCGCGGCTCCAGCGCCATTCTGACTTCTGACTCCTGACTTCTGACTCCTCAACATCGACAACGTCGATGTTGGCGCCTCCAGCGCCTAATACCCCTCCCACACAAACGCAAAAAACTTCCGCCCCGTGTGGAAGCCCATGCGCTCATACAGCGACACGGCGTCCTCATTCGCCGCCGTTACCGTCAAGCTTGCCGACCGGCATCCCATGCCGCGAAGCGCGATCAGCGATTGGCGCATCAATTCGTGCCCCACGCCTGTGCCGCGCGTCGCCGGCGAAACGCAGATTTGCGTGATGTGCCCGCAATCCGGCGCGACCAGGCTCGCCAGCGAGATCCCGCACAAGCCCCCGCCCTCGGGTTCGAACGCCGCGAACGATGCCGGCCGGTGAAAGACGCCGCACCCCGGGTACTGCACGATGTTGAACAGGAACCGGCGCGCCCCCGCCACGCTCTGGTACTGGTCGTTGATGCGGCTGTCCACGTGGCCCTCGTAGGCCGCCGCGATCAGGTGCGCCGCCAGGTCGTTCCACTGGTCGTTCCACCGCTCGATGCGCACCGGCTTGCGCACCGCTCCCGCCCCCAGCAGCGCGCGGCTCAGCTCCACTTGCATGAAGTTGCGCTCGAACGTGCTCACGCAATCCGCCCGCGGAATCACGCGATCCTTGCCGTAATCCATCATCAGGAGCTGCGATTCGATGCGCGTGATCCCCGGCCCTTCCATGATCTCCTCGAGCCCGGCTTCCATCAACCGGTTCTCGTGCTCCACTGTCCGGCGGTCGCGCCGCACGTAGAGGTCGCCCAGCAGTCCCTTGTTATCCTCCAGCACATAGTAGAGGTACCCGGCCACTTCCCCGTCTTCCAACAGCGCGCGCCCGTTCAACGCGTGCATATCGACAAACCGCCGCACCAGGTCCGCCGATTTTTCGAATTCCCAATCGAGCGTCTCGCGCCACGCCGCGGTCTCTTCCGCCAGCAGGCTTTCGAGTTCGCGTGCGCCTAGCTGCCGCAGGTCGACAATCTCCGCGCGCCTCGATTGCACATCATCAGCTTACCGCCCGCCACCCCACCACGCCACCCGCACATTCTCCCCTCGCGGAGCCCAGATCCGCGGATCGCTGGCCCCGAACAGCGCCAGCACGGGCGTCCCCACAGCCGCCGCCAGGTGCGTGATCCCCGAGTCGTTCCCCACGTACAATCGCGCTCGCGCCAGCCAGCGCGCCAGTTCCCATAAATCGTCGATTCGCACCGCCCCCTCGAGCGGTGGATCCTCCGCGCCCGCGCACCACCGGACCGGCATCACACGTTCCAGTTTCGCCGCCATGCCGCGAAACTTCTCCAGCGGCCAATTCTTGCGCGGGCTCCCGGAAAACGGATGAATCACCGCCAAATTTTCCCTGGCCTCATGGCACCGAATGCGTGGCACCGCGTCGCACTCGCACGGCGCGATGCTCCTCGCCTGTTCCAGATAGAAATCGGTGGCATGCGTCCCCGAGCCCTGCGCCGGCAGCGCCGGAAAGAACTGAAACGGCAATCCCAGCTCCCGCACAAGTTCGCGAAACTCCTCGCGCCCCGTCCCGTACCAGGACACGATCGAATCGAAGCTCCGCAATTCACCGATCACCCGTTCCAACCCGCTGGTCTCGCGAATGCCCAACAGGTCGATTCCAGAGCTTGCAATCGGGCGCGCCGCGTTCGCGAACCGTACCAGCGGCACATGCGCCGACGCCGTCCACACCTCCAGGTAATCCGCTCGCAGGCACTCCATGGCCGGCAGGGAGACGATAAAATCCCCGATCGCTCCCGGCCGGATGATCAGTCGTCGCACTGACGCCAGTATCGCAAACCCAGCCCAAAACCAAGACGTGCGGCTCTTGTTTTATCCACACAAGATCCACTGCCGGAGCCATGTAACCCATTCGAAACAAGAGAGATAAATCCTGAGGATTTTGCGTCTCGTTTCTCACAAAAGCATTGACCCG
>Ga0187874_10000603_pt1 | contig 42316 bp, 34 predicted proteins | sample June2016WEW_16_1_3_FD_132993 | JGI IMG/M metagenome (GOLD analysis project Ga0187874, IMG submission 132993) | Peatland microbial communities from SPRUCE experiment site at the Marcell Experimental Forest, Minnesota, USA - June2016WEW_16_150 | ecosystem: Environmental > Terrestrial > Soil >... | reverse complement strand
GGCCTTAACAGCCGCCGAGAAGTATCAGTACCACCTGAAAAGCAACGCTTCCTGGCCAGGAAGGTGAAGGACGCGAAAGCTTGCGACGAGCGCAAGCTTCTTATCCAACTCAAAAGTAGCATGGAGGCAGGCATCAAGCCGCGGGATGTGAGCTGCAAGTGGTTGAAAACAGGCCGAATTGAGGTGAAAGATTTTTGTGAACGAGAAATTCTGCCGATGATGGCCATGCGCACGCCGGGCCGTAAACGGCAGTAGCGACCTGATTCCGCACGGCTTGCGCCGTGCGCTACTGTCTGTCTGCCTGCGGGCTCGAAGAGGCGCGGACAGCTTCTTCCGGACGTGCATGAGGCCATGTTACCGGGAGGGCTTGGACGGAATAACTACTGGTGGTAATTGAGGACGCGATCCGATTATGCTAATCGCGTGGAGGATTGGATCATGAATCAGCCGAATCGGCGGACGCTGCTCAAAAGGGCGGGCACGGCACTGCTGGGGGCGGGCGTTCTGGCGGAGACGGAGTGGCCGGCGGTGGCGCAGCGGGCGACGGCGAATCGCGCACCGCAGACGGCCGCGAAAACGGAAGATTGCAACTGCATGGTGGCGGCGGATGGGTCGCCGCTCGATACCGGGACGAGCGAACTGCGGGCGGCGATTGAACGGTATGGGACGGACTTGCGGGATCTGAGTCGCGTGTATGCCCTGCCGGGGTCGCCGGTGCGGCAGGCGACGTTGGAAGGGTTCTACAAAGAGCAGTTGCATCTACTGGACGGCATGCGGTTCGACGCGCTGAGCCAGGCGGGCAAGGTGGACTACCTGCTGCTGCGGGAGCGGTTGTTGCGCGAACAGCGGCAACTGGCGGCGGAAGCGGCGGCGGATGCGGAAGTGCAGGGGCTGATTCCGTTTCAGCAAGTGGTGATTGGCCTCGAGGAAGCGCGGCGGCGGATGGAGACGCTCGACCCACAGAAGGCCGCGGTGACGCTGGCCAGAATGACGGCGGACATCGCGGCGGCGCGCGCGGCTAATGCCAAGGCGGCTCCGGCGGTGTTGAACCGCGCGGCCATGCGGCTGAGCCAACTGCGCAACAGCCTGCGCACCTGGTACAACTACTACCAGCTCTACGACCCGAAGTTCAGTTGGTGGGTGGACGGCGAATACAAAAAGGCCGATGAAGCGATGGACGGCCATGCGCAGTTCCTGCACACGGCGTCGGGGATGCCGGGCGAGTTGGATACCGGAGGCGGGTTTGGCGGGCGTGGCGGCGCTGCTGGCGGTGGGCGCGGCGCGGGCGGCGGCGATGCCGGGGGCGGCGGCGGTGGCGGACGTGGCGCGGGCGGCGGAGGCGGGCGCGGCGGCGCGGGGCGCACAACCGGGCCGCTGGGAAGCAACGAGGAACTGTCGGGCGTGGGGCCGGCGGGCAACGATGCGCTGGTGGAGGCGCTGCGCGCGGCCATGATCGCTTACACGCCGGAGGAATTGATCGCGCTGGCGAATAAGGAATTTGCGTGGTGCGATCGGGAAATGCTGCGGGCTTCGGGCGAGATGGGCTTCGGAAGCGACTGGAAGAAAGCGCTCGAGGCGGTGAAGAACAAGTACGTCGAGCCGGGCCAGATGATCTACCTGGTGCGGGATCTTTCGCGGGAGGCCATCGAGTTCATCGAGAAGCACGACCTGGTGACCATTCCGGCGCTGGCGAAGGAAGACTATTGGGAAGAGGCGATGACGCCGCAGATGCAACTGGTGAACCCGTTTTTCACGGGCGGGGCCACGATTCAGGTGTCGTCGCCGGCGAGCAGCATGACGCTGGCGGAGAAGCTCGAGAGCCTGCGCGGCAACAACATGTTCTTCGCGCGGGCCACGGTATTTCACGAGCTGATTCCGGGGCACCACATGCAGGGATACATGACGCAGCGGTATCGCACGTATCGCGGCATTTTCTCGACGCCGTTCTGGACCGAAGGCGGCGCGTTTTACTGGGAGATGCTGATGTGGGACCTGGGATTCACGCACACGCCGGAGCAGAGGGTGGGCGCGCTGTTCTGGCGCATGCACCGCTGCGCGCGCATCATTTTCTCGCTGAGCTTCCACTTGAAGAAGATGACGGCGAAGGAGTGCGTGGATTTTCTGATCGAGCGCGTGGGGTTTGAAAAGGCCAACGCGGAGGGCGAAGTGCGGCGGTCGTTCAACGGGTCTTACGAGCCGATTTATCAGTGCGCGTACATGCTGGGAGCGCTGCAGCTTCACGCGCTGCACAAGGAACTGGTGGAATCGGGGAAGATGACGAACCGGGCGTTTCACGATGCCATCTACCAGGAGGGAAACATGCCGATCGAGATGGTGCGGCTGGCGGTCGGCGGCCAGAAGGCGACGAGGGATTATCAGGCGAGCTGGAAGTTTTACGGGTAGATGGAAGGCACGACTCGGAGGCTGGGCGGGCGATGACGGCCGTGACAGGCCAGGAGGCCGGTCCTAGCCCACGGCTAGGTCCCGCGCCGGGCACTGGCTCCGCCACGCGCTCCCCTCGCCTGTCAATGTGGGTTTGGATAAAGTCTACTGCCCGATCCGGTTGGGATAATAATCCGGCCGCGTGAGCACTTTATAAGATCCAGGCGGCAACGTCGGAATCTCTACCTTGATCCGGTGCTTGTCTTTATTCTCCGATACCGCATCGAATTCCGGTGAGTACCGCAAAATGTACTGCGTCGTGACCTCGCCCTCAAGCGCGGCAACCGACTTATAAATCGCGGAATTGATGGCGGCCGCATACCCCCCCGTCCCGACATGCAAGGCGTAATTGCCTTCGTCGGACGGCTGCGAAAGAAACCCCGACACCTCGGAGTACGGGTTGTCCAGCGGATACCATACCCGGCCGCCAGTTGTCGTGGCCAGCTTTTCCAACTGGTCCCGGTCCGGATCGTCCATCCCGTAGGCCGCCGTGCTCACCCCGTAAATCGTTACCAGGTTCTTTTGCGCCAGCTCGATCACCTGGTCAATCGTATACTCGCTCGCACTGTCGTGCCCGTTCCCGAACACCACGATAATGCGCCGCGGCTGGTACGGCTCGCCCGGAATCAGTTGCCGGTCCGTGCACGCCCGCTTGATCGCATCGAACAACGCCGCTCCGCCGCTCGGTTTCATCCGGTCCACTTGCGCCGTCAGCTTGTCCGGATCCCAAGTGGTATTCACCAGCAGTTCCGCCGTGTTGGAGAAGGATATCAGGTAACCCGTATAGTTTTTATCGTTCGGCAACAGGCCCCACACCATTTCCTTCACGGCGTCTTTGTAATCCTTCCAGTGAATGGTGCTGTTGGCGCTCATGTCCACCAAAAAGCCGATTACCGTGGGCTGCTTTGGATCGTGGCTGAAAAACGTGATTCGCTGTGCCCGGCCCTCGTCCAGGATCCGGAAGTCCTTCTGTTCCAGGTTGGCGATAAACCGGCCCTTATCGTCGGTCACCGTCACCGGCAGGATGACTTCGGTATGCTGCACCCGGATAGTCGGCACGGTGGTCTGCTGCTGCGTCTGCTGCTGTGCCGGCGGTTGGGCCGGCGGTTGGCTCTGCTGCCCCTGTTGCGGGGAGCCCGGTATCGATAGCAAAAGCCCTCCGGCACAGACGATCGCGGTAGCGCGCAAAATGGTAGTCACGGCGTTGTCCTTATTCTACCGCTATCGGCCAACCGCCATCCCTCCCCAACTTCACCGCCACCACATCCATCGCGAAACCGGCGTCCATCGAGGGCAATCCCTCCACCGGCTCGATCGAACCCGCCGGCGGCCGCGCGGCGTCGAAGAATTCCCTCCGCACCTTCCGCACCTGGTCCGCGATGCCCGATGCCAGTGCATAGTACTGCGCGAACGCCACCCCCCGCGTGGATGCTCCGGCCTGCTCCAGCGATTTCTCCAGCCGCTCGAACGCCAGCCGCGCGTCCTTTTCCGCGAATCCAAACGACACCTGCGAGCCCGTCAGCACCACCTTCGACGCGCCCACCAACGCCACCTGCGATTGACCCGCCTCCCGCGGCAGGCCTTCCGGGTTCAAAACCGCCAGCGGCGCACCCACCTCCCGGCGGAGCCGCGCCACCGCTTCGCAGGCCGCCAGCGCCCTGGCCGGCGCCCGTTGCGTCTGCACGAAGTCCGCCGCCGCGCCCGGAAACTCCCCGGCTACCAGCTTCCGCGTCGCATCCAATCCCTCCAGCGAACTCAGGAAACACGTCACCCGCGCTACATCCGCCGGCTCCGAACCTGCCGCTTTCACCGCGATTCGCAGCGCCCCCAGCGATTTCACCGCCAGCGGCCCCGCCGCGTCCAGCGGATTCTCCGACCACGCCGATTGCGCCGAGATCAGCGCCAGCCCGTAGCGGCTCATCTCCTTCTTGCTCTCGGCGATTCCCTCCAGCACCACCTGCGCCCCTTCCAGCGGCAACCCTCCCGCCTGCACCAGGCTCAGCACCGGCAAGGCCTGCTTTCGGTCCGTGAAGAATTCGCTCACCAGGTCGCGCACACGCCGCGCATCGCCCGAACCCGCCACAAAAGCCCGAATTTTCAGAATCGAATCGCCCTTGGCTTCGCGCATCAGCGCGCTCAGAGCGTCGCGGACCTGCTTCGTCAGCAAGCCTTTGGCCGAGAGCGGCGTCACATGGAACATGAACTTCCGCGGGTCGCCTTCCACGGCCGTGGGAAGGTCCCTGGGCAGTTGCAACGTCTGGGTTTCGTCTTTCTTCTTTTGCGGAAACGCCAGGAGCCCCAGCCCGCACGCCAACGCGGCCAGCTTCACCCCTTTTTTCGCGACGCGGCCGCGCGCAAAGCGCATAGAATTAGGATTGTAGCAAAGCGATCTTAGATCGCCCGGATCAGACCATGCTTCCGACCGACAGCAAGCCGACGGCATCGCCCCAGGGCAAAAGATCCCGCCGCCGGCGCCACCGCAGAAAACCGCCGTGGATTCTGCGCTTCTGGTGGCTGATCCCTCTCGCCGCCATCGCCCTCTCGGCTCAATGGATCTCTTCCTGGTGGACCAGCCAGCCCGCGTCGCGCCACCCGTCGCTCCCCGGTTACGTCACCGGCGCCGATTCGCTCCGCCAGGAATTTCTCCGCTTTCAAGGCAAGCCCCTCGGCGATCCGGTCATCGAACAGGATTTCGACCACGCCTCCGACCTCATGAACCGGGGCGAGTATACCTCCGCCGCCGTCCTCCTCGAAACCGTCGCCAGGTCCGCCCAGCTTCCCGTCGTCTATAACAACCTCGGCGTCCTTTACGTCAGGCTCAACGATGGCACCGGGGCCGTCGGCGCGTTCCGTGAGGCTCTCGCCCGCGATTTCGAGTATCCCCCCGTCCGTCAGAATCTCGCGCGCTTCAAGCTCGGCAATTCCGCCGACCCCGTCACCCACGAAGTCGAACCGAACGGCACCGACCGCCTCGCCAACATCATCTCCCTCGGCAGATCCGTCGATGCCGAAATCTCTCCCGACATCAACGATGTCGATTGCTTCCGGGTTACTTCTCCGCCCGCGCCCCGCGATCTTCTGCTGGTCGAACTGGCCAACCGCTCGCAGACCCTCGCCCCCCGCCTCCGCCTCTACGATGCCGACGGCCGTCCCCTGAACTGGTCCAAGGAATCCCAGGACCCCGGAGCTTCTCTCCGCGAAGTCATCGCGCCGCCTCCCAATACCACTCTCTTTCTCCGCGTCGAAGGCCTCCTCGATACCGCCGGCGCCTATTCTCTCACCGTCTCTGCCATGAAAGCCTTTGACGCTTTCGAGCCCAACGACGACATTCTCGACGCCACCAAAATTGGCCTCAATCAAACCGTCGAAGCCAATATCATGGACGGCGAAGACACCGATTATTACTCCTTCCACGGCTCCGAGCGCGGCGCCGTCGCCATTGAGATTCAGAACCGCTCTAAAACCCTCATTCCCGCCCTCACCACTTTCACTCCCGAAATGACCAACAGTGGCTTTGGCCCCAAACTGACCGCCCCTGGCTCCGGCCTCCGTTTCTCCATGAAAGTCGAATCCGGCAAGACCTATTACATCCAGATTTGGGGCCAGTCCAGGACCGCCGGAGATTACTCCCTCACTATCAAGTGACGGACGATCCGGGTAGTGCGGTCACAGCCTGTCCGATCCTGGTGAGCATGACCTTCATTCTGGCCACCGCCGCTCTGTGCTCTCTTTTCAGCAGCGGGTTTCGCTCGTAATGGCTTCGGCGTCGTATGTATTTTATGGCAGCCCCGGGGGGTTGCAAAGTGAAATGGCACAGGCCCCTTACGCGGGCGTGACGATCCACGGCCCTGCTAAACTCACAGTCGTATGGCTACCCGCCCTCAGAAGATGACCAATCATCTCCTGCGCCCCAGGCCTGATCCCCGAAAGATTTCCCTCGTCATGCCCATGTACAACGAGGAGGCCGTCGTGCCGATTCTGCGCGGGGAATTGGAGCGCTTCATCGCCGGCCTCGCCTGCGGGGTAGAAGTCGTTCTGGTAAATGACGGCAGTTCGGATTCCACGCTCGAACGCATCGCCGATTGGGCGGCTCAAGACTCCCGCGTTAAAGTCGTCCATCTGTCGCGGAATTTCGGTCACCAACTGGCCGCCACCGCCGGCTTGGATTACGCCACCGGCGATGCCATCGTTCTGATCGATGCCGACCTGCAAGACCCGCTGGAAGTGATCCACCAAATGGTCGCGCGCTATCGGGAAGGCTACGACGTGGTTTACGGCCAGCGCGAAGCCCGGCTTGGAGAGACGCGCCTCAAACTTGCCACGGCCTGGGCCTTTTACCGTGTCATGCGGCTGTTGACGCAAGCTCAGTTGCCAGTAGATTCCGGCGATTTTCGTCTCATCTCCCGCCAATTCCGCGACGGGCTCGTCTCCATGCGCGAAACCCACCGCTTCCTGCGCGGCATGGTCGCTTGGGCCGGATATCCGCAGATCGCGGTGCGTTACCGGCGGCGCGAGCGCACCGCCGGCGAAACCAAGTATCCACTCCGCAAAATGCTGATGCTCGCCTGGACCGCGGTCACCTCGTTCTCCAGCCTGCCGCTCAAGTTCAGTTTCGGCCTTGGCATGGTGTTCGGGCTGTTCGGCATCGAGGAAGCCGCGCGCGCCCTTCTGTCGCATTTTCTGGGCAAGCAAACCGTGCCCGGATGGATCTCCTTAATGGTCGTGACCAGCCTGATCGGCAGCGCATTATTAATGAGCATCAGCGTATTGGGAGAATACGTCGGGAAAATCTACGAGCAGGTAAAAGGGCGGCCCTTGTACCTGGTTGCCCGCACCTTCAACGTGGAAGAACCCGCCCGGGCGGACGCTCCGGCGCGCTCCTCAAACCACGCCCAGCCATGAACGGCAACCGATTCGGTGCATCTTCCCGGATCGTGAGATTCAACGATCTTCAGGAACGGATAGCGGCGGCGTCCACGGCCTGGCGCATCTCCCACGTGGTCACGTACCTGAGCTCGTGCCCGCGGAGTTTGCATTCCCGCGGCAACAGCTCGAAGAGGCGGTCCAGCCCGCCGTCGAGCAGCAGGGCCCGGTAGTTGTCCTCCAGCGCCCCGTGCGTGTAGAGCTTGATGAATACGTTGTCGCCGATGCGCGGGGCCAGTCGCAGCCACCCCTCGACCCGCTGGGCCGTCGGCAGATCCTGGTGCGCAATCTCGCCGGTTTCCATGCGGGGCATCAGCCGCTCCGACCACCGCACACCCAACGGCCCCGTAATCATGAGCAGATCGCCGCTTCCCGGAGCACCCGGCCGGACCGGTACGCCATGATCGTACGACCGCGGCCGCAACGGATCGTCGGTCACCCAGTAAATCGAATTCACGATGCGCGATTGCGTGGGCGAGGCGCCCGACGGCATCGTGAAATCGGCATAGCAGCCCAGGTCGCGCAGCAGCGTGATCTCGTTGTTCAACCCGCACCAGCGGCCGTCCGGCCGGGAATTATCGAGCGCCCAGTTCCCGTGAATGAAACCGAAGACCGTCCGGCCGTTGTGTTTCCGAAGCAGTCCGTGGCGCGTGGAAAGCGTCTCGATGAACCCGTTCATCCGGTCGAGAAAGTTCTGCTGGCCCTCGCCATCGTGATGAATGTGCACGTCCACGTCGGCGATGCCCTGGCGCGTCATCGCGGCCAGCGCATCTAAAATGCCCGGGCGGTATTCCTCTTGCGGGTAGTAAAAAGTGTATTGCGGCGGCTTGCCCGTGGAGTCGGCGTGGCGCGCCGCAATCTGCGGCCAGCACTTGCTCCACACCGCGGCGCGCCCCAGCGCGACCTCGTCGGACGGCTTGCCCCGGTAAGGTTCCCAGTGGTCGGCGATGGCCACCCACACGCGGCTCGGCCCGGGCGCGGCCCAGTTCTTGATCCGGCTGCGAACGTAACCGGGAAACCACAACTCTGCGTGACGGGGAAGCGGCATGGCGCGGGAAACTTCAGAATAGCATCGGCTATCTTCCGGACGAACCGAATCCCCCCGCGCCGCGCTCGGAAGCCGGCAGTTCCGCTTCCACCCACTCGACGGCCTCGTATCGCGCCACGATCATCTGTGCGATGCGGTCGCCCGCCCGCACGGTGTACGCCTCGCGCCCGAGGTTCAGCAGGATGACGCGGATCTCGCCGCGATACCCCGGATCGATGGTGCCTGGTGTGTTCGGCATGGTGATCGAGTGCTTCAGCCCGAGGCCGCTGCGGGGTCGCACCTGGGCTTCATAACCGGCCGGGATCTCCACCTTCAGGCCCGTGGGAACCAGCCGCGGCACGCCCGGCTCGAGCGTCACGTCTTCCACCGCGCGCAGGTCCATCCCGGCATCTTCCCCGGGCCCGTGCGCGTAAGACGGCAGTTTCGCCGCCGGGTGAATTCTCTCGATTCGCAATTGCATCGTTTCCGCTATGATAACGTCTTGACTCCCACGAAACGCGTCATCACCGTGGCGCCCATGCCGCCGGAGAAGAGCGCCTACGCCCTGGCCCGCTACAGCCGCTCGCCCGATTCCATTCGCGATTCCATCCAATGGGTGCGCACCCACGACTCCCAGAAGTTCCTGGAGAGCTTCTACTTTCAGTATGGCCACGCATCCATCGCCGATCTCGGCCACACCGTGGTCTGCTTCGAGGGCGTCTCCGAGCTGGCCGCCACCGAAATCGAGGAAGAGCCCCTCTGGGACGGCCAGGCCAAGTCCTCCCGCTACCAGGATTTTTCCACCTCCGGCTTTGTGACCCCGCCCGAGTTCGCGGCCGATGACGCCGCCCGCTACCAGGCCGCCGGCCAGGCGCTGCTGGGGGCCTACGCAACGGTCAAGGATCTTGCCTTTGCCTGCCTCTCGGAACGCCTTCCGCGCCCCGCCGGCATGAAGCCCGATGCCTACCAGCGGAACTTGACCGCGCGCGCCTTCGACGTCGCCCGCTATCTGCTTTTTTGGGGCGTCCCCACCAACGTCGGCCAGGTGGTCAGCATTCGCACGCTCGAAAAACAGATCCGCCGGCTGAAGGCTTCCGAGTATGCCGAGTTGCGCCAATTGGGCGGGGAGATCGCGCAGGCTTGCGCCGCCGAGCCGGATTGCCGCTGGGACCAGGCGGCCGCTGCCGAGCCGCTGGCTCCTACCCTCGCCCGCCACGCCGACGCCGATCAACACGCCGTCCAGTCTCGCGACGATCTCCGCCAATGGGCCGCGCAGAATCTGCCTCCGGCCGCGCACTCCCCCGCCCAGGCCGAGCGCGTCGACCTCTTGCGCCCCGGCCACGTTCCCGCCGATATCGCCGCCACCCTGCTCTACCCCGTCACCGACCGCCCATTCCGCGAGTTGTACGAAATGACCTGCGGCTGGAACGACCGCCGCCGCGCCGAGGTGATCGACGTGGCGCTGGGCTCTCGAACCCGTCGCGACGAGATTCTCGGCGGTTTCCGCGGCGGCCTCTATGCCTTCGACATGGTGATCGATGTGGGCGCCTATCGCGACCTCCATCGTCACCGCCGCTGTCAGAAATTCCGCCAGGCCTATTCCGGCCGCCTCGGCTTTGAGACGCCGCCGCTGGTGGCCGATGCCGCCGCCGGCGCGGTTTACCAAACCGCCATGCAGCAGGCCTTCGCGAGTGTGGCCGCTCTTCCCGCGCCGGGGGCGCATTACCTGCTGCCCTTTGGGGCTCGCTCCCGCTTCCTCTTCAAAATGGATTTCGCCGAGGCCGAATACATGTCGCGGTTGCGCAGCGGCGTCAAGGGCCACTTCAGCTACCGCGAGGTGGCTTGGCGGATGAAACAGAAAATGGAGGCGCTCGAACCCGAACTCGGCCGCCTCATCGATGCCACCCCGCCCTGGGTCGAGGACCCCTTGGAACGCTAGCCCAAACGCTAGTGCTTTGACCGGCTGGTTTGGTGCCTTTGCGCAATCCATCGCTCACGCTGGTGGCCCCGAGGCGAGCCGCGACTTGTCGCACGACCGCGAGGGAGCGGTGCCCGTCCCGCGAATGTTTCCTCGCGGTCAAGGGTTGAACTCGCCGCAAATGCTTGAAACGACGAAGAAACTACCCGCCAAGTCTGCCCATTGGACGGGAAGCCGCTTCCGAAATCCTACATCGCTCACTGCTTGCCAATAGCGGGAGATGATGCGGTAGCCTTGAGCCCGGTTGACAATACGCCGTCGTAGCCGGGGAGCGGAGATGCGCCCGGAGACAGCGTGATCCCACGCTCATTCCCTCCGCTGGAGCCTAACTTATGTGGCCCACACCCGCCGCCCTGACAGTTCCATGCCTCGCCACCCCTATCCGTCACGAACAGCGACACCGTTTCCGCCGCCGGAAGAAAAGACGCCATCGGCGGATAAGGGCCTACATCTGGAAGCGTACCCTTGCAGGCGTGGACATTTCCAACCAGCACAATGACAAGCGCATCAGGATTTTTGCTGGCTGCTGCCTGAAGAGCCGCTGCCATGCGCTTCTCGCCTTGGGCGGCAGATTCCTGCGGAAACGTGTCAGCAAAAGCAACGACACCGGATATGAAACCTTTCAGCTTGAACGCACGCAACTCCTTGAGGAGCATCAGCATCGCACGACTGCTTCTGCCATCAGACCGGCTCCATTCCTCTGCCGACAAGAGATTGCGTACGGCGACTTCGTCATTGCCTGAGCGCATGAATACGTCAACCTCATGCTGTTCCCTCAGTTCGACGCCAACCAGGATGGGCCGTTTAGCTCCAAAAGCCGAACAGACAAGATCACGAAAAATGATTGGCGTTTCGGCTGTACCGTGCATCTCGCCCACAATAGTGAAGCGAACGCCGGGGAGTGACCACAACTGTGCTGTCCCGGTGATCCCAACACATGAGGGCTGTTGCTCCGCATGGGCGCAGAAAACTACCCACAATAGAAGGAAAAAGAGTGCGAAGTGCATTCGCTTCGATTGTATATACGGTGGGAGAGTTCGTGGGGGATCGGCGGGTTTGCCTAATGTAGATGTATCTTTTTTTGGTTGCGGGGGCGTATTTTGAAGCCATTCATAACGTCCTCGCAGCTTGGCTCGTGCGCCGTTGGGCGCTGCCCAGGAACGGCAGGAGGCCGGCCCGAACATGATGTCGTCCGGACCGCAGCCGCACGGCCCGGATACGAGGAATCCCGGGAGCCATCAAGCGAAGGGGTTTATGACTCGCACGCGTCCATATCGCCGCCCATGACTCAAGTCTTCGGAGTAGACGGTCTCGGCTCCCAGCGCCTCAGCGGCGGCGAGGATCGCTGCGTCCCAATAGGAAATTGTGAATCTCTCGGATTGCTCGATAGCGATTCGCACTAGCTGATGATCGATGGCCTGACAGGGAAACGCCGCCCACTGCTCAATCCACTCCAAGGCTTTCGCGGCGGAGATCGGGCGTGACGCCTTCCTGACCACGGTCACATAGAATTCTTGCAACACTTGCGCCGAAGTGCCAAAGTCCGTCGATTCGACAAGCTCCATGGCGCGCTTTCTCTTGGGTTCGTCTTTACCCACGCCTACCGCCGCGTAGACGAGAATATTGGTGTCGAAAAACGCCTTAACGGTCATGCAAATCTTCCCGCGTCCACGTTTTCTTGCCGAGCTGCCCTTGAGATTGCGTGCTTAACTGCCGCAATCGCGCTCGGGCGCGCTTCGCCCGATCCTCGTGCGCGGCGATACGGGTCAAGTACTGTCGCACCAGGGCGTTAACGGTGGAGCTGCGTTCGGCGGCATGGCGGCGAACCGTAGCCAGGGTATTCTCGTCCACGCTGAGCGTGATATTCTTCATAACCACAGTATATGTGTAACTGTGTTAAAGCACAATCGGCAATCCGAGGTTTTGACGACGCGATCAAACGGGAATCGCGGGCAGGCCGCGGACCGGAGCAAACCATTCTGCGCATTGGCTACGTCCACGCCGGGTACAAGGGGCCAGAATACTCCCTGTATATCGACAATCCCGAAGGGGTTTTGATCCTGGTCCTGTTCTGCCCGGAAGGCCAAGACGATACTTACGTTCCGGTGTTGAAGTGGGTTGGGGCGAAAGTCTTGATGCTCGATTGCGTGGACACGGGCACAGCGCAGGAGTCGAATCCGTCAACGCCTTGAGGCTGCGTCGTAGGGACGCAAGGGCCGGGATGCCGTCATCAGGCAAATCTGTGATGGAGGAAGACTCGGGCTCCGCGAGCCGAGAAAGGGTTCAGCCGGGAGGATTTGGTTGCGGGGGGTGGATTTGAACCACCGACCTTTGGGTTATGAGCCCAACGAGCTACCAGACTGCTCCACCCCGCAGTCACATGGTAGCGCATGGCGCCGCTCCGGTCAAATTTCCGTTACCGCGCCGGGTACAATAAATGATGTGCCTCGATTGTTGCTCCCGGCGGCGCTGGCGCTGGCCGCTGCCTTGTCCGCTCAACCCGCGCTGTTTCCGCTGAAGGACATCCGGGCCGGCATGCATGGCACCGGCCGCACGGTTTTCTCCGGCGGGCGCATCGACGAATTTCAAGTGGAAATCCTCGGCGTGCTCGATAACATAGGCCCCAAGGAATCCATCATCCTGGCGCGCCTCTCGGGCGGGCCGCTCGAGCAAGCCGGCGTCATGCAGGGAATGAGCGGCAGCCCCGTTTACATCGACGGCAGACTGGTCGGCGCCGTCGCGCTCGGGTTTGCCTACTCCAAGGAACCCATCGCCGGCATCCGGCCCATTGAGGACATGATTCGCCCAGCCGCCACGCGCGCCGCCGCGGCCGCGCGGAGAACGCCCATCGCGTGGGCCGATTCCGATTTCACGCGCGGCATCCCCAGGCCCCAACCGGCTTCGGCCGCCGGCGCGCAAATGGCCGACATCGCCACTCCGCTTTCGTTCGGCGGCTTCACGCGTGCCACGTTGCAGGCCTTCGCGCCGCAGCTCCGCGCTCTGGGCCTGGAACCCCGCCAGGGCGTGAGTTCCGGCGGCAAGCTCGATTCCGCCATGGGCAATCCGGCCAACCTCAAGCCCGGCTCCATGATCAGCGTGGAACTTCTGGCCGGCGACTGCAACGTCGGCGCCGACGGCACGGTCACATACATCGACGGCAACCACGTTTACGCCTTCGGCCATCGCTTCCTCGACCTGGGAGTCACCTCGATGCCCTTCGCGCTTTCCGACGTGGTCGCGCTGGTCCCCACCACCAACACGTCGTTCAAGCTGTCGGCGCCCCGGGAATGGATGGGTGCCATCAACCTGGATGGCAACACCGCGGTTTCGGGCGAGCTCGGCAAACGCGCCGCCATGGTGCCGGTTTCGCTCGCCGTCTCGCGCGGCTCGACACGCATCGAAACGTACCAGATGCAGATGGTGGACGACGCGCTGCTGGCGCCGCTGCTGGCGCAGATGGCCGTTTTCTCCGCCGTCGATGCCACCGAGCGGAGTGTGGGCGCCGCCACCGTCCGCGTCACCGGCGAAATCCAGTTTCAGAACGGCTCCGCGCCGGTCCGCATCCAGAACATGTTCGCCTCCGACAACGGCTCCGCCATGCAAGCTTCCATCTCCACGGCCTTCCCGGTGGCTTACGTGATGCAGAGCGGCTTCGATTCGCTGCGGCTGAAAAGCATCGACCTGCGCATCCAAACCTTCGACCAGAAGAAGGAACTGGCCATCGACGGCATCTCCGTCGCGCGACGGGAAGTGCGGGCCGGCGACACGGTGCGCCTCAACGTTTCACTGGTGGGCGGGAACGGCGCGGAGACCGTGCGCCAGGTGGAATATCAGGTGCCCATCGGCGCCGAACCGGGCGTCCTCTACTTCACCGTGTCGGATGCCAATACCGCCAACCTCGCCGATTTCCGCCAGACGCTCGGCGCCAACCCGCGGAGCGCGGCGCAATTGATCTCGACCGTCAACAATCTGCATCCCAACAACCGCGCGTATGTGCGCGTGTGGCGCACCGACCCGGCCTTCCAACTGGAAGGCGCCGACCTGCCCGATCCGCCGCCCTCGGCCGCGCTCGTCCTGGCCGGAACCCAATCGAGTTTCGCCGGCATCTCTCAGACGCGCAATTCCAAAATCGCCGAAATGGTGATCGACGCGGGCGACGTGATGATATCCGGCTCCAGGACCATCCAGGTGGAAATCAAGGAATGATACCTTCCCTTCGCCCGTTTGCCCGCTTCGCAATTGCCCTGGCCGCGCTCGCGACGGCGCTCACGCTGGCTCTGCTGGCCAGCGGCACCCAGACCTGGGAGATGAATTCCTACGCCGATTTCCTGCGCGGCCACTTCAGCGGCACATCGCTCAGCCGCGACGGCCGCCTTTCGCTCGCGCCCCAGGTGGACACGGTTTTCAGCTCCGGCCAACCCGTCATCTGGATGGCCGCGCAGGCGCCCGATGGCGCCATCTACGCCGCCACCGGCCACCGCGGCCGCGTCTACGCCATCGACGCCGCCGGCAAGTCGTCGCTGCTCTGGACGGCCGAACAGCCCGAAGTTTTCGCCATCGCCGTCGATTCCAAGGGCTCGGTCTACGCCGGCACGTCGCCCGATGGCAAGGTCTATCGCATCGTCGACGGCAAGGCCGAGGAATACTTCGCGCCGGGCGCCCGCTACATCTGGTCGCTGGCGGTCGGGCCCGATGGCGCGCTCTACGTCGGCACCGGCGATCAAGGCAAGATCTTCCGCGTGGATGGCCCCGGCAAGGGCGAACTCTATTACGATACCGGTCAGTCGCACATCACCGGCCTGGCGGTGGATTCGCAGGGCCGCCTGCTGGCCGGCTCCGGACCGAACGGCATTCTCTATCGCATTACCGCGAAGGACCAGGCCTTCGTCCTCTACGACTCCCCGCTGCCGGAGATCCGCTCCATCGTTCCCATGCCGGATGGCACGGTGTACGCCGCCGCGCTGGGCGGTTCGGTTGCCAAGCGCGCGCAAAGCGCCGCTCAGGCCGCGCAGGGAATGCCGGGCGGCGTCCTGCCTACGGTTACTACCACCATTACGGTGGAGGCGCAAGCCGGCCCTGGCGGTGAAATCAAGCCGCCCGAATCCAAACCGCAGCAGCCCGCCGCGGCGGCTCAGGGCAGCACGCAATCCACGCCCGTGGCGGAAGTGCCCGGCGTCGACAAGTCCGCCGTCTATCGCATCAATCCCGATAACACCGTGGAGACGCTGTGGAGTTCCAAAGAAGAGAACGCCTACGACGTGCTGCCGCTCGAAAAGCAGATTCTCTTTTCCACCGATCAAAACGGCCGCATCTATGGCCTGGGAGCGGACCTCCGCGTAACCCTGGTCACGGAAACCAACGAAGGCGAAACCACGCGCCTGCTGCCTGCCGAGCACTCCATTCTGGCGGCCACCGGCAACACCGGCCGCATCTTCCGCATGGGTGAGAAGCCCGGCTCCACAGGCTCCTATGAAGCTCCTGTGCACGATTCGGGCACGGCCTCGCGCTGGGGCAGCCTCAGTTGGCGCGCGGATGTGCCCGCCGGCTGCTCGCTCGCGTTCCGCACGCGCTCCGGAAACTCCGCCAGGCCCGACCGCACCTGGAGCGACTGGTCGGCGCCGCTCACGCAATCGGCCAGCTCGCGCATCGCCAGCCCCAACGCGCGCTACATTCAGTGGAAAGTCGAAATGGCCGGAGTCGCCGCCGGCGCCGGATCGACGCCGATGCTCGACAGCGTAACGCTGGCCTACCTGCCGCAGAACTCGCCGCCGGTGGTGCGGAGCATCAACGTCACCACCCAGGCGGCGCAGGCAGGGGCATCCAAGAGCTCCGCTGCGGCTTCGGTTTCGTCCGCCGCCGCATACAGCGTGACCGTCAGCGACACCGCCGATGCTTCACCGACGTCCGCCGGCACTCCCACGCAGACCCTGGCGCGCGCCTCCGCCCAGCAGATCGTTATCACCTGGCAAGCCGACGATCCCGACGGCGACCGCCTGCTCTACAACGTGTATTTCCGGGCCGACGATCAAATCCAATGGATGCCGCTTCGCGCCAACCTCCACGACAACTCGCTCACGTTGGACGCCGACGTCCTGGCCGACGGGAAATACTATTTCCGGGTGGTGGCCTCGGATCGCGAAGCCAACCCGCCGGCCACCGCGCGCGAGGCCCAGTTGACCAGCGCCCCGGTGCTGATCGACAACACGCCGCCGGTGGTCTCGATCGGTGCGGTCCGCTATTCCGCCGGCGCCGCGCACATCGAATGGGAAGCCGCCGACGCCGCGTCCGCCCTGCGCCGCTGCGAGTACTCGCTGGATGCCGGCGAGTGGGTGCCGATGGAGGCCGTCGATGGCGTGATCGATTCTCCACGCGAGAAATTCGCGCTCGACCTCAAAGGTCTGGCCGCCGGAGAGCACCTCCTGGTCATCCGCGCCGCCGACAGCGCCAACAACACCGGCCTGGCCAAGATCATTCTGAAGTAGTGGATGGGCTGAATTGCCCGCCCGCGATGTGCCACACTACCCCTTGTGCGGCTCAATCTGCGGATCTTTGCCTGGCTGATCCGGCGAAGCCTTTTCGACGCTTTCGACGATGGCTCTTTCTCCGCCGCCAAAGGCGCCGCCTATTCCGCGCTGCTCTCGTTTTTCCCGGTGCTGGCTTCCTCCGCCGCCATCCTGGTGCAGACCCGCGCCGAGTTCGTCTCCAAGACCATTGAAAACGCCCTTTCCGAAATCGTTCCGCCGGGAACCGAAGACCTGGTGGTGCAACAGTTCCGCGTCACCGGCGCGCGGCCCCTTTCCGTGCTGATCGTGGCCGGCCTGATCTCCCTGTGGGCCGCTTCCGGAGCCGTCACCAGTCTCATCGAAGGCTTTCAGATCGCCTATCGCGTCCCTCGCAATCGCGATTTCTTCCGTTCGTCCGTCGTTTCCATCGGGATGGTGCTGCTCTCCGCCGTGCCCCTGGTCTGCGCCGCGTTCGCGATCTTCTTTGGCAGCCAGGTGGAAAGCGCCGTGCTCCACTGGATGAAAGTCGATCCGTTTCTGAGCCCGCTCTCCTGGATGGCCCGGCTGGTGAGCCGCGGAGCGCGCTACGCGCTTTCCTTTACCACCTCGGGGCTGGTGGCCTGCGTGCTGTATTACTTCGGCCCCTACCGCAGCCAGCGGTGGCGTTACGTCTGGCCCGGCGCCATGCTCACCAGCGTCCTGTGGCTGGCGGCCACCTCCGGCTTCGCGTGGTACGTGCGCCACCTTGCTCATTACAACGTCATGTACGGTTCGGTGGGCGCCGGCATCGCGCTGCTGGTCTGGATGTACATCATGGCGGCGATCTCGCTCGTCGGCTGCGAATTCAACGCCGAGTACGAGCGCGCCGCTGCTGGTCTCGCCGCGCATCCGCTACAATCGCAATAGTGAAGATTCCAGTCGCCCTCCTCCTGGTTGCGACTCTGGCCCAGGCGGACATACCGATGACGCTGGTCTCCGAAGATGAGGCCGAGCCGATTCACAGCGCGATCGTCCGCAAGGAAGCATGGACGCTCGATCCCGTCCGCCGCCTCCGCGCCGACGCCGACAAGCGCATGAAGGAAGGCCCCTGGACCGTCACCGCCGACCGCCCCAAAGGTGTTGAGCTCGATTCTCACGACTACTACAGCGAAGCGCCCTATTACTGGCCCAATCCCGATAATCCCGCCGGCCCGTACATCCGCAAGGACGGCCAGATCAATCCCGCCCGATTCACCGCCAACCGCACGGCGCTGTTTGCCATGTCCGACGCCGTGCTGTCGCTCGGCGCCGCCGCTTTTCTTCTCGATAACCCCGCTTACGGGCAGCGCGCCGCGGCCGATATCCGCGCCTGGTTCCTCAATCCCAAGACCCGCATGAACCCCAGTCTCGGTTTTGCCCAGGCCGTCCCCGGCCTCAATAACGGGCAGGGCGCCGGCGTCATCGATGGCCGGCCCTTCATCCGCGCGATCCAAGGCATGGAGTTCCTGTCGCAGACTTCATACTGGGCTCCCGCCGAACAAACCGCCGTCCGCAAATGGTTCGAGGAGTACCTGCACTGGCTGGCGGCCAGCAGGAACGCCACCGACGAGAAAAAAAGCGGCAACAACCACGCCTCTTGGTGGACCGCCCAAGTGGCGGCCGTGGCCAGTTTCGTGGAAGACGGCCGCACCCAGCAGATGGCCTTCAATTACTATCGCGACCGCGTCTTCCCGCGCCAGATCCGGCCCAACGGCAGCGCGCCGCGCGAAGAGGTTCGCTCCCGTTCCCTCACGCTTTCCGCCTTCAACCTGGAGGCATTCACCCTGGTATGCCGCATGGCTCAAGTGCGCGGCGCCTCCGGAACGGCCGACCTCTGGAACATCCGGGCCAGGAACGGCGCCACCATCAGCACCGTAATCGATTATCTTTCCCCGTACCTCGTCGACCCCAGGAAGTGGAGCAAGGAACAAGCCGTCGAGATCCCCGCCGACTCTCTGGCATTTCTGGCCTTCGCCGGGATGGGGCTGAAGAAGCCCGAATACCTCGACCTGTTTCGCAAGCTCGAACATCCCGACGGCGCCTGGATCAGCCTGGTCGATCTCATGGTCAGCCGCTTCGAAGCCGCCGCACACCAGACCCGCCACTGAGGTAGGATAGACGATCGTTTTTTGCCGTCTGTTGCAGTGGGCCTGCGGCCCGCGAAAATTTCATGAAAAACTGTGAGGCCCTCGCGGTTCGTGGGGCCGGCTTTCCAGCCCGCGGACCCGCTGGAAAACGGCCTCGCGCCCAGCATTGGCTGCCCCGCTATAGCGTGAACTCGGCCTTCATCATTTCGTCCTCGGTCGAGTATTTCATCGCAAAACCGAGTTTCTCGCAGATGCGGATCACGCCCCGGTTGTCGGGCAGAATCCCGGCGCTCACCTTTTCGAGCTTCTCCGCGGCGGCCACCTTCAGCAGCCGGCCCAGCAGTTCTTTGCCTAAACCGCGGCCCTGCCATTGGTCGCTGATCAGGACCGCGGCCTCGGCTTCGCGCGTGCCGTGGATCTTCACCAGCCGGCTCACGCCCAGAATTTCGTTGTCGCCGCTTTCCGGATTGCGGCGCACCGCCACCAACGCCATTTCGCGGTCGTAGTCGATGAAGCAGATGCGCGTCAGGCGCTCGTGCGTGGTGCGCTGCTCCAGATTGATGAGGTGGAAATAACGCAGGTACACGCTGCGCTCGGAAAGCGTTTCGTGGAACCGCACCATGGCCGGCTCATCCTCCGGCCGGATGGGCCGGATGATCACCTCGGTCGAATCCTTCAGCGTCCACGGCGAGACGTAGCGGGCCGGATAGGCTCGAATCGCCGTCCTGGGGATCTGATCGAGCTCGACCTCGGGCCCGTGCACCACCACCCGCGCGTCCAGCGCGATCAAACCGTCCGGGGAAGCCAGCAGCGGGTTAATGTCGATTTCCTTGATCCAGCGTTGCTCGGCCACCAGTGCGCTGAACCGCACCAGCAGCACTTCCAGCGCCTGCAGGTCCACCGGCTTGCGGCCGCGCACGCCTTTCAGGGCCTTGTAGATTTTGGTCTGCTCCATCATGCGGCGGGCCAGCGTGGTGTTCAAGGGCGGCAGCGCCAGGGCGCGGTCGTTGAAGACTTCCACCAGTTGTCCACCCGTGCCGAACAGCAGCACCGGCCCGAACTGGGGATCCAGGCTGGCGCCGACGATCAGCTCGTAGGCGTCCTTGAACTTGATCATGGGTTGGACGGTGACGCCCTGGAAGTGTCCGGCGCCGGCCTTTTCGCCGACCGACGTCCGAATCGCGCCAAAAGCTCTCTTCACTGCTTCCCCGCTGCCCAGGTTCAACTGCACGCCGCCGACATCGGTCTTATGAGTGATGGTTTCGGAGTAGAGCTTCAGCACCACCGGGTAGCCGATCTCGTCGGCGGCCTTCACGGCCGCCTCGGCATCCGTCGCGACGATGGTCTGGGCGACCGGGATGCCGTAAGCGCTCAGCACCTGCTTGGATTCAAACTCCGTGAGGATGGTGCGCCCTCCGCCGCGCGACTTGCGCACGATTTCCTCCACCAGCTTGCGGTCGGGGGTCCAATCCGCCGAGTCCTGCGGCATATCGGGCGTTTCGTACAGCGCCTTGAGGTTGTAGCTGTACCGCCACATGTAATTGAAGGCGCGCGCCGCCGTATCGGGGTACGAGAAAGTGGGGATGTTGGCGTGGTTCAGGATCTCCTCCCCCGCGGCCACATCCACGCCCCCCATCCAACTCGCCAGCACCGGCTTGCCTTCCTGCTTGGCCAGCGGTTTGAGTTGTTCGGCGATCTTGGTGGGATCGGTCATGGCTTGCGGGGTGAGGATCACCAGCATGCCGTCGCTGTTGGGATCGCCGGCGGCGATCTCCAGCGCCTTGGCGTACCGTTCCGGAGACGCGTCTCCGATGATGTCCACCGGGTTGTTGTGGCTCCAGGTGGCCGGCAGCACGGCATTGTAGGCTTCCATTGCGGCGGGAGACAACTCGGCCAGTTCCCCGCCGCCCATGATGAGAGCGTCGGTGGCCAGCACACCGGGGCCGCCGGCGTTGGTCACGATGGTGAGGCGTGGCCCGCGCGGGCTGGGCTGCTTGGAAAGCACTTCCGCCATATAGAACAAATCGGCGATGTCGTTCACGCGCAGCACGCCGCTGCGCCGGAAGGCGGCATCCAGCACTTCATCGCTGCCAGTCAACGCACCCGTGTGGGACGCCGCGGCCTTGGCGGCGGCCGCCGAGCGCCCCGGCTTGATGATGATGATGGGCTTGTTCAGCGCCACTTCCCGCGCCGCCGAAAGGAACGACCGTGCGTTCCCGATGGATTCCATGTAAACGACGATGGAGCGCGTTTTCGGATCGTTACCCAGGTGATAGATGAGGTCGCCCCAGCCAACGTCCACCATCGAGCCGACCGAAACGAATGCGCTGAAGCCCACCATTTCCTTGAGGCTCCAGTCGAGCACCGCCGTGCACAGCGCGCCACTCTGGCTGATGAATCCAACCGATCCGGGCCGTGCGATGGTGGTGGCGAAGGTGGCATTGAGGCCCGTGAGCGGGCACATCACGCCCAGGCAGTTCGGCCCGATCACACGGATGTCGGCGGCCTGCGCCTCCTCCAGCAACCTCTGTTCCAGGGCCGCGCCTTCCGGCCCGATCTCCTTGAAGCCCGCCGAAATTACCACCGCGCCGCGAACACCATGCTCCCCGCAATCTTTGATGATTCCCGGAATACTGGGAGGCGGCGTGACGATCACCGCCAGATCCACCTCCTCCGGAATCTCCGCAATCGAGGGGTAGGCCTTGATCCCCAAAACGCTCGGCCGCTTGGGGTTCACCGGGTAGACTGTTCCGCCGAACGGGCTCGTCACCAGGTTCCACAGAAGCGTGCGTCCGACGCTGCCGGGGGTTTCCGTGGCGCCGATCACGGCAACCGTCTTGGGAGAGAAAAACACATCCAGCGGCTGGTTGCCGTGGCGCTTCAGTTTCTTACGCGGAGGTTTGGTTACTTGCATTTTCGGTGTCTGCCTTTGACTGGAACGCGGCTTGATTGAGAGCCCCTACCACGTCCAGAACATTGAGTCCGTTCTTGCGCGCCACGGTTTCGATATCGCAGTCGTCGCACGACGATCGGAAACGGAGTTCCTCAAATACCGGAACGGTTTCAGGGTGACGTTGCTTCACATCGCGGATGATCATGTCACGGCGGATCAATTGATCAAATCGAAACATAGTTTGCGCCTCGAAACAGTCACAGTAGCACCTCTCCTACCAAAGAATCGCCTATTCTTTTCAATAGCCTGGGCGGCCTCCGGCAGGCTCGCGATGGGTGATATGCCCCAATCCAGCGCGCTCCTGGCCTGGCTTAAGGCTTAAGGCTGGCAAGTGACCTGGATCGGCAGATCCATCGTCTTCAGGGTGGCAGGCGCCTGGAACCGGCAATTTCCGGGAAGGAATTGATTTTGAGGGAGAAAAAGATTGAACTGGGCGGCCCGCATGGAACCGGGAGCAAGCCAAACTGTGTGAGCGGCCATCGCCTAACTGGACGCCACCCCGCCCAAAGCCGGCACCGCAGGTTTCAGGCTTCGGCTGCTGCAATAGGAGGCCATCGCTCCGCGTATCTCTTCACAGAGCTCTTGAAGATGATTCAGCCGCGCCGCGACCACCAAAGCCTCCTGGAGGTTGCACACAATCTCGAGTTCTTGACAGGCATCGGCTACCGCATCGGCTCCCACCTGTCTGGCGCCACCTCTGATCGTGTGCGCTTCCATGCGGATTCTTGGAAAATCGAAAGCTGCCAAGGCTGCACGACCTTTCTGAATTCGAGCGGAGGTGTCTCTGCTGAAAGCATCCACCAGGTCGGCGATTATAGCATCGTCGCCGGATGCCGTTTCCAGCAGAAATAGCGGCGGCGACCAGGCTTTATGGGATGAGCGCCCGGACTGTGTCGTCACGCCATTTGACGGCGGCGAAAACGCCATCGACTCACCTCGCGATTTCAAAGTTAAAGGTGAAATATCACCTACATCAGCATGGATCGCGCGATCACCTTTTGGCAAGTTGACTTTGGTTAACCGCCCGCAAAAGCCCCGGCGTGCTCGCTTCGGGGACTCCTCCAGACGACGCCTGGGTCACCAGCGAGCATGGGATCGCCGTGCCGGCTGCGCCACCCCCGACCGCAGGCACGACGGATTCCGCAACAGTTTTCGTCTCGTCTAGACTCGGGTTATTACCAGAGTAGTAACGTAATCAGGGAATTGATTCTTGTGCGGAAAGCCCATGATTCCAAATGGACGATAAGAATAGACGATAAGACTATTGGCTTCGAAGATGCCGAGATTGCACGGACTCCGCGCACACTGGAGACTTTTCGCTTGGGGACTGGCCGCCGTCGCCGTCTCGTGTATTTTGCTTGCAATGTGCCGCCTCTCCACCCGGCCTTCCGAACGGGTCTTGCGGATCGGCTATCAGAACACTCCGCCGCTGAACTACCCGGGCGCGGACGGTCGTCCCACTGGCACAGCCGTCGATGTCATCCGGCAAGCCGCCCAACGCACCGGTGTTCGCCTGGAATGGGTCTATTATCCCCAGGGTTCCGAAAAAGCCATCATCAGCAAAAGCGTCGATCTGTGGCCCATCATGGTGGACTTCCCGGAGCGCCACCGGTTCGCCTATCTGACGGCCCCCTGGGCCAGGCTCAGTCACGCACTCGTGTATCGCGCCCCTGCCCGCATCGCAACTCCGGAAGACGTCGGAAGCATGAGTCTGGCCGTCGCCACCGGCAGCATCAGTGACTCGCGGATCTCACGGCGCTATTTTCCGAAGGCTGCTGTTGTTCCAGTCGATAGCGCGGAAGAGGTGGTGCCGGCGGTGTGCTCCGGAGCCGCGGAATTTGGCCTGATCACCCTGAGTTCCACATTCCCCGGCGAGACCCTGGCGTGCTCCAGCACCACCCTGCAATTCCTCCCCATCGAAGGAGCGAGTTTCTGGTACTGCATCGGAGCGCAAAAAGACGACCGCGACGCGCGTGCTGCGGCTGAAATCCTGCGCGACGAAATCGGCCGCATGGCGCTCGACAATTCGCTCGCCATCATCGACCTCCGCTGGAATACGCGCCTCAGCCTCGAAGTCGCCACCATCTTCGCTTACCGCCAGGCCCGCAACTACGAAAACATCCTCGTGGTGGGCCTTGCGGTCAGTGTTGCCATGTTCCTGTTGATGCTGGTCCTCGGGCGCCGCCTGCGGACCGCCAAGAAACTGGCCGAAGCCGCCAGTGTGGCCAAAGGCCAGTTTCTCGCCAACATGAGCCATGAAATCCGGACCCCCCTGAATGGCGTCATCGGGATGAACGGGCTGCTGCTCGATACCGACCTGACTCCGGAACAACGGGAGTATTCCGAAACCGCGCGCCGGTCGGGAGAAGTCCTGCTCACCGTCATCAACGATATTCTCGACTTCTCCAAGATCGAAGCCGGCAAGCTGCAAATCGAATCCATTGTCTTCGACCTCGGCCTGGTGATCGAAGATGTCAATGAGATGCTTGCCGCCAAGGCCGAAGATAAGAAGCTCGACCTGGTGCTGGAATATGCGCCCGGCATTCCGCGCCACTTTGTCGGCGACGGCGGGCGAATCCGCCAGGTGGTGACCAACCTGGTCGGCAACGCCATCAAGTTCACGCCGCATGGCCAGGTCGTGGTAACGGTGACTTGCGACCGGCAGACCGGGCGCCGGGCCCAGATGCGCGTCTCTGTCGCCGATACCGGCATCGGGATCCCCGACAAGAAGATCGGCGTCCTCTTCGAACAGTTCAGCCAAGTGGATGGCTCCACAACCCGGAACTACGGCGGCACCGGGTTGGGCCTGGCGATTTCCAAACGCCTGGTCAACCTGATGGGAGGAACCATCGGAGTCACCAGCCGGTCCGGAGAAGGCTCCCTGTTCTGGTTCACGCTGCCCTTGCAGCTCGATTCCAAGCCCGACGGGACGGTCGTCTCGGTCCAAGAGCTGCGTGGCGCGCGCGTCCTCGTCGTGGACGATAACGAAGTGAATCGCCGGGTCCTTCACGAACAGGTCATGGGCTGGGGGATGCGCGACAGAAGCTGCGCTTCGGGAGAAGAGGCGCTCCGCGCCCTGCAAACCGCCCTCCTGGAAGGCGATCCGTACTCCATCGCCATCATCGATTACCACATGCCCGGCATGGATGGAGCCGCTCTTGCCGCGATCATCAAGGATGACCCCGCCACCCGGGACACCCTGGTCGTGATGCTGACCTCCATCAGCCAGTGCGGCGATGCGTGCCACTCCGCCCGCTGCGACGCCTATCTGGTCAAGCCTGTTCGAAACTCGCAACTCCTTCAGACACTCGTAACCAACTGGGCGAAACGGCGGGGAACCCCTCTCCCGACTACCGGCGCTTCGGTGCAGCGCGCCTCCGACTGGAAGCCTATTGTGACCGGGACTTCCAGTGGCCATCCCATCCGGGTCCTGGTTGCCGAAGACAATGTCGTCAGCCAGAGGGTTGCCGTAAAGATGCTCGAAAAGCTGGGGCTTCGCGCCGACGTCGCGGCCGACGGGCGCGAGGCCGTGGATCTATTTGCGATGCTGCCTTACGACCTGGTGCTGATGGACTGCCAGATGCCGGAGATGGACGGATACGAGGCCACCCGGGAGATTCGGAAACACGAACCCCCGGACCGCCACGCGGTTATCATTGCCATGACCGCTGAGGCCATGGCCGGAGCCCGCGACCGCTGCCTGAATGCCGGCATGGACGACTACATCGCCAAGCCGGTCCGGCTGCAAGACATGGCCGCAATCCTCAACAAGTCCCAGCAGGCGGAACACCCTCTGCCCGCCGTAGGGTAGCCAGCCGATTCCCTTTGAATTCGGTACAATTCATAAGACGAGGGGATATCCAAAATGCACACTCAGACCACCCGCCGGACCGCTGTGCGCCGGCTTTCCAGCCTGATTCTTTTGGCCGCCGCCACCATTGCGACGGTAGCCTACACCACGCCGCCCGCGCGCGGCCAGGCGGCCGACGTCAAGACCGCGGAGCAGGTTTACAAGAACATCATCGCGCTCAAAGGAACGCCCGCCGACCAGTTGGGGGCGTCCATGCAGTTCATTGCGGCGTCGCTAGGTGTGGATTGCGAATTCTGCCACGTGCAGGGCAAGCCTGAGGCCGACGACAAGGGACCCAAGAAGACCGCGCGCGAAATGATCGCCATGACCCTGGGGATCAACAAGGACAGCTTCCGTGGCCGGCTCCAGGTGACCTGTTTCTCCTGCCACCGCGGCTCCACAAACCCGGTGAGCATGCCGCCGGTTCTCGAATCGGATTTGCCGGCGCGTCCGGCGGCGCCCACCCCTCCGCCCGCCGGTGCCGCAGCCGCCACGCCGGACCAGATCGCCGAAAAGTATCTCACGGCCGTGGGTGGTGCTGACGCCGTCCGGAAGATCACCAGCCGGGTCATGAAAGGCTCCATTCTGGCCGGCGGCACGGAAGCGCCCATCGAACTGTATACCAAGGCTCCCAATAAGCGCGTCTCCGTCTCGCACATGGGCGGACGCGAGAGCATGACGGCCTTCGATGGCGCCGTCGGCTGGACCGGCAGCACCGGCGGCGCGGCGCGCCAGATGTCCGAAGCCGAAGCCGCCAGCGCCGCGCTCGACGCCGAGTTCTCCCTGGCTCTGCGCCTCAAGGAGATTTTCCCGCAACTGCGGCGCGGCCGTCCCGAACAGGTCAACGGCGTGGATTGCGACGTCCTCAGCGGAACCAGGCCTGGCGGCGTCGCGGTGCGGTTGTACTTCGACAAGCAGTCGGGGCTGCTGCTCCGCATGGTCCGAACTACGACTAACTCGATGGGCCGGATGCCGGTGCAGATCGACTACGCCGATTACAGGGAATTCGATGGCGTAAAGATTGCGCTGCGCTGGACGCTGGCGCGGCCCAACGGGCGCTTCACCATCCAGATCAAAGAGGTGCAGGACAACCTCCCGGTCGATGACGCCAGGTTTACGAAACCGGCTGATCCGGCGAAATGACGCGCCAAGTGGGACCGGCCTCCTGGCCGGTCGGGACTTGTTTCCAGTGGCCCACCTTCGCCAGTGGTGCACAAGCCGATTTCTAACCTTAGTTTACATAGAGTGCCTTAGACATTACCGTGCTGGTACCATTGGGACTGGTACCAACCTGCCGTCTGGCCAACAATACCCATGCAACAACACCGCGCCCCCGGAAGGCGCGGAAATCGTTGCACGGAGGTGTTTATGCCTCGGATTCTCTTATGTAGCGGCGAACCCATCCTGGCCAGGGGGCTGGAGTCGGTGCTTCGCCAGGTTGATGGTTTCGACCTGCTTCCCTCCTGCCGGACCACAGCCGGGCTACAGGAACAATTGGCCCGCGGCAATCCCGAGGTGCTCCTGTTGGATCTGAGCCCCGAGGTCACCCTCACGGTCTTGAGCGACCTGAAGCAGGCGGCGCCGGGAACCCGCATCGTTTTGTGGGTGACGGCCATCTCCACGGAGCTGGCGTTTCAAGCCATGGGGCTGGGGGTTCGCGGCGTTCTACGCAAACAACTGCCGGCCGAACTACAGGTGAAGTGCCTGCAAAAAGTTCATGCGGGCGAGTTGTGGTTTGAAAAAGCCCTGACGGACAGCTTCCTGAACGCACGCCGGGTGGTTCTAACGAACCGCGAAGGCCAGTTGGTCAGCCTGCTGTCGCAAGGCCTGAAAAACAAGGAAATCGCCGCTGCTCTGATGGTTTCGGAAGGCACGGTCAAGGTGTACCTTTCGCGCCTGTTTGCAAAGGCGGGCGTAAAGGACCGCTTCGAGCTGGCCTTGTTCGGGTTGAGGAACCTGACTACCGGGCTGCGGCCCGCCGCGCCGCTCGGACAGAGCTACAGCCGCTATGCGGTGCGTGGGCTGCGCTCTCTATTGATGGAAAGGCGGCCCGCGCCGGCGGTGGAAGTCCGTACGCGTCTGTCGGCCGCGGGGTCGCCGATTACTTAGAAGGAAGCAACGGTTATGGGTGAGGCGGAAAATACCGCTGGGAGGGTTTGAACCATGCAACACTACTGTGCGCTATGGTCGATTGTCTTCATGATGGGCTTCGTGATCGTCTTCGATGGCGCTCACCATCGCAAGAAACTGGAACGGCTCTTCCGCTCCTTGAATCTCTTCAACCAGGACGAGATGGACCGGATCCGCGCGATCTGGGCGGCCTGCCAGGAAACCTGATCGGGCAAGGGCTTCGCCCTTGATGTCCCTTCGGGACATGGGGACTCGGAAGTTGGAAGTTGGAAGTTGGAAGTTAGCAGTTAGAATGCTCCGGCCCGGGAAGTAGGGATGCCCACCGGGGGAGCGGCGCAATCTGCTACAAACTGTAGATGCGAGTTCTTTTCCTGGGCGGCACGGGAATCATCAGTACCGCCTCCACGCGTCTGGCCGCCGAGCGCGGCATCCATCTCACACTCATGACCCGCGGTCTCCGCGCGGCGAATCTGCCCGCCGGAGTAGACAGCCTGACGGCCGATTTCGACGATCCCGCCGGCGCCGCCCGCGCGCTCGCGGACGCCTGCTTCGACGCCGTGGTGGATTGGATCGCCTTCACGCCCGCGCACATCGAGCGCGATCTCCAGTTGTTCCGCGGCCGCACCCGGCAGTTCGTCTTCATCAGTTCGGCCAGCGCCTACCAGAAGCCCGCCACGGATTATCTGATCACCGAATCGACGCCGCTGGCCAATCCCTATTGGGAGTATTCGCGCAACAAGATCGCCTGCGAGGAGCGATTGATGCGGGCGTACCGCGAAGAGGCTTTCCCGGTTACCATCGTCCGTCCCTCGCTCACCTACGGGGAAACGCAGATCCCGCTCGCGATCAACAGTTGGGCCCGCTCCTACACGGTTGTCGACCGCATGCGGCGCGGGAAAAAAGTCATTGTGCCGGGCGATGGCTCGTCCCTCTGGGTCATCACCCACAATAGCGATTTCGCCAAGGGGCTGGTCGGGTTGCTGGGCCTGGAACAGGCCATCGGCCACGCGTTTCATATCACCAGCGATGAAGTGATGTGCTGGGACCAGTTCTACCGCATCACCGGCCAGGCGGCGGGCGTGGAGCCGCAACTCGCGCACATGCCGTCGGATTTCATCGCCGCGTGCCTGCCTGACGCGCTGGGCGGGCTGAGCGGCGACAAGTCCGTCAGCGTAGTCTTCGACAACCGCAAAATCAAGCGCTTCGTTCCCGGCTATTGCGCCACCGTGCCGTTCGGGCAGGGCATCCGGCGGACGCTCGCCTGGTTTGACGCCGATCCGGCGCGCCGTCAGATCGACCAGGATGCCAATCGCCAATGGGACCGCCTGATCGAAGCCTGGGAACGCGGCGCTAGCGAAGCCGTGCGGTGTTTTCAATCGTAAGCTGGGGCCGCCCGGTGGTATCCTTTTCTTCGGACCTGGTGGTGGAGAGCAGCCACGGGTGCCGCGGGGGATAGTCATGAGCCTCATTCAATTCACACGGAACCAAACCGATCATTCCACGGATAAGGGTTACCAGTTCGAGTTCTTCTGCGATCGCTGCGGCAATGGATTCCGGTCTCAGTTTCAACCTTCCGCCATTGGCATGGCGTCGAGCGCGGCGCGCACGCTGGGCAGCCTGTTCGGAGGCGTGCTGGGCAACGTCGGCGGATCCACCTATGAAATCGAACGGGCGGTGCAGGGGCCGGGGCACGACAAGGCCTTCCGCGAAGCCATCGAGGAAGCCAAGCCGAATTTCCGGCAGTGCCCCAAGTGCTCGCACTGGGTCTGCCAGGCCACTTGCTGGAACGCCAAGCGCATGTTGTGCTTCGATTGCGCGCCGGATGTCGAAACCGAACTGGCCTCCGCCCAGGTGCAAACCCAGGTGGAGCAGATGAAGCAAAAGCTTCAGGAGCAGGATCTCACCAAGGGCATGAATCTGACGGCCGAAGCCGCCGCGCTGTGCCCCAGTTGCGGCGCGCGCACGCAGGGCGCCAAGTTCTGTCCGGAGTGCGGCAAGCCGCTGCGGCCCAAGGGCGAATGTCCGCGCTGCGGCACCAATGTCGAAGCCGGCGCCAAGTTCTGTCCGGAGTGCGGCAACAAGATGGTTTGAGGAATGCCCGCCTATTCGGGGAAGTTTCAATACCTGGATGAGAGCAAAGATGAGAGCGGCGCCGCGCTCCAGCAGGGCCCGTGCCAGTTGAGCTTTGATGCGGACACGTGCACCGTGACGCCCGCCTCCGGCACGCCCATCGCCTTCGACCTGGGAGACGTGGAGCAGGCCACCCCCGGCGAATGGGAATTCCAGCTCGCGCTCTACACCGGCAAGCGCATCGGGCTCGGACAGTTCGGCCCGGCGTTCGGCCGCATGAGCGACGAACTGCTGGCGGCCTGGCGCGATCGTACGGTGCGCTGCCTGTTGCTGGAGGATCTCGAAGAAATCGCTCGTTATGCCGGCACGGCGGGCGGCGGCGCGGCGGAGATCCGGCTCTATGGCAGCAACCTGGCGGTGCTCCCGCTGGCCGCCCCGCCGCTCCAATGGCGCCTCGCGGAAGTGGATTCGGTCGCGTTCGACGAGGCCACTTACACCATCCGTCTGACCGCCGCCGGCGAGAGCCTGGCGATCGGCAAACTCGCCAAAAAGACCGACGAATTTCGCCAAAAACTGCAATCCGCTTTGGATGTCCTGCACACGCGTTCCGCCGAAGCGCTCCACATCACCTTTCCGTTCCTCAACCCGGACCAGTTGCAGCGCCTCTTGGTGGCCATGCCCGAAGGCTGCAGAGTAAAGCTCCCGGCGCTCGCAGCCATCCACCCCAAGCTGCCGGAATCGCTCGTCGCGGGAGCCGTGGACACGCCGCTGCGGCCGTATTTCGACGCGCTGCGCACCCGCTCGGCGGCCGATCGCCTGATGACGGGATTCAAATTCGTCCGCCCGGATGAGCCGAAACAAGGCGAGGAGCAGGACCAGAAGCCGGACGAGAAGCCGGACGAGGAGATTCCGGGCAACCAGCAAAACGAGCAAGCCGCGCCGGCCGAATGCGATCCCGAGCCGGCCAATCGGCCGCCGCTTTTCTTCTGGTTCTTTTTTCCGATGGCGGCAGGCGGCCTGGTAGCTTGGGAGGCCACCACCGGTACCGGCCGCGCTACTTACTTCTTCCGCGTGGCGGAGCCCGTGGAGCCGGCCATCGTGCGCTTGACGCGTGGCCTGGCGCTGGTCAACTTCCGCCGCGAGCCGGTCTATCTATCCGACGATTCGCTCGACCGCCAACAGCGCTATCACCGCTACGCCATCGGGTGCCGCAAACTGCCGGACTTGCGCTCGCTGCGCGCCGCTTTTGTAGGCCGCGCCATCCACACCACTCTGCAAGCCTGGCAGGCGCAGGTGGATGGAGTGCGGTAGTAGTCCAGTGGCGCACGCATTCGTGCGTGCCGCGTCGGCACTCATGCCGACGCCTGGCGCACTCTTGCGCGATCCTGACGAGATTATTCCCTTTCCCGTCCCACTAATCTTTCGTGAGTTCACGTCGTCTCCCCCACGTCTATCCGCCGAACGCCTGGCTGTTCGTCACTTGGCATCTCCACGGCAGCCTGCCTTCCTCCCAATACCCGCCACCTCGCAAATTTTCGGCTGGGCAGGCTTTCGTATGGATGGACCGCCGCTTAGACTTGGCTCGCACTGGCCCCATGTTTCTGCGTCAGGACGCCCTGGCGAACCTAGTCGTCGAATCCCTGTATAGGGGCGTAGCGCTGGGCCATTACGAGCTTGGTTCGTTCGTCATCATGGCAAACCATGTCCACGTCCTCTTGCTGCCCAAAGTGCCTCCGAGCCGGTTGCTGAAGTCACTCAAGGGCTACACGGCTCGTGAAGCAAATCGCCTGCTGGGCAGGACGGGTACGCCGTTTTGGCAACGAGAGTCCTATGATCGCTGGGTGCGGAACGAGCAGGAGTGGGGGCGAATCGCAGTTTATATTGAAGACAATCCCGTAAAAGCGGGTTTGGTCTCGCGGGCCGAAGACTATATCTGGTCCAGCGCGCATGACTGTTGGAGACTCCGGTCGGCTCGCCCGGGCGTCGGCATGAGTGCCGACGCGGCACGCACGAGTGCGTGCGCCACGTCAGCAGACCGAGTTCCCGTGAGAAACGCGGATTAGTCAGCTCCCCAGCTCCTCCAGCATGCCCCGCTGCCGATCGAGGCGCGCCGCGCGATCCCGCGCGAACCGCTCGATCCCTTTGAAAATCGACGCCGGGTCGAGATGCGCTTCGGCGATCACCTCGGGCTCCAGTCCGCCGGTGAGCCACTGGTTGTCCCAGTCCGACGTCAGCGAATACTCGTCGGTCAACGGCCCCACTCCGCCGAGCGGCCACACGCGGCGCGTGCCGGTCGAAATCACCATCAGATCGTAGGCCGCCTCGGGCGGCAGCACCGCGCGCCGGTACTCTTCGGGCTGGCGGTCGAACAGCTCCTCGCTCACCGCCGCGATCACCTTGACGTTGATGCCGGCCTGTTCCAGCTTCGGCAGTTCGTGCACCAGGTTGACCGTCGAGCTCGAACCCTGCGCCATCACGTAGCCGTGGCGCGGCTGCTCCGGAGCGAAATCGCGGATCACGTAGAAACCCTTGCGGGCAGCCTTGAGATCGGTGTCGGCGAAACGCGAGCGGTCGGCCACCGGAAAATCGGGGCGCGCCACTTCAATCGTGATGATGCCCACTTTGGAGTCGCGCGCGGCGATCTCGGCGGCGGCGAAGTAGCCCGGCGCCACGTCGTTGTAATCCCAGAAACTCAAGTTGATCACTTGGCCGCGCGGGAACAGCTTCCAGCACTGCGGCGCGAAGATGCCGAAATGCGTGCGCGCATCCGCCGCCGTTTCGGGTCCCGAGTGCGCGGTCAGAATATGCAGCACGCCCATGCGAAAGCGGCTGTCCTGGTTCTGCTGGCTCCAGACGCGCGCCGGCGTGTACATCAGCGGCGTGAAGGCGCCGTAGGTGCCGCTCAGCGCCCAGACTCCCGCGAAGCGCTCCGGGTCCAGCGAGGCGCTCTGGCTCACCAGCCCAATGGCCGTCGACACGTTGCCGGCTTCCTGGATCGGCGCTTTGAGCCGCGTACCCAGCGGATTGGTCACCGGTGAGTAGTGGCCCCACAGGCTGCCGTGTTCCACGTTGATGGATTCGGAAAGATCGGCCGCCACCGTGAAGAACCGGTTGCCGGTGACGTAGTTCATCCATTTGATGATTTCCGAAACGCCGCGCCGCGCGCCGGCCATCTCGCCGGTTCTGCGGAAGAGCGCGATCTCCACTTGCCGGGTGGCGCCCGAAATCTCGTTCGTCACCGTGACTTTCTGCGGCTCCACGGGCAACGCGGCCGGCCGCAGCCGTTCGTCCAGGAACGGATCGTGGTGCACATCGATGCGCAGTGGAAAATCGTCCTTGACGGTGTCGCCGATTTCTACCAGGCGGTCGGCCAGCCAATCGCCCAGGCCGTTGCGGTCGAGCACCGACATGACCACGTCGATATTCGTCTTGAACTGGATGAGGCGCTCGCGCGGATCGGTGACCGGTCCCTTGTCGATGCCTTCGAACTCGACGCCGTAGCGCTTCTCGAAAGTGCGCGCCAGAGCCACGAAGTAATCGGAATTCATCTTCATGGCGTAGGGGTGGCTCTTGTAGCCCACCAACTGGTCGCCGAAGCCCGGGATTTTTCCATCCACCGCGGCCGGCCAATAACCCTTGGTGGTTTTGCCGATCATCACCATGGGGCGCCGGTCGGCGGCGTCCCAATCCTCCATGGTTTTGAAGGCCGCCAGGATGTCCGGATAGTGGTTGCCGCGCGCCACGGGCACCGCGTTCCAGCCGTAGGACGTCCACTGGTCGATCAGGTGGTATTGGTCGTACTTCGAGGCGATCACGCCGCCCATCAGGCTGTCGTCGATGCCGGCGTTGTTATCGGAGAGCAGCACGCGCAGGCGTTTGCCGGCCTGTACCGCCAGGGCCTGCGTCTTGAACTCCTGGGCATGGCCTTCGGTGAGGGCGAATTCGCCTTCGAGCGCGATCACCTTGGGCGAGCTGAGGCTGCGCGCGCCCACGAAGTCCCAGAAAGCCGCTTTGCCGGCGGCGGTGGCGATGCCGAGGCCGGAGGGGCCGCCGTTCACGTCGTTGGTGAGGTCGGTCGATTCCGAATGGCCGGAAAGCGCGCGAATGCCGCGGCCCTTGGCTTGCGCGAAGAGCCGATGGTCGCCCAGGCCGCGCTCCTGTAACAAGGTGGCCAGCGCTCCCGCTCCGCGGCGGAATCCCAGCGCATCAACGGGAAGCATGGCGACGTGCGGATCCATGTAATAGCGGCGGTCGCCGGTGGTTTTGTAGCGGCGCTCGAGAGCCTGGCCCAGGATCATCCACAGCGCGTAGCACGTGGGAACGCTATGCCCGGCGGCCATCAGGAATTTATCGGAGTATGGATGCTTGGGCCGGCGGTAGTCGTATCGCAAGCCGCCCAATTCGGGCCCCGCCAGGTGGCAAGCCACGTTGTAAGGGGTATAGGCCAGCGGCCCGCCGAAGTGGCCGGTCTGTGCGTAGTTGCCCAGCAGCACCAGCGTCATGCAGGTCAAAAAGCCGGTATCTTCCATGCCGGCCAGATCGCGCGGAGACACCAGCGGTTGCCCCGGCACATGCAAAGTTTCGATCCCTGAACCCAAAGTGAAACCCTCCCCAGCGGATGCCGCAGCCTCTCCCGCCGCACCCGCGCTTGAACAGTCATCATAAGACACTGCGCGGGCAAACGTGGGGCAGCCAATCCTGGCTGCCGCCGCCTTTCAGGCGGCGCCTTGTCCGCAACCAGGCCGCCTTGACGGAGGTACTGGTTTCCCGCTTGGAAAGCCGTTTGGTCGGCGTCGCCGCCCCTAGGTTCTATAATGGAGAGGAGCCCACTTCCCGCTGGGCTCATTGGAGGCCCCATGGCCGATCAACTCACCGAGTTTCTTCGAAGCAAGAAAGATCAATCCACTGGCGGGCCGGAGGATTGGGATGCCAAAAAGTCTGAGTGGCTGGCCTCTCTTCAAAAGCTTTACGCCAGGATAAGGAATTTGATGGACGAGTCTATCCGTGATGGGACGGTGGATGTTTTCGAATTCGAGGCCGAAGTAAACGAGGACTACATCGGAACGTACCGGGTACCGCAACTTGGGTTAACCGTTGGCCGAGATCGGGTTTTGTTCTCTCCCAAGGGAGTCAATGTAATCGGGGCGGAGGGCCGAGTAGATCTTCAGGGCGATCGTGACACCGTAACTCTCATCCGAACCGCCAGCGGTGGCGACGGAGAATGGGAGGTCGTACTGCAACGCGTGCCGAAGCTGGTCGCGGTTCCGCTTGATGAATCATCGCTGGCCGCAGCTCTTCAGCGTGTGATGTCGGCGTGAGGCTCACGTTCGCAGCTCATTCCGATCCGGATCTTGCCATCATCTGGAGGTGGTTTGAATTTCAGGCCGCTCTGATTGCGGAAGAGCGAGACCACCTTCGGCGGCTTGTTCCGCTGGGCCTATCGGCCCTGTCCTCCCTGCGCGAACACGAACATCAGTTTATCCTCCAGTCCTGGTCGGAAGTGGATGCGTATCTCAACAGCCAGCGAGCCGAATTGGAGCTTCTCGCGATGTTCGAGTTGCTGGCTACGGCAGAAGCGATCCTTCGCATCGACTTTGACAGGAGGGCGACTATGAAACGGAAAGATCCGCTCTCCAGGCGGTTTCGTCAGATTCGCGCCGAGCGGACTGAGAGGGTTCGTCTCGACGAGGACATTCTTGAGGCGCTCAGGTCAGAGATTCAGCCAGCCTCTGTCGTCAGTGAGTTCAGAGGAGCACTGCGACTCCGCCACTGGCTCGCCCATGGCCGGCACTGGCACCCAAAACTGGGCCGTGGCTACGGCCCAAACGACGTCTTCGATATTTCCCAAAAGCTCATCGATGCACTTCCGGAGTGAGCCTAAGCGACACGCCGGCGCGCTTGTTGGGTTTTTCAGGGCCGAACCTCCGCCCGCGGGCGCCGCGCTCGCCCCCACTCCCTTGACACCACCGCCGCTCCCTTGCCATACTCCCGGCGTGATCTGGCAACCGTCTCGCGAGTTCGTCGAGCAGACCAACGTCTGGCGCTTCATGAACCGGCTCGGGTTTCACCGTCTGGAAGACTTCCTCGCTTTCAGCCGCGACAACCCCGAGCGCTTCTGGGACGAAATCATGCGCGAAATGGGCGTCGAGTGGTTCGAGCCCTATCACCAGGTGCTCGATGTCTCGCGAGGGCCGGAGTGGGCGCAATGGTTCGTGGGCGGCCGCCTCAACATCGCGCACAACTGCCTGGATCGCTGGGCGGCTTCGGATCGCGTGGCCTGCCTCTGGGAGGGCGAAAACGGCGCCACCCGCACCATCGCCTTCCGCGAATTGCGGGAAGAGGCCAATCGCGTCGCCAACGGCCTGGTGGCGCTCGGTCTCGAGCCTCGCGACCGCGTGGCTATGTGCATGCCCATGGTGCCTGAAATCCTGTCGATCCTCTACGGCTGTTTCAAGGCGGGTCTCACCGTCGTGCCCATCTTCGCCGGCTTCGGCTCGGGCGCGATTGCGACGCGCTTGGAAGATTCCGGTGCGCGTGTGCTTTTCACCGCGCATCACTTCGAACGCCGCGGCAAATCCATCCCGCTTCTGGAAAAAATGCCGCCCACCATTCGCACCATCGTCGCGGGCGACCAACCGCTCTTCGCCGATCAGCCCTCGGAAGCGCCCACCGCATCCCTCGATTCCGAAGCCCGCGCCTTCCTCCTCTACACCTCCGGCACTACCGGCAAACCCAAAGGCGCCGTCCACACGCACGCCGGCTGCCTGGCGCAAATGGGCAAGGAGATCTGGCTGGCCTTCGACCACCAGCCGGCCGACCGCTTTTTCTGGCTTTCCGACATCGGCTGGATGATGGGCCCGTGGAGCATTCTCGGCAACCACCTCTTCGGCGGCACTATCTTCATGTATGACGGCGCGCCCGATTTCCCCGGCCCCGTGCGCCTTTGGGAAATGATCGAGCGCCACCGCATCACCACCTTCGGCGTCTCTCCCACGGCCATCCGCGTCTTGCGCAAGGCCGCCGGCGACCCGCCCGACATGCCCTCGCTGCGCCTGCTCGGGTCCACCGGCGAGCCGTGGGACGAAGCTTCCTGGCTCTGGTTCTTCGACCGCGTGGGCCACCGCCGCTGCCCCATCATCAATATTTCCGGCGGCACCGAAATCGTCGGCAGCTTCCTCTTTCCGCTGCCTATTCAGGCGCTCAAGCCCTGCTCGCTCGGTGGGCCCGCTCCCGGCATGGCCACCGAAGTGGTGGACGAAACCGGCGCGCCCGTGCGTGGCCGCAAAGGCTACCTGGTCTGCGCGCGCCCCTCGCCTTCCATGACGCGCGGCATCTGGAACGACCCGCGGCGCTACCTCGACACCTACTGGTCGCGATTCCCCGGCATGTGGTATCACGGCGATTGGGCCAGCGTGGATGAAGACGGCCACTGGTTCCTGCATGGGCGCGCCGATGAATCCATGAACGTGGCCGGCCGCAAGGTCGGTCCCGCGGAAGTGGAATCGGCCATGATGTTGCACCCCGGCGTGGCCGAAGCCGCCGTCATCGGCGTGCCCGACGAGCTCAAGGGCGAAGCCATCGTCGGCTATGCCGTCGCCAAACGCGGCGCTAAGGTGGATGGCGCGGCTGTCTGCCGCACCGTGGTGGAGTCGCTCGGTCCCACCTTCCGGCCGCGCGAAGTGATCGTGGTGGCCGAGCTCCCCAAAACCCAAAGTGGAAAAATTGTGCGCCGCCTCATCCGCTGCAAGTACATCGGCGAGCCGCTCGGCGATCTTTCCGCCGTGGCCAACCCCTGGGCGCTGGATTAATATCGCAGGCGGCACCGCCTGCGCTACCAAGACAGATCCTGCGCTCTCAGTGGTGGGGCAGGAGGTGCCGCCTGCCGAGATCTACGGCTCCAGGAACATCTCCCCGCAAACCGCGTCCCAGTTCGCTTCCGGATACGCCGCCGCGATGTCTTCGACCGGCACGCCGCCATCCGCCAGCGTAGCTGCCGCGCCTGCTTCGGCGGAAAGCGTGACTTGCAGCCGCTCCATTTCGCGCATCAGCCACGGCCACACTTCGGCGCCGCGCAGCAGGTGGCGGAAGTCCATCTCGCCACGGCCCGCAGGCTTGACCCGCAGATACCAGTCGCTGCCCGGTCTTGCCGTCTCCACCACTTCACCGTCCACCGGCGAAAGCACGCGTACGTTGGCGTCGCGCTTGTGCACCCGGAACGCCGTGCCGTTCACCGAAACCTGTGTGCCCGGCTGCGGCAAGTCCACCGCGTCCGCAACACCCAGCAGCCGCTGTCCCAGGTCGTCCAGCCCTACCGTCACCGTGCCATCCATCTCCACGCGGGCCCAGGTGTGGCCGCGATGGTAGAAGCGGTCTAGCGGAAACGTCATGCCCAGAATCTCTTCTTCCGCCGCATCCGGCTCCTCGACCGGATGCATCGCGATCAGTTTTGCGTGCATTGCGCAGTGCCGGCAATCGAAAGCGTTCGGGCACTCCCGGCTTTGGAACTCGCCCGTCAATACGTGGCGGCACACGCGGTCCTGCGGCGGCAGATCGTGGAAGTCCGAATGCCAGCCGATGTCCTCCACCCGGTGCTCCACCAGCGCCCGCCGCGAGCGCCGCGCCGCCACAATCAGCGTCGTCGCCACCACCGTCAGCACCGTGTAGAAAGCCCCTAAAAAGATGATGTGTCCCGCGTTCCAATGAAATCCATAAATCCAAGGCAACATAATTAGATTCTCCGCCGCGCCGTGGCTCTTCTGACTTCTGACTTCTGACTTCCAAATCCCGCAGGGATTTCAAGGGCGAAGCCCTTGTTCAGTACCTCCCCGCCGTTTCCAGCGGCTCTTCCACTTCTTCTTTTTTCACTTCCGCTTTCAACATTCGCTCGTCCGGGAAAAGCTGGAAATAGCGGAACGAGAAACTGTACACCAGCACGCCGTATGCCACAACCGCCAGGAACGTGCCGGACTCCTGCCAGCTCGGCGTGTACCAAAGGAATTTATCGAAGGAAAGCGTCGGCAGCGCCAGCGTCTGGACCGTCATCACGAACCGGTTCAGCGCCACTCCCAGGCACGCCATGGCCGCCGCCGAGACCAGCCAGCCCCGCCGCCGCCGCAGCGTCGGCGTCAGCAGAATCAAGGCCGGCGCCAGCCCGAAGATCGCGATTTCCGAGAAGAGAATCCACGTGCCGAAGGGATTCCAACTGTAGTACTGCCACGCCGGGAAGCCTACCTCCGGCGAAGTCCGGTTGATCCAGATCAGCGTGTCCACGCTCTTGGCCAGCACATAAACCGCCAGCAGCAGACCGGAGATCCGTCCCAGCAGTTCGAGCACGCCCGGCCGCACCAGCCGCTTCTTCGTGATCTTCTCCACCATCCACGTGGTCAGCAGGATGAAGCTCGGGCCCACCGCCGCTGCTGAAATAATGAACAGGAAGAACGTCGAGGGCCACACCGCCAGGCCTTCGCGAAACGCGAACGGCCGCCCCCGCAGTACGCCGTACAGGCCGCCCAGCGACCCTTGGTGGAAGAACGAAAGGAATGTCCCCACGCCCGCCAGCACATAGATCAGCTTGTGCAACTCAAACTCGAACACCAGGAATGACGGCACCTGCCGCAGCTTGCGGTTCTTCAGCACAATCGGCAGATACTCGATGGCCAGCACCGTCAGGTAGCAACTGATGCAGAACGTCACTTCCGTCAACATCGAATGCACGTTCGGGTACCAGAACGTGAACCACGCGCGCAGCGGCTGCCCTACGTCCACCGCCAGCACGCACACCGCCCCGCTGTAGCAGACCAAGCCGATCACCACCGCGCTGTTGATCACGGACTTCAACTCGTCGAGCTTCAGGATGTACAGCAGGAAGCCCGTAAAGAATGCGCCCGCTCCCAGCGCGATCACTGTCAGGTCGAGAAAGATCCACAGCCCGAAGGCGAAGCGATTGTCCATGTTGGTCTGGTTCAGGCCTTTGACCAGACACAAACCGGCCGAGTAGAGTCCAAATGCCAACAGCGCCACCCACGGCGTCATCCACAAAAAGAACCGGTTGGGGGAGCACCGCCGCACACCGCGTGTGATGAAATCTTTATCCACGGGCGATCCCCTTTCCGCTCTGGTCCGGCCGGGGCGCGTGTGCCATCTCCCGCACCCATTCGTGCTTCGACCGGTAATAAACCTTGGTCTCGGTGCCCAGCTTTTCGAGCAGCCGGAAACTCTCCGCTTGCTTCGCCGCCCGCGCCGGCTCGCTCGCGGCGTTGTTCAGATCGCCGAAGCGGATCGCCCCCGTCGGACAGGCCTCCACGCAGGCCGGCGTATACTCCACCGGCTCGCCCGCCGGCTTCCCCGTGGCCGCCGCAAGCTGTTTGGCCGCGTGCCATCGCCCATGGCAGAAATTGCACTTCTCCACGACGCCCCGCATGCGCGGCGTTACATCGGGATTCAGCGTCTTCTCCATCCCTTTCGGCCAGGCCGGATCCCACCAGTTGAAGTAACGCGCGTGATACGGGCAGGCCGCCATGCAGTACCGGCAACCCAGGCACCGTTGCGGCATCTCTCCCACCACACCCGTCGCCGGGTCCAGATCCACCGCCTGTTGCGGGCACACGTGGACGCACGGCGTGTCGCGGTTGCACTGCTGGCACATCACCGGCACAAAGGCCGTGCGATGGTCGGGATACTCTTCCCCGTTATCCACTTTGTAGACCCGCAGCCACGTCAAGCCTTTGCGGTCGGTGGCGCCTTCGTGCGCCGGCGGAACGTTGTTCTCTACCGCGCAGGCCACCATGCAGGCCCCGCACCCGTTGCAGCGGTCCACGTCGATCGTCATCCCGTATTTGGCCGCGTGAATCGGTTTGGTTTCGGAGATCATGCCTGTACCACCTTTGCCCCAACGCCGGCGCCGCACACATCCAGCACCGCCGCCCGCGAAGCCACCAGCACCGCGCCGCGCGGAACGCTCGCATCCACCCTCACTTCCACATCGATTCGGCCCGCCAGCGTCTCGAGCAGTGCCCGTGCGCCATCCTCCACTCCCGCCGCGCGCGCTTCGTCCGGATGAATCGCCACCTGTTTCGGCCCGAGCTTCAGGTTCGATTCCTGATAGATTTTGGAAAGCAGCGGCGAGGAAGGCGCTTCCGTGAGCACCGCCACCAGCGGCAGGTCGTCCGCCAAACTCGCCGACTGGCGCGTTGCGCCCGCCGCCGCCTTGACCGCTGCCGGCCGCTGCGCCGGTCCCGCTTGATCCATCCAGCAGCCGCCGGCTTCGAGCGCCTTCCAGAAGTCGCCGATCTTCACATCTTTGGTCGCCACCGATTTCCCGTCGGCATACGTGAACAGCGTGCCGCGGCCGGCTTTGTGGATGGCGTCCGCGCGTTCCCGCAGCGTGTCGGCCATTTCCAGGCCCGCCGCCTTCGCGATCCACTCTTCCGGCTTCACCACGCCTTCCGGCGCCTGGACCAGCGGGACCGCCATGCGGAACGCCGCCGCCACGGAATCCACCGCCGGCGGGATGTCGTCCGCCACTTCCGGGTAAACCCCGGTCGGCAGCAGGTATTGCGCGTGCCGCCCGTAGCCTTCGCGCGTCCATCCCAGCGTCACCACCAGCGGGTTGTCCCGCACCAGCTTCGGCTCCACCGCGCTCCACGGCAGGTAAGCTCCCGGCGCCGATTCGTCGATCAGCAGCACGCGAATCGACCCGTCTTCCACCGATGCCAGATCCACCACCGGCGCCGCTTTCTTCCACCCGTCCGGCACCGGCGCCTCGCGCCGCGCCACAATCGTGTGCCCCAGCGCGCCCAGCGCTTCGTTCAACTGCGCCGCGCTCTGCGACCGCGCGCCGCCCACCACCAACGCCGGCCCGTTCTGCTTCAACTCGCTGGCCAACGCCAAAAACTGTTGCTCCGCAATTCCCGTGGCTTCCGCTGCCGCTACCGGCGTTTGCCCGCCCAGCGCCTGCAGGATCCCTTGCCCCAGCGCTTCTTCCGAGCCCGCTTTGATCCGCAGCCACTGGTCGGCCATCGCCGCCGTGCGCGATTCCACGGCTTCCGCCTGGATCAAATGAAAGCCCGCGCGCGCCGCCATCACGTTGCCCGGCGTGCCCCAACCTTCGAGCAGCGGCACGCCCAGGCTCAGCACCGTGCGGGCCTTCCAGAGGTCGATGGCGGCGTTTGTCGCTGCCAAGCCCGCCGCCGCGCCGTCCGCCGCCACATACACTCCGTTCTTCACCGCCGCCATCGCTCGCCGGTAGGTCCACGACGCCGTCCGTCCCGGCCGCAAGTCGAGCACCGCCACGTGTTCGTTCTCGCCCAGTCGGTCCATCGCCGCCGCCACCGCCG
>Ga0187874_10000599_pt1 | contig 42420 bp, 74 predicted proteins | sample June2016WEW_16_1_3_FD_132993 | JGI IMG/M metagenome (GOLD analysis project Ga0187874, IMG submission 132993) | Peatland microbial communities from SPRUCE experiment site at the Marcell Experimental Forest, Minnesota, USA - June2016WEW_16_150 | ecosystem: Environmental > Terrestrial > Soil >... | reverse complement strand
GACCTCGGTGGCGGCGGGCAGGTCCAGCGTCGTCAGCCCGGTGCAGCCGCTCGCATAGACCCAGGTGGCGGCGGGCAGGTCCAGCGTCGTCAGCCCGGTGCAGCCGCTCGCATAGACCCGGGTGGCGGCGGGCAGGTCCAGCGTCGTCAGCCCGGTGCAGCCGCTCGCATAGACCTCGGTGGCCTGCGCGGGATTTTTCAGCAGCTTCGCCAGCGACATTCTTCTGCCGTTGACAATCAAGTAAATCTGCGTCTTGTCGGCCATTCTCAATCCTCCCGATGGATTGCTGCTACGTGCGTCAACTCGACCAGTTCCCGCGCCTCGCGCTGCCCGATCGCGCGCCACACCCGCAGATCGTCCAGCGCCGCGATGCAGATGCGCACCCCCTCATCGTCCACCGGGATGACGGTGGTCTGCGACATGACAACGGTCTCGACGCGCTTCCGGCCGGCCTGGTGCGCGTGCAACACCTCGCTGGCGACCTGGGCGATGGCGCGGGCGTGGACCCAGAGGCCGTCCGGCTCCATGACGGTCATGCGGATGGGGCGGCGCATCGTCGGCAGCAGCAGCGTGTCCATCTCAGCGGCCCTCCGCCTTGGCGAGCGCGGCACGCGCCATGAGGATGGCGACGGGCTGCGGCGTGTCTGGGTATTGGCGCAGCACCTCGTCCGAGCACAACGCGAACGGCTCGATCATCGTCTTGCAGGCCGCCAGCAGATCGGGCGCGGCGGCGATCAATGCGGCATTTCCCCCCACCGTCCCACGACCGAATTTATCAGCGTGCATCATGCAGATGATCTGCGCGTAGTAATCGCGATTCTGCTCGGCGTGAATGGAGAATCCAACGGGCCGGTTTTTGTGCTCTTCGGGGACGATGTAGAGACCTTCCCAAATCGTCGCCCACGGTCCCGGCGTGTGCGTGCTCGCCACCATCGCCTCGTCCATGCTCGCCTCCTCCATCACACCAGTGTCTTACCAGCGGCGGGTGGGTTGTTCAGTCGGCCCGCGATGGCATCCTCGACCCGCTGGAACTGCGCTGGCGCTTCGGCCTGCAACTGCGCCATCTCGCGGGCGACCTCTGGACCTTTGCGCCAGTCCATCGGCTTCGGGGCTTGCTCCATGCTGCGGATGAGAGCGTCGGCGTGGAGGACGGGGTCGGGGGTATCTGCCACCCGCTCCGTCGCCTCTCCGACCAACCGCGCCATCTCGGCCTTCTGCTCGGCGTTCGCCTTCTCCAGCGCCGCGGCGTACTGCTTACTGGCGGTTACCTTCTCGATGTCGGCTGGTGCTTTACAGTCGGCCAAGTGCGCGGTCAGTGTATTGGCGATCCAGTCGGCGAGGGTGGCGCGGGGTTTCTGGGCGCTGCCGCCATTCTCCCCCCGCGCCCATCGCGCCAATGCAGCGCCGTGCTCCTCGTTGATCTGCTCACCGTCATGGAATATCGCCTGGTGGGCCGCTTCCATCTTCCAGGACTTCGGGTCGGACAGGTCGATGAAGCCCTTACGGCCGCTGTCCAGCCGAAAGGAGATTGTAACCTCAAACGGGAACGTCGGACTGCAAATCGACTTAAAAATCTTGGTCGGTTTATCGCCCGGTCGCTCGCCCGGCTTGATGGTTTCCTCGCCACGGATCGCGAAGATGATTGGGATGCGGCGCTGCAACAGCGAATAGACCATCGCCTTGTGCTCGCCTTTGGGCTTGATCCATGCGGCCATCTTACCAGCTTCGCGAATTGCGTATTCGCTGCGCTGGTCGTTGCGATTCTTAGCGCGCTCGACTGACGCGGCCAGTTCCTCTTCCTGCCAATCCAGCACGCTGCCGATGCCGACCCACCCCATCGAGAAGCTGTCAAAGAGGCAGGCGTCGTACTTCGCGTCCTCTACCGCTTTCGCGGCTTCCGCGAACAGATGCGGCCGGAATGGAGGGTCCATCAGCGCCACGTCGAAGTCGAAATGTTCTTTCAGATGCAGTGTCCGGCCGCCCTCCGTGTCGATGACTGCAATCTTGCCATTGGGGCCAGCAATACCACGCGCGAGACGCAGCGCGGAATAAGTCTTGCCGCTGTTCGTGCCGCCGGTCAGCGACACAAAGGCGCCGTGCCGGTCGGTGAAGTCCTTGGCGGGACGGAAAACGAAGCTCATCGCGCAACTCCTCCAGTGACATCTTCAAAGCGGTGGACGGCGGCAAGGGCGGCTTCGCGGCGGCGGCTTGCCTCTCGCAGTGACTCGCGCGCGATGACGCGGCCCTCTTCCTGCGATATCATCCACGCCGGCGCTTCGGCATAGTGGACAAAAGGCGCGTAGCCCGGCCAGTCATTGCGCTTCAGGCAAAGTGCCCACAACTCCAGTGCCTCGTCCAGCCGCCGTTGCGCCAACGCCTCCAACGACGGATCAAGGGCGTGAATCGAGATGCCATAGGGCGGCTCCCATTCGCAGGCGATGAACCGAAACTCTGGTGCGTCACCACGTAAGGTCTCGATGCCGTATGGGTAAAGTGCGGGTTGATACAGATAGTCGTCACGCATCTTCTTGCCCCAAGCATCCGGCTCTGCCGACCGCCCGGTGAATTTCAGATCGTAGGTCGCGCCGTATTTCGCGGGCGGCAACGTATCGCAGCGGATGCGGCAAAGCACGCCGCTACGCCGGAAGATCAACGTGACCTCGTGCAGCGTCTCGGGATCGGATAGCGCCGCCCACACGTCGGGGAGAGTCTTCTGCAACCGTTCGCGGACCGCATCGGCCGCGACATTCAGTTCCTCCATCTTGTCGGCCAGGATCGGGATGAGGCCGGCCTTGATCGCGGCGTCACGGTCGGCCTTCGCTTTATCCGTGCGAAAACTATCATGGTACAGCACGCGATGCGCTGGCGTCGTGCCGAGTATCAAGGCGTGCAGGATCGTGCCCTTGTTCTGCGCTTCCGTGCTGGGCGACGGCTGGAACTTTGGATTGAGTTTTGGGTGATCGTAGGCGGCGTGCATCGGGCTTTCGGTCAGGAGCGTGCGCAGGATCGACGCGCTGGCGCTCGGCTCCGCGCAGGGGTCTGCGTGATAAACCGCCTCGGGGATGTTGGAGTGGATACCGATGCCCAGGGTCATGCCGCCATCTCCAAAAGATCAAGTTGCTCGGGGGACGATATGCGCGCGGTTGCAGCCTCGCGGCGTAAGTCATCAGCCAGGATGTCGGCCGCAGCGGGCGCCAGCCGGATGCCGAGGCACACCGCGCCGCTCTCGGTTAGTTCGCGCACACCGACAGGGTGACGAAGCCGCCAGCGTGGCCTGTGGTGGCTTGGTAGATCGTGTCAGTAGGAGATCGTGACACGCGGAACCTCCATGCGCGCAATCGCTTCCACGATTGCCTTCGCGGTTGTCGTCTCCTGGTCGCTGCTGCTGCCTGCAACCGAACGGATCACCTTGATGATGGCATCCCGTGCGGCGCGATTAACCGCAGCCCGATGCGCCTTGTCCGCCTCCCGCCGCCGCGTCTCCGCCTCCTGCCGGATGCGCTCACCCTCGACACGGGCGCGCTCGGCCTCGATGGCGGCGAGGCGCTGCTGTTCGGCCCGTTCCTCAGCGGCGATGCGATCGCGCTTGGCTTGTGCCGCCGCCTGTCGTGCCCGTTCCTCGGTCGCGAGTCGGTCCCGTTCAGCCTGCGCGGCGCGTTCCCGTTCGGCAGCCAACGCCGCAGCGGCCCGGCGTTCGGCTTCTTCGGCTTTGCGGATGATGCGCAGCCGCTCGGCTTCCGCCGCCTCCTTCTCTGCCTGTCGCCGGTTGCTTTCGTCGATAGAGCGCTGGAGGGCCTTAAGCGCCTCGTCTCGCGCGACGATCGCCTCGGGCAACAGGTCCCCGAAGTTTTCTTCGTCATACTTGATCTTGGCGGTCAGCTCGTGTTGCAGGATGCCGATCGGCTGGGGTTGATCGTCGATGAACCCGAACCCGCAGTTCTTGACGTGCTGCAACATCCGACGGTGATAATCCGCGCGCTGTGCCGCCCGCTCCGCCGCGAGCCGCGCTTCCTCGGCCTCACGCGCCACCCTGGCGGCTTCCTCGGCTGCCACAGCCTCTGCTGCCAGCCGCGCCGCTTCCGCCGCTTGGCGCGCAATCTCGGCCTCGCGTTCGGCTTGTAGGCGCGCGGTTTCCTGGCGCTGGCGTTCGGCTTCCTCTTCGGCCAGCCTTGCGGCCTCGGCTTCGGCTGCCTCGCGGGCAACGGCGACGCCTGACTCCACTACCAGGGCGTTATGGGCATTCCTCCGCGCCTTCCCGGCGCGGTCTTCAAACTCTTGCCATTGCCGCACCGGGTGCGTGTGGGCCAGCTTCTCGATCAGCGCCATCAACTCGGCGGACGATAGTCCCGGCGCCGCATCCCCGATCGCTATCAATTCCGCAATCGCAGTCTCATGCGCCAGCAGCCGGGCCGCCTCATCCGCGTCGAACTTCTCGGCCGGCGCCACGATCTCGGCTACCAGCACATCCATCTCGTCGCGCCAGACGCGGCGCTCGGCGTCGATCGGATTGATCTTGGCGAGATAGTCGGCTTTCAGCGCCTTCCCAGACTCGTCTCCCGTCGTCTTGAGGCGCCGCAGCTTGTAGGCCAGCGAGCGCATCGCGTCCCGGTCGCGGGCGCGGCTGACATCGAGAGTGGCGGCTTCGGCGCGGGCCTTGGCTATGATGCTGGCCAGGACTTTCTCGGCGCCCCCTGGGACGAAGATCAGCTCGGCGCGCGGGACGACGGTGAGGGCGTTCCCGGTGATCGCACCCAGCACGGGCGCCATCGTTTCGGCGGCTTGCGGGTCGGTCATTTCGTCTGTTCCTTCACCCAACCCATCACTTTGAATTTGAGGAAGTCCCCGATCCTCGCAGCAACGGCGCAGTGTGTCTTGTCCACCCCGTAGGTCGTGCAGTGCTCGCCGTGCGGCGCTGGATCGTCCCCAACTTTGCGGGCGATGATGATGACCTGATCGTAGCCGTAGTCGTCAGCAATGCGCTGGGCGGCGGCTATGGGGATGCGCTTCATGGCTTCCTGGCCCTTACCCCGCGCACGGCGTTGCGCGCTTCCTGCTGCATATTTTCGTAAGCCATTTCGACGGCCTCTGCGCCGTCCAGGCCGTATTGTTTGCCAGCATTGCGGCTCAATCGGTCTGGCGACTCGTATGCCGCGATACGCTTAAGCGCGGTCAATAGCCTGATTTCGAGGGGCGTCGTTGCTGTTGGCATTTCAGTCATTCCTCGCGTGCGGATACTCACATCGGCGCGGATCGCCGCTGACGCACGGCTTTTCGCCGCTCTGACACTTCCAGCAGTTGTGGTCGCGGAAGATGCCCTCGCGGGTAGGGCCGGGGCGGCGGATGGGGGGAGGGTCATGGCGCCATATCCACCGGCGTGCGCGCCCTGATTTCCAGTGCGCGAAGAACCTTTGGCAACGTGTCGGCTGTCACCACAAGATCGCGCGAACCGTCCGGGAAAGCTGGCGAGCGCACCAGGATTGTCACCAGAACGCGTGGCTTGAACATCTGCGCGATTTCTTCCGCGTGTTCGGCGATGCTATCTCGCACCACCTCGAACCTCGGCTTCATGTCCTCGCGCTCCCTGTATCGCGCCTCGATCCGATCCATCGTCGGCTCGTGGGTGTGGCCGATGGCGATTGCGGGGTCGATCATGCGGGCCATGCGCGGTCTCCGGGTTCGTGGTCGGGCGCAGGATAGGCACACGTTGGCGAGGCTTGCAAGAAAAATTGCACGCCCGTAGAAAAATTCTTGCAAGCCCCTGCCACCCATGCTACAGACGTGGCATGGACCTGCAAGGCATGATCCGCGACCGCGGACTGAAACAGGCATGGATCGCCGCTCAGATCGGCCTTCCTGAACCATTGTTCTCGAAGATCGTGCGGGGAATGATCAGCCTTCCCTCCGGGAAGGTGCGCCCTTTGGCGCGGATTTTGCGCGTCCCGGCTGCCGAGCTTGAACGTGTGATCGCGGGGGAAGACTCCTGATGCCGGTCTATATCATCCGCGCTGGCGAGACCGAGTTTGTCAAGATCGGTTGGACGGCTCGCGCTGATGCGCAGGCTCGCTGCGAAAACCTCCAAACCGGCCATTACGAGGAGCTGCGGCTAATCCGGGTTATGCCCGGCCCGGAATCTCTTGAACTATGGATGCATCGCCGTTTTGCTGATCGGCGCGTCCGCCGCGAGTGGTTCAGATTTTGCACTGAAATGCTTACCGTTACGGTTGACCTGGCGCACTTGTCACCTCCTCTAGCGCGAGTAAAAAGGGCAGACACCGATCCCTTCCATGTCAGCCAACACTATCATTTCAAGGCACTACGCAGCGAACCAGGCAGGCTGGCCGAACTAGCCGCAGCGGCTGGAGTAACGCCGAACGCTGTTCGAGCGTGGTCAAGGATCAAGCGCGAGCGAGCGCTGATTATTGCTGAGAAGAGCGGGCTGCCGCTGTGGCGGCTTCGGCCAGATGTCTGGCCACCACCCGCGCAAGCCGGCGCCGCCTAACCCCCAACCCAAGGAGCCATCATGGCCGTCATCGTAATCTCCGCGACCGCGACCGTCCCGGAACCCTCCAAGGACCGCCACGCCCAGCGCAAGCTGCTGGACGCCGTGAACACGCTCCTCGATGATTTCGAGGCCAAGATCAAGGCACTCGGCGGCGCGGCGAAGACGGATCATGCGTCCAAACGTGAACCCGGAAAGCGCGACCTGACCCCGCCGCCCGCGACTCCGGCGCCGAGCCAGCCGGTCGATCTGGTCGATTTCGCCCAGGTCGGCGCCGCCGTTGCCGAGGCAGCCAAGGACCCGACTCCCGTCGCCGGGGCCGGCGCGCGGCGCCCGCATGACGAGGGGCGCCCCTCGGGCAGCTCGGCCGACAAGGATGCGGCGTAACGAGACGCGCCGCCTGACCCCACCCCTCAGCGCCCCAATCCCCCGGCTGAGGCAACCTCCCGCCGCCGCGCGACAGGCGCCAGACCGAGGCGCGGCGGCGGGGATTTCATCACCAACTGAGAGGACCAAATGCCCCACGGAACCAACACCATCGACGGCCGGAAACTGCTCGGTTACGTCGAGCGCGTCGAGCATGTCGAGGCTGAAGTCAAGGGCCTCAAGGAAGATGTCAAGGTCATCGTGGCCGAGGCCGAGCGCGACGGATTTTCTGCGAAGGGCATCCGCTTCTGTGTCAAGGCGCGGGCACAGAAGCCGCGCGAATTCGAGGAAAACGAGGCGCTGCGCGACGCCTATCTTCACGGCATCGGTATGGCCGAAGAACCGCCACTGTTCCGGCAACTCGACGCCTATGCGGGTGAACAACTGACGCGGGACGCGCTGGTCGAGCGGTTCAAGGAACTGGTACCGAGTAAGGGCGAGATCACACTCAAGCTGGAGGGTGGCCCGGCGACGCGGTTTTGGCGGGACAAGGACGGGAAGGCGCATTCGGCCGAAGTTAAGCCGCAGGCACCATCGGCGAGCCGAGCGGCCCCGATACGGGGCGCGCGTCCCGAGGCGCCCGAAGTCCCCGATGTGGACGATGCTGGCGCGGAAGCCCTTGGCGGCAAAGCGGCGCGGGACAACGAGGCGATTATCACCAACCCGTTTCCGTTCGGCGACACGCGCCGCGCCCGGTTCGATGTGGGCTGGCGCAAGGAGAACGGCGGCGACGGCATGGGACCTGACGACTGATGTTCGGCTTTTCTTCCCGTGCGCCGACCATCGAATCGTTCGGCGACATCTTCTGGCCGAGCGAAGCCGCCGAACCGATCCTGGCGCGGCCAGTGCGGATGGCATTGACCGAGTGGCTAACGGAAATCTGGGCAGAGGCAGAGCTTGCGGAGGTCGGCATCGGCCCTCGCAAGCGCGCCCTGTTCGATGGGGCGCCCGGGGTCGGCAAGACAACGCTGGCGCACCACTTGTCGGCGCGTCTTGGCCTCCCGATGGTTGCCGTCCGGCCCGAGCGCGTCATCTCCAAATGGGTTGGCGAGAGCGGGCAGAATCTTGGCGCCTTATTCGACGGCGCCGCTGCTGGCCTACAATCAGAGGATCGCGACAAGCCAACGCCGATTGTCCTGTTCCTTGATGAGTTTGACGCCTTCTCGCAGCAGCGCCGGCGGAGCGAACAGGCATCGGACGACTCGCGCAACGAGCAAGTCAACACACTGTTGCAGCGCATCGAGCAGCACAAGGGCTTCCTCATCGCCGCAACCAATTTTGGCGGCCATATCGACCAAGCGGTATGGCGCCGGTTCGACATGCACATCACGCTTGAACTGCCAGGACAGCCAGAGCGCGAGCGCATCCTGGCCCGCTATCTGGCGCCATATGGGTTGCCTGGGCTTGCGCTGACCGCGCTCGCAGAAGCGTTCGAGACGGCATCGCCTGCGCTGATGCGGGCCTTCTGCGAAAACCTTAAGCGCCAGCTTATCATCGGCCCGAAGCTGAACAGCGACATGCGAATGGGGTCCGTGGTGGATCGCATCGTTGCGTCGGTCCATCCACATCCCGATCTTGGCAAGCCGCGCCTTTGGACGCTGGCGTCGAAGGACGTAGCGTTGCGCCGCATCCCCTGGCCACTGCCGCGCGCCGATGAATTGCCGCGCGAGGCCGCGACCGACCGACCGACAGACAATGTTGTGAGGATTGGATAATGCCCGAAGCTCGACATGTCTATTACATCTCGACGCCCCTCGGCTCGGCGGCGATGCGGGCAGCGTAGATGCGCGTCCAGCAGACCCCTGTCACCTGCCTGAAATGCCAGCACTGGTGGCGCGCGGAGCTGCCCGTCGAGTGCGCGATCCAGGTTTGGGCCGCGGCCGTCAAGACGCTGCGCTGCCCGAAGTGCGGCGCTGGCCCCAGGAAAATCGGCTTCGGTCGCAGCAATGTCCCCGAGCCGGCGCCGTGTCTGGACGATATCTCCGACCAGGAAAGGCGCCATCGGTGGCTTGACCTTGGTGACAATGGCATTTCGTCTGAGACAATCGCGGCGGTGATGTGCGGCGCGCCCTTCGACCACCGGCGTCACGGCCATCCGCACGACGGCGACGATTTCGGCCGCTGCCATCGGCTGCTTTGTCTATATCCCCAGTGGCGTGAGAGACTTGACCTCATGCGGGGCGTAAGTCCTGCCTGGGATGCGCTGGTCTCGCGCTGGACCGAGATTGAGGCGGCATACAAGGCCGATCTGGCCAACCGGGAGGGGCGCGCCTGCTGGACACTGATGCGGGAGATTTTGGAGCCGGTTGAGAGGGCGACTGCATGCGCCTCCCACCCACCCTGACCAGATCGGCCATGCGCGCCGCCCACGGCGCCGATTTGTCCGTGGACGAGGTGGCGCGCAAATACCGTGTGCCCCCGCAGCTTGTCCGTACCGCAGCCTACCGCTCGGGGTATATCCTGCGTGGGCAGCGCACGTCGGCCCCGCTGCTGACGGCGGCGCGCGCGGAGGTGCGGGAGCGGGTGCCGATGCGGGCCTCGCGGTGTGGGTGCGGGATGTGGGTACTGCCAGCGCCTCTGGATAGGATGCCGGTGCGGTGTTGCTTGTGCCGGGCGGCGGCGGTGGAGCGGGTGATGGGGAAGAAAGCAGCATGAGCGACGAGCTTGATGACCGGCCTCGCGCCGCTCGCGATGTCCCGCCGGGAAAGCCTTGGGCTTTCCTGGAACACCAAACGATGGCGGAAGTCGTGCGGGAGGAGGGAACCTGGGTTGATGCGCCCAAGGGCAACTCTGGCGTCGTGATCCCGCTGCTGCGGCGCGTGCGGTCGCTGCTGGGGTTGGCCTAGCATGAGCCAGCGCCATCCGGCCCAACACCAAGCGGCCTGCCACCGGGCCTGGGCGCGCCGCTGGCGGTGTCCACCCGCCAAGCGGGCCTTATTACCGCAAGCTGCTGCGCTGCGGCGTGGATCGTGCGCTGGCGCGGCGGGAGGTATCGGCGTGACCCGCAAGCCATGGACAAGCATCGAGACGCGCCGGCTGCGCACGCTTTCGGCGACGATGGTGCCCCCCGAGATCGCCCGCGAACTGGGATTCTCGGTCTACTGCATCAAGCAGAAGGCGAGATTGCATGAAATTCCGCTGCGTTCCGCAAAACTTGGCGTGACCATAATGGAACAATCAGCGCAGGACGCCGCCGAATCGCTGCGCCGCGAGATCGCGCATGGGCGCCGCGAGATCGAGGCGCAGTTCGGTCGGGTGGATTTCGGACGGATCAAGCAACTGCGGGAAGCGCGCCATGCCCGTTAGCATCGGTTTGAAACTCCGTGCCGCCTGCTGGGCCGCGCTGCCATCGGCCCATCCCGGCGTGACGCGCGAACAGCTAACGGCGGCGATGGCAAAGGCCGGGTTCGCCATCATGCCGAACACATTCAGCCGGCTCTGCACCGCGATGCGCGAGACGGCATCGCTGCATTCGACCAGCGCGCGACCGCCGCTCTACTGGCGCGGGCCGGTCGCGCCGCCGGAGCCGGGGGCGGGGGCGCAACCCAACGAGTGGCGCCCATGGGAAATCCGCACGCTGCATACCTGGTGGGGCAAGAAGTCGGCCGCCGAGATCGGCAAAGTCATCAAGCGCTCCAAGGATGCGGTTGTGGACAAGGCGCATCGGGAGAAGCTGCCCGTGCTGGCGTCGCCCATCGTGCGCAATGCGGTGCCTCCGACGCCACCAAGCCCGCGTGGGCGCGAGGGCGACGAGCCGTTGCCAGCGGGTCATCCGATTACGTGGGCGGTGGTGGTGGCGCATACGCACTCGATATCGCAGCGGTGGCCGGGGTGATCTGGACCGAGGAAAAGATCGCCGAACTGCGCCGGCTCCGGCTCACGATGTCGGAAAAGCAGATCGGCGACCTCTGGGGGTGCGGCAAGAATGCCATCGCCGGCAAATGCTGGCGGCTTGGACTAGCGGCGCCGGACCTGAAGAAGAACGGCAAGCCGCGCGAGCCGCAAGAGCGGATTATCCATGCGATCCCTGAGAAGCTGAAGCTCCCGCCGATGCGGCCCCGCGCCGCTGCCATGCGCTCCATGCCAGAGCTTGCTACCATGCCAGAGGAACCGCTGGCGCCCGAGGGACAGACCTTGCCGCCTGTCAGCAAACCCTGGCCGCTGATCGTCGCCCTGGCGCGGCATGACGGCTATCAGGTGCGGTCCTATGACGATCTGCCGCCGTACAACCGGGCGCGTATTGCCGCGCGCCGCGCGCCGCTGGCGGTTGCGAGTACCTGGCAGCCGCGGCGATCGCGGCTGGCGTTATGATGAAAGAACCAAAAACCATCGAAGACGCCCTCGCGCACAACGAGCAGATCGGCGGCTCGCGGGTTATTGAATATGGTGGCATGATGACGCTTGTCCCTGTGCGCGATATTCAGCACGCGATGACGGTCCTCCAAGCGAATGACCGTCGGAAGGTCATGGCTTCTGTCAATGCCACGCTGGCGTTAACTTTTCCAAAGGTGAGGAGCGGCGCCGCGTCGCAAAAAATGGCGATGAACTGCGCACAGGACATCGCGATCTGGTTTGCGAACGAGGTGCTTGAGGGCCGCGCCTCGTTGGAGGTTCACTGATGGTTGCCATGACTCGCCCCACCATCACCCTCCTAGACCTAGACCCCAAGCACTACACCCGCGCCGCGCGCCTGGCCGCCAAGCTGCTGCGCCACCCGGCGGCGACCGAGCACACGCTGGCGGTCTCGGCGCGGGCCGGGGGCGTCGTGCTGGTGGCGACGGGGTGGAGCGCGGAGGGGGTGGTGGTTAGGGAGGTGGGGGATGCCTAGACCGCAGCACGATGACGAGATCAGCTTGCAAATTGCCATTTTCTATGATACGGCTACCTACTGAATGCAGCTTTCTCGGGTGGCCCTATGGATGTCGACGAAGTGTTCCGGATCATCAGACGGGCGATCGACGCCGCGCCGCGCAACGACTACACGGCCGAGCTGCACCTTCAGATCATCAAATATGCTGACAGATTTCAGTCCATGACGGCCAAGGACTTCTGCGCGGGGGTCGGGATCGCGTCGTCGTATGGAACGGAGTTTGCCAAGATGCGGAAAATCGCCGAACGGCTCAGAGATGCGGGACTGGACCCCGCAAAAATCTAGGACCGGCCGATGACTATTGCACCCGCCTTGCCAACACCCTACCCTGGACGTTGCGGATCATAAATGCCTGAGACACTCCCAGCAGGATGGGTTCAGACGACGCTCGGGGGAATCACCCAACCGTCGCGGGAACGCGCCCTACCGACTGAACCAGCCGGCATGCGATATGTCGGCCTGGAGCATATTGAAGCCCAATCAATGAAACTCCTTGGGTATGGGCAAGCCACCGATGCTCGTAGTTCCTCGGTACGCTTCTTCAAGGGTGACGTGCTCTATGCAAAAATGCGGCCTTATCTGAACAAGGTGTGGGTCGCAGAGTTCGACGGGATCTGCTCGGCAGAGTTTCTTGTTTTCCCAAATCGCGAGGGCATCAACAGTAGGTTCCTGGCTGCGCGCCTGAACATGGAAGATTTTGTTGAGTTTGCAAACGAACAGGTTAGCGGTGATCGGCCACGCGTTGACTTTGAAAAGCTCTCACGCTTTCCAGTCCTTCTGCCGCCGACCGCGGAGCAAGACAGGATTGTCGCCAAACTAGACGCATCGTTGTCAGGAATAGACCGTGCCGAAGCGGCCATGCGCCGGGCGGGCAAACGCCTTCAACATTACCGTACGGCCGTCCTTCATGCTGCCGTCACCGGCGAGCTGACGCGTGACTGGCGCAGAGCACAGCCGAGGAGCCAGAAGGGACCTCCGAAAACCGGAAACGCTCTTCTCACGTGTCTCCTCGCGGTGCGGCGTACTCGCTGGGAAGAAGCCAACAAAGACAGCAAACGCAAAGCAGTCTACCGCGAACCCACCTCGCCCCGCACTGACAATCAGCCCAAACTACCAGAGGGTTGGGCATATGCCTCCCTTGACCAGATTGGGGAGCTAAATCGCGGCAAGTCTAAGCATCGCCCACGCGATGATGCTCGTCTCTATGGCGGCTCATATCCATTCATCCAGACTGGCGATATCCGAAGGTCAGACGGCACGATCCTCCAGCACACCCAGACTTACAGCGAGTTCGGGTTAAGTCAGAGCAGACTGTGGCCAGCCGGGACCCTCTGTATAACGATTGCGGCCAACATCGCCGAAACAGCGATTCTTTCATACCCAGCTTGTTTCCCAGACAGCGTTGTGGGCTTCGTCCAGAATGACACTCTGCTCAACGTCCGATTCGTTGAGCTCTTCATTCGATCGGAAAAGTCCGAGCTAGAGCAGTACGCTCCTGCCACAGCGCAAAAGAACATCAACCTGGCGTTTCTTCAGGGGCTGGCGATCCCGCTCCCACCACTAACCGAGCAATCCGAGGTCGTGCGCGAGGTCGAACATCGCCTGTCGGCAGCGTCCAGGCTAGCAGCGACGCTGGAACAGCAGTCGGTTCGTGCTCACACCACGCGCCAACTTCTTCTCGGTGAAGCATTCACCGGGCGCCTCGTCCCGCAGCGTTTGGGTGATGAGCCAGCTTCGGCATTGCTAGACCGTATCCTCGTTGCTACAGCTAATGCAACCGCCAAGCGTCCAGAAGCTAGTGGGTCACGCAAGCAAGCGATAGAGGCTAAAAGCGCCACCATGCCACACAGCTCCCCGTCTCCCGAGACACTAACAGCCGCCTGGCACAGAATCGGTGAGAGTACCGACGCCCGCCGCCTCTTCAACGAGGCAGGTCTTGTCCCTGAGCAGGTAGTCCAGTTTTATGAGGCGCTGCGCGCCACACCAGAATTGCGGGCCGCGTTTCAAGCGGCAGCACAGGGTAGCGATGAACGGCGAATGCCTATAAGCCGCGCGAACGAGGAGCACCAACATTCCGTAGGACGCTTTCGCCTTGTCGAGCTGTGGCTGGAAGACTTCAAAAATCTCAGGAATTACACGGTCAAATTCGACCCCACTCAGGGAACTGCTGTCGTCCTTGGATGGAATGGCACCGGCAAGTCCAACCTATTCGAGGCCCTGGTGATCATTCTCCGCGAATTACATGACTGGTGGGAACGCAATCGTTGGCCCGATAAGCCTATGAATGGATTCCGTCTCGTTTATGAGATCGACGAGCACACCGTGGAGGTAAACTGGCAGCCCGCGCGCATGCGACGGCCTGAGCTGAAAAGAGCGGCGGTCGTCCGCAATGGAAAGAGTGAAATCGCGCAGGAATCCCTGAAGCGCGAGGACCTGCCGTTACCTCGCTTCATCTTCGGCTACTACTCGGGTCCCACCAACCGTCTGGCCGAGCACTTCTTGCCGATGAAGCAGGCCCATTACGACCGGCTGCGGCAGGCCGAGGCGGACGATGCGGAGACACCGGCTGCCCTATTGGCGCAGCGTCGATTTTTCTGTGCCGAAACCCATCACGCAAAATACGTACTGCTAGGCTTCTCCTATAAGGAGGATGCCAAAATTAGCGAGTTCCTCGAAAACCGCCTGAGGATCCTTGGGTTCGAGTCGGCTCTCTTCATTATCCGAAAACCACCTTGGGCACGGTCTGGAAGCAAGGCGGAAAACTTCTGGGGCGCAGGCGGGATCATGAGGCGAGTCATGGAGCGGCTGCGCCGTTACGCAATCGCACCCATGATCGTGGAACAGCGTGTCAGCTACGGCTACCGGACAGCCACAGAGGATCACTACTACTTCTTCCTGCCAGACATAGAGAGCCTACACTCATTTGCAGCCGAGTACCAAGACGCCAGAACCTTCTTTCTGGCGCTGGAAAGCACTGACTTCTCAGAGCTGATCCACGACGTAAAAATCCAAGTGCGCGTCAAGTCCACCAACGCAGAAGAGGTTCCTATAACGTTCCACCAACTGAGCGAGGGTGAACAGCAACTCCTGATGGTTCTCGGATTGATGCGTTTCACTAAATCCCACCAATCACTCGTGCTGCTCGACGAGCCAGACACCCACTTGAACCCCCATTGGAGTGTTGACTACCTTAAAGACCTCGCACGTGTGATGAGTGATGACGCTGTTGAATCGACTGAACAGCAGACCAGCCAGATTCTGATGGCAACACATGACCCGCTTGTCATCGCCAGTCTTGTCAAGGAGCAGGTTCATCTTCTAAAGCGCGATCCAGACACCAGAGCCTGCACCGCTGAGTTTGCGAGTGTCAACCCACGCGGGCTCGGATTCACGGGAATCCTCACAAGTGACATGTTCGGATTCCGCAGTGACCTAGATCCCGAGACGCTTGGCGACTTGGATAACAGGGTGCGGCTGGTGGCCCAAGAAGGTGCGTTGAGCCAACAAGAGAGGGAAGAGCTTGAAGAGATCGACAAGAGGCTTGCTGCTGCCGGATTCTCGAAGGCATTCAGTGACCCCTACTATGCGGCGTTCGTCCGTGCCTGGGGACGAAAATACAGCGACTCTATGGCGGGACAGCAATTCCTCACACCAGAGAAGCGACAGGAAATCGATAGCATCGCTACAGAGGTCCTCCAAGAGGCGATTGCAGAGGTGGGCAACGAGGTCAAAGGCTGATGCGCTTTGTGGACATTGGGGTATTGGAACTACCGGTAAACTGGCAGCACAGTGCCAACTGCGCGTTAGATGCGCTGCGCGACGAAATTGCTGCGGCTGAAGCTGCGGCGCGGACGACCGGTAAAGATCCTATCGCCGCCCGAAGGCGGGCGATCGCCGAGGGTCTCGATAAGGCGAATATGCGGAACTTGACGAATAGCCGCGGGGGGTGCAAGTCCCTTTCTCGACAGGCCGGCGCGTCACTTCGGGGAAGCTGGTTCGGGCACATATCGCGGATGCGCCAGCGCCGGCTTCTCCCTGACCGTGAATGTGCCGAAGTTCTCCCGAGCGAACGCCTCGGCCTTCTCCCTGGCACCATTGCCGGAGAAGTCAGCCTTGTATCGGTTCCCGACCTTCACGGACCAGATCGGCGGGCGGCGCTTGGTTTCGATTACCTCAGTGGTCATGCTGCCCTCTCTTCTCGCGAACAGAATCATGGAAGGCCGCCGCCGCCGAGTGGACCGCCCCCCAGGCTGTTGCGAAGTCCGCCAGTGCCTCCGATGATTGCTAGGGCCTTCGCCCGTGCGGCTTCGGCCTGGGCATCTGCTGCGGCCTTCTGGGCGTCAGCAACTTGCTTTTGCAGAACGAGGTTGTCTTGTTGGAGTTGGGCCGTTTGTTTCTTGGCGGTCTCGGCGTCGCTTTCTAGTTGTTTGGCTTTCTCCGTGAGCGCGGCCGTCTCGCGATCCGCGGTCGCTTGGAGAGAAGCAGACGACTCCCAGATAGCGGCGTCGCACACGAATTCCAATCCTACGCCTATGACAACGACCGCAAGCCAGATGAACGGCCAATTCCATCCGTGCGGTCGGAGGTGGGCCGGTAACCACTTGTCGTGGCGTTTTTCTGAAACGTGTTCCCCAATAATCCCGACAGCGACCGCTAGCCCGAACACAACAAGGCCAAGCTCGCCCCAGAATAACAGCGGTTCGGCTATCTCCTTCGATAACGGTACCGTCAATCTCTCGCTGAGGCTTGGGATGCTGGCGGCGTGGTCGATCATGTTCATATCTGCGCTGGCCTTGTTGGCATGGTGTGGCTACTGCGCATGGCGAGTAATCTGCTACTTCCGCCAGCAGAAGCTAGACGAATGGCAACTCTAACTGCCTCGGCCGATTGTCGTTCGCTGGCGGCACTGGCCCTGGCTGGACCGGCCGCCAGTCTGCCCGTCTCAGCATCTTCCTACGGCCTCCCCGAAGATGTCGGGGTTCTTCCGGTTGTTGTAACGCCACTCAAATTCGGCCACATAGAACGGCAGGTACTTGGCGCTGACATGGTGGAAGCTACCCATGATGCCGCGCTTCAAGAGGGACCAGAAGCTGTCAATGGTCTGAGTATGAACCACCCCGCGCACATATTCGCCCTGGCCGTGGCGCACCGACTCGTGGATGTAGTCGGGTGCCAGTCCGAGGTATCCGCTGTGTTCATCGGTAGCGACCAGACTGACCTTGTCGGATACAGCCGCACGGACGAAATGGCCCATCGTCTGCATGTTGGCCTCGCGCAGCACGCGCGCGACAACCGACCCCTGCCGCTCGACGGCGCCGATCACGATTTCCTTGCCGGACCCGCCGGTGCCGGGGGTGCGCTTGTCCCGATGACGGTTCTTGTTCTTTCCGCCAACGTAAGTTTCATCAACTTCTACGATCCCCATCAACTTGCGGAAGTCAGGATCGATCAGCGCGGCCCGGACGCGATGGCACATGTAATGCGCGGTCGAGTAGGAGCCGAAACCCATCATCCGATGGATTTGCAGGGCGCTCATGCCTTTCTTGCTGGTCAGCATGAGATAGATGACCTTGAACCACGCCAGCATGTGGACGTTGGTGTTCTCGAATACGGTACCAGCAGTGACGGAGAAGCGGTAGGATGTACTCTTGCCGCACGCCATGCATTCCCACTTGAAGGGCATCGTCTTGAGGGCGAACACCCGCTCAGCCGATCCGCAGCGCGGGCACTTGATGGCGCCATCGGGCCACCGGCGATCCCGGAGGTAAGCCTTGCAGGCATCATCGTCCGGGAACAGAGCATCGAACTCGGGGACGGTCATCTGCTTGGTGAACTTGATCTGGCCCATCGGGGGTGCCTTCATGCCTGACGACAGGAATATGGCACGTCCGGAGCCATTCGTCAAGTCCCGGATAATCGCCTTCAGGAGAAGGTGCGATGACCCTGCCCAACAAACTACACCGCGCAAATGTCTATGTCATCGAACGCGAAAAGCAGGTTGCGCATGCGGTCCTGCCGGACGGCTGCCGCTTTGTTATGCTGGTGCGCGGCCAAGCGCCGCTGATGGTCCCGATCGAGGAAAGCGGCAGCTATGAGATCGACGGAGATGACATTTCACCGGGCCAGGATGCGTTTCCGGTGTTGATTATCGTGGCCGATTTGGCGCATGTGCCGGCGTTTTTGAAGATGAAGGAGGCGCAGGTGTCGGAACTGGTTGACCGGGCTTTGGTTGTTGTTCGGGGTGGGGTGCGGCCCGGCGAAGCGCCGGGGGAGTTGATGGGGTGAAGCTAGTCGTAACCGGAGGCCGCGCCTACACCGACCGCCGCCGCGTCTTCGAAGTGCTCGACCTGGCGCACGCCCGAAAGCCGATCACATTGCTGATCCACGGCGCCTGCTGCGACAAGAAATCAAAGCTGCTGACGGGCGCCGACCGTTGGGCGGAAGAATGGGCCATCGCGCGCGAGGTGCCCTACATTGGCGTGCCGGCGCGTTGGGCGAGCGAGAGCAACGCGGCTGGGCCGTTGCGCAACCAGCGGATGCTCAAGGACTGGGTGCCGGATGGGTGTGTGGCGTTTCCCGGCGGGAGCGGCACGAACGGGATGGTCGAGCTGGCAAAGGCGGCTGGCGTGGTGGTTTGGGATTTGCGGTGACCCAAGGCGACGCCCTCACCGCCGCAATCACCGACCAGGAGCGCGTGGTCGAGCAATTGCGTGCCAGCCTGGACGTGGCGCTGGTGACGCTCGATGCGCTGCGCACGGCCGATCGGTTGCGTCCGTTGAAGCGCTGCGGCCGGTATCGCGCGCCGACGTTTGCCGAACGTCCGCCGCTGCCGGCGTTCAGCGAGGAGTCGTGGCGCGGGATGTCGCTGGCGTTGGATGAGAAGCCATGAACTGGCAAGACCGCATCGACAACATGGTCCGCGTGGCTAAGCGTAAATACGGCGAACATAAAGCCAATGCGGCGCGGCGCGGCATCCTATTCACGTTTTCGTATGATGAGTGGGTGGCGTGGTGGGTCGCCGCGCTTGGACCGGATTGGCTGGCAAGGCGCGGTTGCTCGAAAGGTAAGTATTGCATGGCGCGACGGGGAGACGCCGGACCGTACGCGCCAGAGAACGTCTTGTGTATTCTGCACGGAGAGAACGTCTCGGACGCTGCCTCGAACGATACAATAGCATTCGGAGAATCCGCCGGTCATGCGCGGCTCGATGTGGCGGCGGTCCAGGACATTTTTTTGTCCACAGATCGCCGAGACGTTCTTGCTGCTCGCTATCGTGTTTCATTAGGCACAATTTGCGGAATCCGGGCGCGGCACACTTGGCGCCGAGCAACCGCCGCGTTATCGCGGAAAAGCTTGTTGGGACGTAATCAATGGGTATGACCTGGCAGGAACGAATCGACAATCTTGTTGCGACGCTCCCCTTCCCTCGCAATACATTTGTTATGGACGGCGGTGGAGTAGTTGGGATGTGGGTTGTGGGAAACGACTATAAGAACAAGACCCGCTATCACGGCGCCTACCCAAATAGTTACCTGCGCCGGATGCGCGCGTTGTTCCCCGACAAATACCGCGCGCTGCACGTCTTCAGTGGGATGGTGGACCTGGAAGCGTGGCCCGGCGATACGGTGGATATTCTCCCGGAGCTTTGCCCTACGTTCGTTGACGATTGCCAAACGCTCGCAAAGGTTCCGCTGGAGCACTATGACATAGTGCTGGCCGATCCGCCCTACTCGAACGAAGACGCCGACCATTATGGCACAACGATGGTCAGGCGGAATGCCGTGGTGAAGGCTCTGGCGCGCTGCCGACCGGGAACGCATCTTGTCTGGCTCGATATGACCCTCCCCATGTACCGGAAGAATCAGTGGAAGTGCGAGGCCGATATCGGCGTGCGGCGCTCGACCAATCATCGGTTCCGGTCGGCCACGATCTTTCGGAGGTTACCATGACCGGCCTCTTCGCCGAGATCGCGCCCGTGGTGCCGGCGGGGAGGGTGGGGTGAGGGTGGAGCGGATCGGAAACGCTGAGCTTTGGTTGGCCGACTGCCGGGAAGTGCTGCCGACGCTCTCCGAAGTCGATGTGGTGGTGACCGATCCGCCCTACGGAGTCGATCTGCTTGGGAAAGTAACAAAGCACACTATTAACCGACCAGAAATAACTTACCAAGACGACGAAACTTTGATCTATGAAGTCGTGCTGCCAGCGGTTCGCCTGTGCCTTTCCATGTTCGGTAGGGCGTTGATTTTCTCAGGTGTGCGCTGGCTACAGGAGTATCCTAGGGCGCGAGATATTGGCGGAATCGTGTGCCCAAACGGGGGGGGTAGATCGCCTTGGGGGTTCGGTTGCTACCATCCCGTTCTGTTCTACGGAACGTCTCCTTACCTCGCGAACGGCATGGGTTCACGGCCGACTGCCCGCGCCATTTGGCACCCTGGGATGCACGTGACAGGCGAAGTGATTGGCAACGACCACCCGTGCCCGAAGCCGATTGCATTCATGGAATGGGCAGTCGAGACGGCAAGCTTGATTGGCCACACTATCCTCGACATGACCGCGCGCTACGCCGGGCGGCTGACCCGCAACGCCGACGGGACGCTGGAATGGTGGGTCGAGGATCGGTGGAGCTGGCGGATCAGCGGGGCGGCGGTGTAACTGGAGCGCCACCCTACCCCTCCCGTTTCATCCACCCCTCCGGCAACCCCTCGGCCTCGACGCCGGCCGCCACCCGTTCCAGCCACGCCACGACATGCGCCGGCGCCGTCAGCGTCCCGCTGGCCCAGCGTTCGGCCTTGCGCTGGTTGATCTCCAGCTTTTCGGCCAAGACGCGAGGCGTCCAGCCGATCGTGGTGAGGAGGGGCCAGAGGGCGGACATGGCTAGTCCGCCGCGTCCGCCAGATCGCCGTCAATATCCTCGGGCGTCGGCTCCATCTCGAACGTTGGCACGCCCCAGCCGTTGGGCGCCTGCCGGCGACGCAGTCGCACGACGCGCTCACTATCCGTGACCGGGATACCAGCCGCCGCATCCACCGCCCCCCGCTCGGCGTACTCGACCCCAGACGGCAGCACGCCACCCGGCCAGAACCGCGCCGCCGGGCAATGAATGTCGCGCGGCCCGTGCTTCGTGCCCCCGATCGGCAGCTTGATGTTCGCCCACGCGGCCGGGATGCGGGCATTCAACGTGCTGGCGTCAAGGTGCCACCGCTCGCCTAGTTCGGCAGCCGCAGCAGCGCGCGCCGTACGGCATACCGGCCACCATTCGTCCCACGACCGGAACGCCGATCCCGGCAAGCGGAGCGGTGCCGCCGCCTTGCGGAACGCGCGGGCGAGTTTTGCTTGGTCGGTAGCAGACAGCGCCGTGATCGACGCCAGCACGGCGCCCAGGGCAGGCGAGGCGCCGGGATAGGGTTGTGGTGCGGCCGGCACCACGGCACCGCCAGCGGGCGCCTGGCAGGCTTGCGCGAGTTCGGCGTCGGTCATGTCCCAAATCGACATCACACGGCCTCCCGCAGCGCCGCCACGGTCTCGTTGACGCGCCCGCTGTTCGGATCGTCCCACGCCGCGAGGAACGCCCGCACCGCCTGCCGCAGTGTGACCAGTTCATCCTGTATGGCATCAGGCTCCGGCGCCGCCACGACGGGCGCCGGCTCCGCCTGTACCTCGGTTACAGGCCCGGCCTCGATCACGACCGTCCTGAGATGTCGCGCCGTGACGTGCTTCCGCCCCGTGTCCGCCGCGACCTGGGCAATCCGCCCCACGGCTTCCGTTCCGCCCTGCCGCACCGCCTGGCGCAGCGTCGTCGCCGAAGCCGTGCCCGCCGCGATCAGTGCATGCGCCTCGGGCGGCAGCGCCGCCGTCTCCAGCGTGTTCGTCACCCATTGCCGCGATCGGCCGAGCTTCTTGGCGATGTCGGTATCCGTCCAACCGTAGGACAGCAGCTTGTTGATCGCCGCAGCGTACTCCACCGGCGTATGCTGCAAGCCTGAGTTTGCCAGCAGCATGTTGAGCGTCCGGTCGGCCTCGGACGTGTTCGGCGCTTCCGAGAGGCACGGCAGGTTCTTGATCGGCGCCCCTTTCTCAATCGCGATCTTGACCGCCAGCAGCCGGCAGTTGCCATCGACCACGATCAGCCGGTCGTCGCCTTGGCGGATGGTCAACGGGCGCGAGCGCAGAAAGCCCTGCGCCATGATCGACTCGGCCAGCCCCGCGATGTGCTCGCGCAGCGCCGGCCCGTCCAAGCGGATATTGCCGGGGTTAACGTCCAGCAGTTCGACCGGCACGTTCCACAGGTCGGAACCACTGCCGCCGCTTTGCTTCACAAGGTCCTTGAGTTTCATTGTCGGCTCCCTGCCGTTGGCGTCCGGCCTCATTGCCGGGCGTGGGTGGATTTTAGGGGTAGTCGGTGGGACGTGTCAAGCGACTTCTGTGTCTGCCGGCGCCGCATCCCACGAATCGATCAGCGTCAGCCCGGCGTCATCGGCATAGGCGCGGATCATGTCGAAGGCCCAATCCTCCGCCGCGCTTTGCGTGTCGCCCGTGCTGTTCCATTTGTCGTACACGCGCCGGCAGGCTCGCCGCGCCAATTCGGGCAATTCAGGCATGTCGCCGTAGCGTTCGATGGCGTCCGTCAGCACGTCGTCAACGCCGATCCCTTCGAGGCAATAGAAGCCCGTCACGTCCTCGGCGTCGCGGAATAGCTGCCACCCGTCCTCGGTCGTTGCGCGCCCGAGAGCGTAACGGATTGCCCGTCGCACGCGGGAGATGCGGCTCCGCATCCGGTAACGGAACACGCTCAGTTCGCGGTGGTAGTTTGTCATGGTCTGCACTCCATTGGTTTGTGTGTCTTTGACGCGGCTATTCGACTTCCGCTCCGTCCTAACCCCAGAAAACCATCCGCAGCCCTACAACGGCAAGATTTACTGCGAGCACGCTGATGACGACGCCTATGCGTATGAGGACGAGTACCCACCGTTTTCCTGTTCTATCCGGCTTGAGCAGATACTGCCCGCCAGCAACGGCGCCGATGATGCCGGCCGCCATCAAAATGAGAGCCGTACAGAAATCTTCTTTGTGCATCTGTCAGCCCTCCCAAGCATTATAGAAAGCACTCTTGATCACCGCGACATTAACGCCCGTCTCGGCCTGGATGCTGGCATACGCGGCATCAAGTTCCGCGCCCAACTCGGCGCAGGACGTGCCGCTTTGACCAGGGTGGCGACCGAAGCAAGCATTGAGCCGATCGGCGAAGCGCATGGTCAGGCATCCCGCTGGATGAGCTGGCCGGGGCGCAGATCAAAGAGGCCAGAAAGATCGCGCACATATCGCGCGGGCTTCGTGATTGCCGCCCGGAAGGCGCACCCAAGCCGGCTTGCGGAAGCCTGCGCCTCCGCCTCGGAGCCGTAGCCGTAGGACAGGCCAAACTCTGCGCCGTCCGCACCGGTGAAAAAAAATTCATAGGTGGTGTCCATAGTCGGTTCCTCCTGCCACGCAACCAGTTCCTCGAAGGCGTACTCAGGATCACCGAAGACCCTGCCCTTGGTACGATCCAGCCGCTTTTCAGCGCCGCTCCAATGTGTCAGTTCATGCAAGGCCGTGCTGTAGTACCCCGCGCCGGAAACAAAACTGGCAAAGTCTGGCAAGTGAATCTGATCGGCCAGCCGATGGTAATACGCACGGCCGCCGCCGTGCACGATGCGCGCGCCCGTCCGCGCAATCCAGTCGTCCGCCGCCGGCAACCGCTCGCCATCGGCCAGGGGATGCGCCTCGGGCTTGAAATAATACTGCCCAGGCAACCCCTCGATCTCGTCGGCATTGAACACGCAGTAAGCCTTGAGGAAAGGAATCGTGCGGTCGATCTCCTCGCCGTCGCGTTCCTCGGTGCGCGTGACGGTGCCGACATAAAAAGCCGACTCCGACCGCGCGCCCTTGCGCACTTGGCCACCCAGTTCCGCCGCCCGCTTGTAGGTCATCCAATGCTGGGAAGCGAAGCCGCGCGCCATGCCGGCCGCCCATAGGTTCAGGACGTTGGCGCCGCGGTATGGCGTGCCGTCGTGGCGCAACGGACGCCCGCCGCCTGCGCTCCAATCCTGATTCCACGGGCGCGTGCCGGCTTCCAGCATCGCCACGATTCGGTCAGTGACCTGTTGATATTGTCTCATGCTCCCGGCTCCCTCGCCGCTCCCGGCCGATCCAACACCGGGCGCACGTCACATATAAGGTAAGTTATCCGCTACGTGCTACGTTTTCTCTGCATGGCAGCTATGCAGCACCGCACCACCAGACCAGCACCAGCACCGCCCCGTCGATGGGGTTGCGTTTGCGGGACGCCTAGCGGCGCCAATGCCCCCGCTTGCTCCGCCCAGTCTCCGGATCGACGAAATTGCCCCGACGCGGCCGTTCAGAAGCCTGCTTGGCGGCCTCGCGCACGCCGGCCAGTATTTCCTGCCCCTCGCGGATGCGAGCCTCCAGGGCGTCTCCTACGGCCTCCAGTGCCCATGCTGGCGGACGGCGGCGGCCGCTAAGCCAGCCCTTCGCGGTGTTCCATGACAAGCCGGGCGGTAGAACGCTCAAAAAACCAGCAATCCGGCCAGGGTAGTCCCACCGGCGCCATAGAAAAAGCCAATCGCTTGATCGAATAAGCCAATCGTCGCGCCCAGTCGTTGCCTTTGGTGCGCTCAATTTGAGAAAAGTGGAAATGTGGCCGACTGGATCGCCTATAACGTCCGGCCGATCTGGTGGCGTCCCGCTGTTCATAGGCGCCCTTTATCGCGCCTACCCAGTCGGCGCACGCGAGAATTGCGCGCCGATCCGCCGCCAGGCATGCCAGATTAGCGGCACGCGACATAGGTTTACAGCAATATCAAAGCGTTAGCTCAGGGCGACGGTATGCACCATCCGCATACCCGGTGTTTCTCATTAGACCCTGCCCTAATAGCAGCATCCGCCGCGATTCCGCCAGTGGGAGCGGCGTCGGCAGCGTCGGCAGCGTCGGCAGCCGCCCCCTCGGCCGGGCACCGGGACGCGGCGGCGACGGAATCATGGCCACCCCACCCTTTGCCCCCCAGGGAAGATTTGCGTTTTGGGCTGGGGCATAGGGGTCCTTGGGGTGGGGTGTGACGCTGTGACGCTTTATGACGCATATCGCTATTATGACGTGTATCGCGCGTGCGCGTGTGCGCGAACACGTCATAATAGGGGAACCCGTCATTATCCGTCACAGCGTCACGATAGGTCCGCATCGGCCCTATTCCCAATCAGCCGGCGGGTCGGTGACGGGCGGCTTGACGTTCAGGCAAATCCGTTCGAAGCCCCGGTCGCCGGTGCCGGGCTTGCGCTTCCGGGGGAAGCCGCGGCTTTCCAGCGCATCCCCGAATCGCTTCTGCGAGACGGCGGGTTCGCCAGCGGTCCGCGCCCAGGCGCTCCACGATTTGAACAACTCGGCACTCGACCCCCAACGCCATTCGCCAGTGAGGCAGGCTTCCGCGATCCACAGCCCCATCGAGTCTTCCGCCTCAAAGTAATTGTCGGTCGCCTTCCGGACGACATCCGGGGCCTGTAGGCCCGATCTCTGCCACGCAAGGCAACCATCAACCGCCCACTGTAGGATACCGGGCCACTCGCCCCTTAGCTTTTCGGGCAACTCGATGTCGCGCTCGTTCTTCGGGATTGTCACCTCGAACGGCACCAGGTTGAACCTGGACTTGATCGCTTCGTCGATATTGCGAAGGCCTGGCTTGTGGTTTCCGGCGATGAACAGCTTGAACTGTGGGATAAACGTGAAATAATCCTGGCGCATGAAATGCGCGGTGATCGGGTCGCCGCCAGTCAGGGATTTGACACGTGCTTCGGCCCACTGCCGGCCCTCTTCGGTTTCCTGTGCCGTCACCAGCCGGGCGCCCTGTAAAAAAGCAAGCTCGGCGTCGTGGCGATCATAGGTTGCTGCGGTAAAGGTCCCGACTGGCGAAATGCGGCCATAGTCGCCCATGATCGCCGCGAGGGTGTTCAGGAACACACCCTTCCCGTTGCGCCCTGTCCCGTAGGCAAAAAACATCGCGTGTTCGGTTGTCAGGCCGGTTAAACAATACCCAGAAACGCGCTGTAAATACTCACAAAGTTCGGTGCTCTTGTTTGTGACTTTCGCGAGAAACGCCAGCCATAGCGGGCACTCCCCGCCCACGGATGACGCGGTAATCCTGGTCATGTGATGGTCCGCCTCATGCGGCCCTGTCTCTCCAGTCTTCAGGTCCAGCACCCCGTCGGGGGTATTCAATAACCAAGGGTTGGAGTCCCATTGTTCGACGGTGGCGGCATGCCGGCGGTCTGACCGGACCAGCTTTTCGACCGCAGCGATGGTCTTGCCGGACGCAAGGCGCTGGCGCACGGCGCCTTTCGCTTCCGCGCTTGCGACGCGACACACCCGACGCACCAGATCGTAGACCCGCAAGGTATTGTCTTGCCGCCACACCTTCCCGTCCCACGCCATCCACTTACCCCACTTGTCCACATATCGGAGGGCCGGGCTGAATCGTCGGCTGAACTCCAGGCCAAGGCTATCATCCGCGAACTCAGGAGGCACAATCTCGGTGAGTGCCTCGGCTATCGCCTCGCCGTTGAACCGCGGGACAACCTCGACCGTCTCGACAGGAGAAGCTTCCGCCCGTTCGTGCGCCGCTCTCGCCACCTGAGCCGGGTCGAATGGCAGCGTCATGCCGGCCGCCGGGATTTCAACCCGCTCTCAATCGTCATCAGCGCGGCGCGGGCACCGTCATCGCCGGTCATACCGTTCGCATGTGCGGCGGCAAAGAGGGCGTCCCGGACTTCCGCTTCGGACAACGCGCCGGCGAGGACAAACCGGGCCAAAGAAAAGGTTTCGCGGTTTAGAGTGTCGTTGCGGCCACCCTTGCCGGCCGCGCCCACCCGCCGAACTGCGTGATGTAATGCCGCAACGGCATAGTTCCGGGCTTGGTCGCCGCTCGCTAGCCGCGCCGGGGCCTTGGCTTCCGGCTCGGGCGGGGGCTTGACCAATTCCAACAACCACCCCGGCGCCGGGGGTGGCGAAGTGTCCCAAGGCGCGGCGATCCACCTATAGGGTTTGCCGGTCGAATGGTGGCGGGATGGTGGGATCGTTTGGGTTTGCTGGCCGCGCCGAGGGTCGGAACCGGGAACCGGGACACCGGCCTTACCGCGGATCGGCTCGCCGCTGTGCGCGAAGAAGATGGCTAGGCCACCCCCACCCGAGCGCATTGCCGGCCTCGCCGGCAGACCCCCACGCTCGGCTGCCAACTTGGCGAAGTTAGATACGCCGTCATGTAAATGCAAAGGGGGCACATCGAGGTCCAAACCCCAAATACGCGAGGGACCACAGACGACGCGCCAGTTGCAATTCGGATAAGCTCGGCACCAGTTGGCGATCACATCAAGATCGGCCGTCGCCGCCGAGTGAGCACCCTCGAAACACGCGCTGCGCCCATAGTTCGATTGTGGGTAGATGTGCCACCCGAGCAACGCAACGCGCTCGATCTCGTCTGGGATCGCCATCAGTGGCGCTCGAAACGCGCAGACCGGGCGGCTCTATAGCTGCGGGCGGTTGCTGAGTGAACGGCCGGGTATTTCCGGTGGTCGGGCGTCGAGTTGGTGTGGCAATCGTCAGGGCCGATGTGGAAGGCGCCGCAATCGTCGTTCATTAACCAAAACTGGCCGTCGTCTCGCCTGTCATCACACAGATACCACTGCGTCCCAGCGTCCCAGCCATCGAAGTCGCCCGGGCGCGGGGGAATGAAATGGAGAATCTGGGCGACGGGCTGAGGCGCACCCGTAGCGAGAAGCCCTGTGTGCCCGCTCGCGAAGACCAGTTCGGACAAGAGCCGAGCCTCAACCGGCGTCGGCCGCTGCCCCTTCACCTCAAACCACAACTTGAAATCGGGTAGCCAGAAATCAGGAAGATACCACCCTGACGGAAGAGCGTAACCCTCCTTTTCATATTCGTATTGGATGCCAGCGGCATCGAAAAACACAGCCCAGCGCGCCTCGGTCCGCGAGCGGAACCGATAGCCATTATACCGAGTCTCGATTGGGGGGATCACGGCACTGCCGAGTGAGGCGTCAGAGCGGTGCCACGATCACTTGTTCCAAATGCTCCCGCACCCGCGTCGTGCCGACATACTGCCCAGCTTCCCGCGCATCCTCATGGGCCTGGAGAACACCAAGCGCCAGCCGGAACACGGCATTGACACCTATCCCGCGCCGCGCTGCAATGCTGCGGACCACCGCTTCCGCATCCCGGGGTAGGTAAACACTCACGCGGAATTGATCGGAAGGCATGGGCGGACCCCTTATGGCGGCGTTCCCACAACATTAGCCCGACATAGCCGCGTCGTCAACCGCCTCCCCAAACACCTCCCGCACCGTAACCGCAAACGGCACGTACACCCCCGACGCCAGATCAATCGCCCGGCACATCTCGCACCCGCTCTCAGCCGTTGCCAGCCCAAACTCGATCCAGACGCAATCACCGGAGCACCGCACCTGCTCTGGCGGCGTGGCATCCGGGAACAGGGCGGCGGAGGGTTCCTCGCGTGGGGTCGGGGAGGTGGGTGGGGCGTAGGAGAACAGGTCCATGTCGGGCAATCCAGCGGTATTATGTAGCAACGGGCACCACAAGGCCAAAGCCTCCAAGCCGCTGATTCTCTAGCATATCCGGCGTGAAAGACACAGACCTAACCAAGCTCCGCCGCGCCCGGACCCGCTGCCACTTTGCCTTGAAGCAAGCCGAGACGCTCGCTCAGGGCTACCGCGACAAGCTAGCGGACCTAGAAGCCCGCATCCAGGCCATCGCCCCCGACCTCAAGCTGCCGCCCCGGTTCCACAAGCCCAACCCGATCTTCAAGCGGGGCGAGCTACGCCGGCTGGCGATCGACATGCTCCGCGAGGCCGAGAAGCCGCTGGCGATTCGGGACATGGCGCTGGGCGCGCTCCGGGCGAAGGGTGTCCGGTTCCCGGATCGGCACACCATGAAGCGGACGCGGACCAAGCTCCGGGAGACGTTCGGCAAGCTCCAGGCCCGGGGCATGGCGCGGACGGTGGGGATGGGGAAGGCGACGCGGCGCGCGCTGGTGTAGGGCGCCATTTCGCGGACGCCCCGCTCCCATTTTCGGCGCGTCGCATAATTGCGACTCAAACCAATCTAGTCGCGCGTCATGGGACGGAATGCGAACAAATTCGCGTTACTCACGCGCCGGCCACGAGCCGGCTCGCCTCTACTTACAATTCGGTTCGTCTTCGCCTATAATTCGTAACGCGGAAGGGGCCTGCACCGCTACGGCACAAGCCCCTTCGCGATATTGATACGGAAGTGTGTGTGGTTCTGCAGAGGAAGAAGACGAAGACATGCCGGCAATGGTGCCGGTGCATCGTGGAAGGGTGGGCGAGCGGCCTATGCCGGGGTGCTACCAACACCTCGTACCCCCTAGCCGGGGTACCGCGGGTTCGAATCCCGCCCCTTCCGCCACTCAATCTAGGAGACTGAGCTTGAGCAATCTAGTTAGCTATCTCCCTTTTGTCAAGGAACAACAGGGAGTTCACGAGAAGTTAGCCCACCGCTATGCGGGGGAGCCGTGGCGTCATGATCGTCATATTCAGTCAGCAAGTCAATTCGCTAACCTCGCGGATAGCTTGGTGGCCGCACAAAGGGAGCTAGACGCCGCAACGGCCGGCCACGCCGCCGTTCGCCCTGGGTTGGCCCAGCGGCTGACACTGACACCGGAGGACGTCGCAGACCTTCCCGAGGAACTGTTGGCTGAGCTGAGCGTGTCGAACGCCGACAAGCTTGAGTTCGCCATTCTCAATCTGATCAATGAGGCGGGGGGCATCCTATCGCTGGATAGGATATTGATCGGGTTGTACAAGGCCACTAAGGAAATACACAAGCGTAACCAGTTGACATCAAAGCTTTATCGAATGGTGCAGAAGGGCATGTTGTTTGCGGTTCCCACCAAGAAGGGCATCTACTCGACATCAGAAATCACGGAGGGCGAGATCGACGGGACGACGAAACAGGCCACGGATGTCCAAGTCGCCATAGACGATGTCGTCTCTCAGTTTGCCCCCAGACTAACCCCGTCCGATGTCGCGGCCGTTCATGATATGTGGGAGATGGGGCGGGGCCTACCGTCAAGCGTTGACGGGCGCCTTCTGGCTCAGTGCCGGTCGAAAATCGGACGCGACCTCGATAGGGCAGAAGCGGGCCTTGCTCGCAGCCGCCTAGCCGCTTCTCTGCTCCCGTCCGACGGCGCTGCCTAAAATCAGGCGACCGACTCGTCCGATTGTGCCGAGTCGGCCACAATCGCGTATCTTGGGGGTAACCAGGGCAAGACGCGCCCATATCTAGTTGACGAAGTGCCTCGCGTGGGACCTATCTTCTGTCACATCCGGGGATGCCACCGTGGGGCACTTTATTGGAGTGAATTGCCATGAGTGGTCGGCGCACAGCGGCCGCAGTACGATTTTCGGTAGTTCAACGGTCCTTCCGAGATGAGTGGTTTGCGACGATTGAGACATCACCTGATGAGTGGAGAGAGGGGGCGGCTCTCCCGGAAGGGGAATCCCAATCCATCAATGTCGTTAACAAGATTAGCGGGGTGCGCGGCGTCGCTAAGCCGGGGCCAAACAAGGGCGGCGAGACCGGACATTGTCGAGCGGCCCACGAGAAACTGGCGTTCGATTTGGCCTATCTACTCGCTCTCCCGGTCTGTCCTGTTGTCCTTTGGGGCGCATCTGCGCCAGGACAATACAAGCTGGGGCGATCAATATCCGCCTGGGCCTTTCATCAGTCGATGAAATGGAATGAGGCTGCCAAGCGGAACCTTATCTCGGGGCAGCAGGCGTCTGGCGCCCTGCCGACATTTTCCGCCATGCGGGTGTTCCACACTTGGATCGGCGATGGCGACCGGAAGCTCGATCACGTCAATTTCAACTTAGACAGCCCTGACGAGGAAGGTCAGACCGGTTTTTACGATCATGGCCACTCCATGTCCTATAGCTGGAAAGGGCCAACCAGCCCGGTCGCGCTCCTGGGACCTGGGCTGCCGGGAGCGGATCACGCCGACGTGATGGCCGAAACAGCCGATCGGATATGCGCTCTCCCCGAAGGGGAGATTGCCAGGCTGGTGAACCGACTCCCTATGTTCTACTTGCCACAGCCATTCCGAGCGAACATACTAGGTAACCTGCTGGCCCGAAGGACCGGCCTTCGGGCCGTGTTGGGCGTCTGAAGGAGTGCGTTTGATGACCGACAACGTGGTAGCGATCCGGCCGGGTCGCCTCACCCTGTCGCGCATCGTGTACCATTGCGATCTGCAACGGGAAGCCGGCCACATCATCCCTCTCGGCGTCATCGCCGAGATGACATACGGTCCTGTACGCGTTTTGGGACTGATCGCCCGCGTCCGTCTCAAGGAGCAAGAGGCTGGGCTCGTGGGGCGCGTCCTGCGGGACAGATTAGCAACGCCGTTTGAATTCCTCAAGGACGATTTCGAGTGGGCCTGGGCCAACACCGGGCGCGGCGAAGCGCTTGGACGACTTGCCGAGCGCCATACTCAGTCACTCCTTTATGTGCCCCCCCAACTGGAGATGATGCGCAAGCGTGGGGCGCCATCCACCAGTCTGATGCGGTGGGCCACCGAAATGCTTCGGAAACGGAGAGACGCGGAATTTGATGCGCTAGTGGACAATCAGCCCGGCCCAGTGAAGGAATACTCGGAAGCGGCCTGAGTGGCGCTACGCCGCCTTCTGCGCCCTCTGCCAGTACCCACACCAGTCCACGCTCGGCCGGCAAGCCATCGCCAGCCCCATCACGCCCTGGACCTGCCGGCCGTTGTCCACCCGCCGGTGATCCTCGCGCCAGGACGCCTCTTGCGCGTAGCGGATCAGATACGGCCCGGCGACGTGGTGGTGGTGCCCGATCTCGCCCCGGCGCATCCGGGAGAAGAACTCTTCGGCGCCATTCGAGTAGACGCCGCGATCCGAGTACGCTTGCCCGTGGTCGATCCGCTGCATGGCGAACCGGGCCTGTAGGTCATTCCACGACGCGGCTTCGTCGGCCACAAGCTCGGTGCCCTTGGCAACGCGGGACGTTATGAACCCCAGCGCGGCGCCCTCGGACTTGAACACGGCCGGCAGGGTGCGCCCATCCCGCTCCCGGACCACCACCACGACCTGGCGTTTGCCGTTCTGGTTCTGCGCCAGCCTGCGGTCGCGGCGGTTCTCCTTGTAGTTGGCCGGCTTTACGTAGCCGCCAAAATAGCCGCCGTCAGTTTCCACGACCTTGCCGGGTCCGCCCACCATCAGGCCCTTGAGTTCCGACGCCATCGCCTCGCGCAGCTTGTGCGCTAGGACGAAAGCGGTCTTGTACTGTGTCCCCAGATCGCGGGACAGCGCCAGGGCCGATTTGCCCTTCACCTCGTTGCAAAAGATGGCGATGGCCGCGAGGTAATCGCGGATGGGCAGCTTGTGGAACGCGAACAGCGTCCCGGACGTGACCGAGAAGCACTTGCGGCACGCCTTGCAACGCCAGCGCGGGGCGCCATTGGCTTTGCGGCAGTCCCATACCGTGGGGCAGCCGCAGTGCGGGCACACCGGCTTGCCATCTGTGTCATGCCAGCGGATCGACCGGAAAGCCGCCTCGGCTTCCTCGGGGGTCATGCGAAGCACGGCGCCCAGGGAGAGGGTGCGAGCGGCGGCGGAGAGGAGGAAGTGTTGGGACATCTTACATATCCGTCTGCTTGCTGACAGATATATAAGGATGCTGACCTTGCTTTGTCAACAGGAAACTGACATATTAGTCAGGGTCCGGACAGAAAAGTGAGGTAGCCAGATGGGGCTTGCAACCAAAGAGAAGGAGTGGGCCGACAAGGCGCGTCGGTTGCTCAAGGCCGAGCTAAAGCGGGCAGACGTGACCTATGCCGAGCTTGCCCGCCGGCTCCGGGAGCACGGATTCGAGGGGGAGACGGAGGGATCGGTTACGGCCAAACTGGCGCGCGGAACCTTCTCCGTGACGTTCTTCCTGGCCTGCCTGACCGTGCTTGGAATCACGGTGCTGGCGCTGGCGGACCTTTAGCCGATTACGGAACCGGCGGCCCTATTTCCCAGGACGGAGCGTATAAAACTATCACCGCCGTTCCAGGAGACCAGATCACTCGGCCCTTCCTCCAATAGTAGAAGTGCGAGGTAGGGCCGTTTTCGGCGGCCTTCTCGCTCCGATCGCCTGCCTTTGTATAAACGACAACCCAATCGCTTTTCTTTATCTCCTTGCGGGGAAACCAAAAAGCGTTCGCCTGCGCGCCTGCATAAACCGCCGTGTTGTCCGGCTTACTATCCTCCTTAATCGCGGCGCCTTGGAGGAGGGCGTACATCCCAACGTCAACGTCTGCCTGCGCCCTCAAAATGACGCGCTCACGAGGAAGATCGCCCGCGTCCTCAATCCTGATGAACGCGAGCGTCACTTCCGAACTTTCGAGATAATACTGGCCGCCGCCAAGCAGGCCGATCCCAGGAGAATCACCACACCATACACAACCCCGCCCGCTAGGGTAAGATAAGCGGGCGCCGCGCCCATGCCGGTGAACCCCGCCGCAAGACAGACATTCGAGAGAAAATCGGTTTTCCGCTGCGCCTTGCCGTCTGCCAGCAGTTCCGCAATTTGGACCCTCTGGTTGTGAAATCTGGTAGTCAGCTCCCCGTGCTCCGAACAAATTTGATCCAACCGCTCGATTTCGGCGATGAGGAATCGACGCGCCGCGGGGGTGTCCAAGTCTTGTTCAGTCAAGTTTCGCCGCGCCGCTATCAAAAAGCCTCTCGCGGGTTCCCTCGCGGTCTCGACAAGCGCCGCCGAGGCCGACACAGGGGTGCTCCCGGCTTCCTCCGTCGCAGAGGGTTGAGGCGCTGCCATGCGGGGGAATGGATAAATTCTGGCAGTGGGTCGGTCAACCTGCCCTGGAACAAGCCCCCTCTCGCTCACGGCGCACCTACCAGAAGTAGGTGGGGATTAGGGCCGATCCGGCCCAATCCGATTTGGTGCCCGTTGCTACATAATACCGCAATCCAGCCATCAGCGGTCTCCTTTGGAGTATCTGATACCCCTTGACACCCACCCAACGCAACGTCATAAGGGACGCATGACCACGAACGACATCGACCTCCGCCTCGCCGCCAGGATCGCCACCACGCGGCTTTGTCCGAACACGCCGCCATGCCCCAACTGCGCCGCCGGCTGCCTCGCGCTGGTCCGCGCCATGCAGGACGAACTCCGCGCGATCCGTTCCGAGAACGTCCGCCGCGGCATGGCCTCGGCGCGCGCCGAGGGGCGGATGAAGGGAAGGCAGCCGACCATCAGCCGCCCGGACGTGAAGGCGAAGGTGGCACAGATCGGCCCGGAGGCCGCAGCGGTGGCGCTCGGAGTATCGCGGACGACGGTCTACCGCATCATGGCGGCGGAGAGGCGGGCGGCGTGATTGCCCTGGGATATGCTCTCGGTCTGTGGATCGGCCTCGTGGTCTGGTATGTGGCGACCGACCCCGGTGGCCGCATTTCCAGATGGTTGCACCCGCCGCGCGCCGCGACCCCGGAGGAGCGCGCGGCTGCGACGCGGCCATCCGTGAGGCCAAGACTGTTGCCGGCGGATTTACGGTGGTGAAGCATGATTATCGGTTACGCCAGGACGAGCACCCAGGACCAGATTGCCGGCCTCGCGGCGCAGGAGCGCGACCTGCGCGCCGCCGGCGCCGAGCGGATCGTCTCCGAACAGGCATCCTCGGTCGGCAAGCGTCCGGCGTTCGAGGCGTGCCTGGCGTCGCTGGCGTCGGGCGACGTGCTGGTGGTGACGAAGCCGGACCGGCTGGCGCGGAGCACGGCGCACCTGCTGACCATTATCGACGACCTGACGCGCCGTAGTGTCGGGTTGATCCTGCTGTCGATGGGGGGAGAGCGACTAGATACCCGGAATCCGACCAGCCGGCTGCTACTCACCGTACTCGCGGCGATCGCGGCTTTCGAGCGCGATATCATGCTGGAACGCCAGCGCGAGGGCGTTGCCAAGGCGCGTCGCGAGGGCAAATACAAGGGCCGGAAGCCATCGATCGACCCGGCGCGGGTGCGCGAGATGGCGGCGGAATTCGGCCCCGCGATCGCGGCCCGGGAACTGGGCGTGGGGCTGTCCTCGGTCTACCGGCTGCGCGGGATGGTGGAACCGGGCGCGCGGGTTGGAGTATGACGGAACGGCTGAAACAGGAGAATGAAAATGGCCTTGTTCGGAGACGCCCCGGCAACCCCGCCGACGCCGGTAACGGTCGATGAGGAACGCCGGCGGTATGCGCTGGAATACATGCTGAAGGTGATCGAACGCATCCCGACCACGCCGCCGCCTTCGGTTGCGGATATCGTGAAGGGAGCCGGGGAGGTCGAGGCGTATCTGCTGCCGGTCCCAGCCCCGGCGGTGACGCCGTGAGCGGGACAGAGGAAGCCGGGGCATTGCCGGAAGTGGCGGGCGAACCAACGCCGCCCGCCGAGCCGGCGCCCGAGGCGCCGGCCGACGAAGCTCGCCCCTGGCACGGCGCGGTAAACCCGTTCGAGGCGATCTTCGCCCACTTCACGGCGGAGATCGCGGCGCTGGAGGCGCGGCTCACCAAGTCGCACGCCGGCGAAACATATTCGCTGACGCCGACACAGCCGCCTGCGGGGTAAGGTGCTATGCCGCTGAAAACCGGCTCATCGGATGCCACTTTCCGGTCCAACGTGAGGGAAATGGTTCGGTCGGGGCGCCCCGCGAAGCAAGCTGTTGCGGCAGCATACCGCCAGAAGCGTGCCGCGAAACGCAGCAAGCGTCGATCCAGTCGTTCGTAGTTCAGGAGCACCCGACATGGCTGACACAAAACCCGAAGTGAAGCACATCGTCGTCACCCGCCCGGTCGGCGTCTGCGACCGCGGCGAAAAGGCTGAGCCGGCGTGGCGGTCGGATGCCAAGGAGTTCGTCCTGAACGACAAGGGGAGGGCCGGCTGATGGCGTGCGGCAGGCCACACAAGGGTCGGGGCGGGCGGAAGTGACTGCGGATGAACGGGCGCTGCTGCTGGCGGTGTCGGCTAGGTATCTGGATGCTATTGCCGGGGCTTCACTGGCGCCCGAAGACCGTGAGTTGCTGCTAAAACTCGCGGGCGATGGCCGCGCCTACAAGCTGGGGGAGACCTGGATGCCGCTGATCCGCTCGATTGCGAGAACGCAGCCATGAAACGCCTCTCTGGCGCGTGGTTCAAGTTGGTGGACGATGCGGGTATCTGCATTGGCTTGCTGATGGTGCCTGAGCGTGTCGCCGGGGTATTCGAGGGCGGCGAGTTTCATGCCCGATGCTACCGGCATCCGGGAACGCCGCCTGTCACGTGGTCACCGGAGATGATGAACGAAGCGGTTGTCGAGTTCAGATTCTTCCTGATCAGTCAGAGTTGGCGGTATAACGCGCGCGACGCCCTCGAACTGCAAATGATCACGCCAGAGGAGATCGCCACTGAACCCGGTTACGCGTTCATACCCAGCGCCGAATACCTGCGCCGGCCGGCGGTCGTGGAAACGCCCGAGCGCAAGCCGGAGCCGCCCGGCAAGCACTTGGCTGCGGCGCGCGAGGTTGCGGGATGAGCGAAACCGCCCCGCCGCCCACCAAGCCGCCCGAGGTCAGCGTGCGCGCCGGGTGCAAGCATTGCGCCGCCGGCCACCAGGCCGAATGGCGGGCGGCCACGAACGAGTGGGTTCACCGCTGGTCGCGGCCAGAAGGTGGTGCCGGGACGCGGTACTCTATCACGGTCTGTGTCGATAAGACGCCGGGGAGCAGGAGGGAGTAATGGTCGATCTGCCGGCAACGAACAACCCACTGACGCCCGCGCAGAAACGGGCGTTTGCACAAATCTACCAGTCGCATCCTTTGTTGAAGCGGCTGCTCGATAACGCCGCGACGAAGAAGATCGGCGAATATGTATTTGCTTGGGGAATTATATAGATGACTCCTTGTAAGATTTATCTCGCCTCAAGCTGGCGCAACGCCAACCAGCCGTTCGCTGTTGAAATCTTGCGGTCGCATGGCCATGAGGTCTACGATTTTCGCAACCCACCCGGCGGCATTACAAACGGATTTCGGTGGTCAGAGCTTGACCCGAACTGGGAAGGCTGGACGTCCTACCAATATCGCGAGCACTTGAAACATCCTCTCGCGCAGCGGGGCTTCAACAGCGACTTCGACGGCATGAAATGGGCCGATGTCGGCATCCTGTTCCTGCCGTGCGGCCGATCGGCGCATCTTGAGATCGGCTGGATGGCTGGTGCTGGGAAACGCACCATCGTCTGGACACGGAACGGCGAGGAGCCGGAGTTGATGGCGCTTCTCTGCGGCCAAATTTGCATTAACGAGCGTGAGGTCTTGGCCGCGTTGGAGGCTGGGGAGTGAAGTATATAATTCCCTTTGCTTGTGACACCGCGCACGGCCCTGACCACAGTGCGGTATCGGTGTTCCAGCAGCAAGACGACGGGAGTCTGAGGATGGTTCACAACGAGGCGCAGGTGACCGAACTGCGCCCGCCGCCGGAGCATCATGAGCACGGGCAACATTGGGTGCGCGCGCCAGATGGCGAGGAATGGGTGCTGACTTGGCACCTGGAAGATCAGTGGTCGGGCCACCCTCTTCCGTGCCCAACGATGCCAGACGACGCCTTCGAACAGGGTTACCGCTACCTCGGCCCGGCGGAGTGGCGGGAGGACAATGGGCGCGGCCGATATCCAACGGCGCAGTCGCCTGAAATGTCCGTGCTTGGGCTGCGCGCCGTGACGGCAGAAGCCCGCGTCGCCGAGCTTGAGGCGGAGTTGGCGCGTGAGAAGGATGCGAATGAGCAACGCCGCCTCAGAAAAATGCGGTGGTGCGATCACTGCTCGGCATGGATTGAACCTGCTGGATTCCATGCGGCCGACTGCCCGACGATCGGTTGTTTCAATCAGCCAGCCGGCTGCCTCGACGGGCCTCTCGACCCCAAGTACGCCACGCCGATCCCACTACCCGCTGAGTTGGCGCCGCGAGGCGACGATCCCGTCGTTGTGGAGGCTATCCAAGCGGTGCAGCGATACATCCAAGAAACCCATGACCGAGGCTTCGGAGAGCGCCAAGAACCGGCCGTCGTCGCGCCGCCGCCCGAACCACCCACCCACGCCACCCCACTTCCCAAGCAGGCCATGCGATGACCATCCACGAGAGTCGAGGATGCCTCTGGCAACGCGAGCGCGCAGCAACGGTCAACTTTCGGCTGCTCGTGGTGCTCGGTTGGGTGGCGCTTATGGTGTGGCTGGTGGTGCGATGACCCTCGCCATGCTCATCCGGAAGGAACGGCGGGTTGGAGGGGTCGGAAGGTGAACGAAGCCCGCGAGCGCAGCATTTCCTTCCACAATCAAGCGCTCCCCCTCGTCCAGCAGGACCCGACCAAAGCCTACCGGATGCTGTGCAGCGCGGTCATTGCGGACCCGACGATGGCGGTCGGTTGGTATGTCATGGCAGGCGCCCTCGCCGACATGAAGGCGACGGCTGGAGCGATCGCCGCCTACCGGCGCTGCATGGAATGCCCGATGGGCGACGAAAAGGGCGACCTGACGCCTGAACTGCACGTCAAGGCGATGGTCAATCTCGGGCACCGGCTGGTGAACATCGGCCAGATCGACGAAGCCGAGACCGTGGCGCGCGCCGCGATCAAGATACTGGAGGACAATCCCGAATTCGACCAGGAAGGCCGCGCGTTCGCGTGGACGAACCTCTCGCTCGCGCTGTCGATCCAGGGCCGCGTCGAGGAATCGCTGGAATACGCGCGCATGGCGTTCGAGATGTCGCAGGAGCCGATCATCGAGACGGGGCTTGGGTTTGCTTACCTCTTCGCGGGTGATTATGCCAACGGACTCCGGCATTTCGCAGCGCGCGTGCCGTACAAAATTCCACATCTGACGAACATGCCATACTCGGAATGGACCGGGGGACACGTAGAGACATTGCTGGTCGAGGCGGATATGGGGGCTGGAGACACCGTGAGTTTCGCCCGCTTCGTCCCCGCCGCGTCCAAACTGGTCGAGAAGCTGATCTTCCGCGTGCAGCCCGACATCCTGCGTATGATGACGCTGGCGTTCTCTGGTCTGAAGAACGTCGAGGTGGTTCCTCAATCGCCGACCTACCCGATCGCCGATCAGTGGGTTCCGGTGCTCTCCATTCCCGTGGCGCTCAACCTGACGACGGAGCAAATCCGCAACCAGCGCCAGGTCTGGGAGATGCCGCCGGCGCGGTCGGAAGTCCCGCGCGGCTGGAAGTCGCCGAACCGGAAGCTGCATATCGCGATCGCCTATGGCGGCAGCCCGCTGAACGAGATCGACCGCTACCGGTCCATTCCCGTAACCGAATTCCTGGCGTTGTATCAGGTGCCGGGGGTGCAGCTCTACTCGGTACAAATCGGGGAACGAGTGCAGGATTTGCACGCGGCGGGGTGCGCCAGCCTGATTCGGGATATGTCGCCCTGGATTCGCGACTCACTCGATACGGTGGCGATCCTGCGCGAGGTCGATCTGGTCGTTGTGTGCGAGTCGTTCGTGGCCCATCTGGCGGCGGCTTGCGAGAAGGAGTGCTGGGTGCCGCTGTCGCATCTTGGAGGCGATTGGCGGGCCGGTAGGTCCGGCGACACGCCGCTCTGGTATCCGCAGACGCGGCTGTTCCGGCAGGGGCCTGACGGGACATGGCCCGCGGTGTTCGAGCGGATTGTGGAGGCGTTGCGTGAGCGTGCAGGGAAATAGCGCTCCAGTCCAAGGCTACGTCGCCGCCTTCACTGGCGTCTACGACAAGGCCAAGCAGATGCGTGCCTACGACGCTCTCCCGGTAACCGTGCGCCGCGCCATTGACGCCGCCCTGTTCGAAATCTGCTGCGTGGCGACGCTCGCGTTCTATCGCGAGCACGGCGCCCGCAAGACCGTTGCCGAGATCGCCGACAGCAACCGTTGTTTTCTGGAGGCAGTGAAATGTCCGCCACTCTTACCGACGCGCAGTTCTTCATCGCCCACCCGGACCGCTACACGCGGATCAGGCTGCCGAATCCCGGCGAGGAGGAATTCGGCTTTGCAACGCTTGGCGCCCACGATCCCGACCGTCGCCGAATTTTGATCCAGCGGGTGCCGGATGGGCCGCACCGGGGGATGTTGATGCCGATTCCCATGGTTCTCTTCGGAGACGAAACCGTGGAAGACAGAGACGATATTCTTCTGCCGGTCATCCACGGCATCATGCTGGATGCGCGTAAGGCGAACGATAACGAGAGGAGACGACGTTGACCGTCAAACCGAAGGCGCCACGCAAGAGGCGAACAAAACCGCAGCCGCGTTTCGCGTCGCCGAACCTGGAATATGTGGCGCCGTCCGCGCCCGGGCTTGACGAACCGACCGTCAAGCAAGTCCTGGGCGACGTGCAGCGGCTACATAGGCTGGTTGCCGAGGCTGAGAAGGCCAGACTTCGCGTTCTCCATCGGCTGATCCGGGTGGACGAAACGATGATCGACGGGTTCACGAAGGAAGGCGCCGACGACCTGATTCGCGGCCATCCATGCCTCTACGCCGTGCGCGGCAACGGCGACATCGTTCTGTGGCCTCGCGCAGAGGACGGGAAACTCCCGGATATCTATGTTGAGTGACAAGGAAGCCACCTGCCTGGAAGTCATGGCCGCCGGCGACTTCCTCGCCCTCGGCGATTGGGAGGACATCGCCAAGGGCCTGACCGCCAAAGGCTACGCGCGCCACCTCTCCGGGCAATACTACCGCCGCACCCCGGCCGGGCAGGAAGCCCTGGCGGCTTTCGAGGATGGCGAACTGCGCACCATGATCCGCGAGACACGCCCGCCGAGCGCATTCGACGGGGTGACGATCGAAGGGGAGGTGGAAGATGAAGGATAGGTCGTGGCGGGACTGTCGGAACTGCCGGCACGCCGGCCGGCAGGATGACGGACGAGTGTTGGCGGCCGGCTGCTTGCATCCCACGAGCAAGCATCCTCCGGGAGACCCGCCCGAAATCCGCCACCACACGATGGCTGAGATGCGGGCCGATGAAGAAGCGTGCGGCAGCATCGGCATGTGGTTCGAGCCGCTGTTCGCCTCGCCGGACGCGCAGGCGGCCTGGGTGAGGGGGTGGGAGGCGCAGGATGCCACCAGTGATGCGTGACGTCTATTCGAGTCATGTCGGGCGCATAGGTTACGACGCCGAGACAAAGGAACTACACGTCCAGTGGCAAGACACCGGCAAGACCAGCATCTACAGCGGTGTCCCGCCGGCCGTTGCCGACGCCACGATGAACGCATGGTCCGTCGGCAAGGCGCTGACGGCGGACGTAAAAAAATTCTACCCACACCGCTATCTGTCGGAGGAGTGATAAATGTTAAAAATGCCTGAGAGGACGCTGATCTATGGCGGCTGTTTTTGCGCCACCCCCGAACGTGCTTGGCTCGTCCAACACTGGGCGCGCCTCACACGCCGCCTCAACCCCGACAATGACATCGTGGTGTTCGACGCGGCCTCTCCGATGCTGCCCGATGTGACCGACGACGTGATCGTCCATCGCTTTCCTGACAACATCGGCCACCTTGCGGAGAAGCCCGGCGAACTGCCCGGCGACGGCTGGGGGCGGGGCATGTGCGCCGGGATCGAGCAAGCCATTGCCCAGGATTACGACTCGGTCGCCTTCATCGAGACTGACCTTCTGTTCGCCCGTTCGGTTGCCGAGCCGATCGCCGCGATGCGCGCGGCCGGCAAGCACTTCGCTCAGACCCTCACGCCGGCGCGCGGGTTTCGCGAGAGCGACCTGTTCTTCGCCGATGTGGCGTGGCTGCGGGAGTCACGGTTCGTGGAGCGGTACGACTGGCGCGCCGCCCGTCCGGTGTGCGACGGCCATCCGTGCCCGGAACGCAAGCTGATGGACCTGACGGATGGCGCGGTCCACATGCTCGGCTATCGCGGCACCCGGATGAACGATAGCCGGGTATCCCATGAGGAGTGCGGGCGCCTGGACTGGCTGACGCACGCCGACCGGAGGGAGTATGAGGCGTTCCTGCGGGGGCATGGGTGGGGACAGCTCGTATGAGGGTTCTCATTTTTGGTACATCGTATTGTGAAGGTCAGCCCGCCCGCTACCTGTTCGGGCAATGGCTCGACCTCGTAACCCGATTGAACCCTGACGCCGACATCCTGGTGGTAGACAGCGCCTCGCCCGACCTCCCCGACACCGGACGTGCCCAGGTTCTGCAACTCGGTGACAACATCGGCCACCTGACCAAGACGGGCCGCGACGGCTGGGGGCGGGCCTTCTGCGCGGGCCTGCAACGGGCCGTGGAGGGTGGCTATGACTGGGTGGTGCACGTCGAGACCGACTTGTTGCTCGCCCGGCCAGCGGCGCCCACGCTGGACAGGATGGCCCGTTCGGGGGTTAAGGTGGCCGCGCCGATGGCCTACCCGCACCAGTTCATCGAGACGGCCCTGATGTTCATCGCCGTGCCGTTCATCCGCGAGGCCGACCTGATCCGGCGCTACGACTGGCAGAG
>Ga0187874_10000594_pt1 | contig 42618 bp, 40 predicted proteins | sample June2016WEW_16_1_3_FD_132993 | JGI IMG/M metagenome (GOLD analysis project Ga0187874, IMG submission 132993) | Peatland microbial communities from SPRUCE experiment site at the Marcell Experimental Forest, Minnesota, USA - June2016WEW_16_150 | ecosystem: Environmental > Terrestrial > Soil >... | reverse complement strand
GGCCGGCTGTTCACGATCATGTTCATCATCGTGGGCCTCGTCGAGGCCATGTACTTCATCAACCTCGTGTTCATGGTCCTGTTCGTCTTCGTCCTCGCCAAGAAGTAGCGACGGAGGTCTTGCCGGATGCTGTTTGCAAGCGCCGGGGCCGCCAGCTCCGGCAACGGTGGGAACTTCCTGATCCCGAACGGCACTTTCATCGTCGAGCTGGTCATCTTCCTGGTCGTGCTCGGGGTCGTCGCGAAATGGATCCTCCCGCCGCTCAGGGAGGTGTCCGAGGCGCGACGGACCCGTATCGGCTCCGCGTCGCAGAAGGCGGAGGAGGCACGCGCGGAGAGCCAGAGCGTGCTCACCGAACGCGACCGGGTGCTGGCTGAGGCGCGCGCACAGGCTCGTGCCATCGTCGACCACGCCAACCAGGGCGCTGACCAGGCGGTCCAGAATGGTCGCCAGCGGGGCCAGCAGGAGTACGACCGGTTGGTCAGAGCCTCCCGGGCCGCGACCGCGGAAGAGGGCCGGCGCGCACGCGACGAGCTCATCGGCCGCCTGGACAGCCTCGTGGCGTCCGCGGCAGAGCGCGTACTCGGCAGTCGCGTCGATGTGGACCAGCACCGTGGCCTCATCGACCAGGCGATCGCCGCCGCCACCGGCGGGGGGGCCGTCTAGCCGTGGCGTCCTACCTGGCCGAGGTCTTCGGTTTCCTGCTGCTCGGCGTCTTCATCTACCGCTACGTGAAGCCACCCCTCAAGAGGCTGATGGACCGGCAAGCGGAGGCGATCCGATCCTCGCTCTCCTCTGCAGACGCGGGGCTCGAGAGCGCACAGCAGATGCGCGCGGACGCACATGCGGCCCTCGAGGCGGCCCGTTCGGAGGCGAAAGTGATACTCGAGAGGGCGCACGAAACTTCGGCCCAGCTCCTGCTCGAGGGCGAGCGCAACGGCCGTGGAGAGTACGACAGGCTCGTGGCAAGCGCCGTAGCCGAGGCCGACTTCGAGCGCCAGCGCGCCCGGGAGGAAGTCACGCGGGAGGTCGGCGCCATCGTGATGGCCGCGACCGAGCTCGTCGTGGCCGCCGAGATCGACGCCGCGCTGCAGAGGGTGTACATCGGCGAGACCATCGACGCCGCCGAGGCGATGGCGTGAGGGACCTGCTGCGCGGTTACGCGGCCGCGGTCTTCGAATCGGCGGCTGCGGCCGGGCGCGCCCGCCAGGTCGCGGACGACCTGGGCGCCTTCTCGCGGGCCCTCACCGAATCCGACCCGCTACGCAACGTGCTCACCGACGTCGCCATCCCTGCCCGGGCGCGTCGCGGTGTCGTCCACGACCTGCTGGATGCAAAGGCCGCCGCCGAGTCTCAGGCCCTCGTTTCCTGGGCGGCTCTCGTGGAACCCGCCGCCGAGTTCCCCGTCGCAGTGTCGGCGCTGGTCGGCATCGCTCTCGAGACCGCCGACGCGGCCGAGGTGGGCCAGGTCCGGTCGGTTCCTGCCGAGGAGCTGCTCGGCGGACGCTGCGCGGTGCGCGAACGGATCCGCGGCTACGCCGACCGGTTGTTCCAGGAGGTCGACAGGCTGGAGACCATCGACGACATCGAGGAGGAGCTGGTCCGCTTCGCGAGGATCGTCGATTCGAACCGTGTTCTGCGCCTGGCGCTCAGCGACCCTGCGAATCCGGTCGCGCAACGCGTCGCGCTCGTCGGAGACCTCCTGGATGCCAAGGTGCTCCCCGCGACGGCTCGGCTTGTCTCCTACGTTCTTCGCGCCGGCCACAGCCGCGATCTCGTCGGGACGCTCGAGTGGGTCGCGGGGCTTGCCGCCGAGGAGCGAGGGCGACGGGTGGCCGAGGTACGCTCGGCCGTCGAGCTCGACGAGGACGAGTACCAGCGGCTCGTCGAGGCGCTCGAGCGCACTGCGGGTCGTCCGGTCGAAGTGCGCGTGCAGATCGAGCCCTCCCTGTTGGGCGGTATGGCCGTCGAGATCGGCGATACCGTCATCGACGGCTCCGTACGACACCGTCTCGACCAGCTCCGCGAAGCCCTCGCGCCCTCGACAGGCCTGCAGGACCTGTCGAGTTCCGAGCACGACCGTTCCTGAAGAAGACGAATAGGACAAAGGAGCCCCACCGATGCCTGAGCTCACGATCAATGCCGACGACATCGCCGCCGCGCTGGCGCGGAATGTCAGCGACTTCACGGCCGGGACGGAGGCCGAGCAGGTCGGCCGGATCGCCGAGGTCGGTGACGGCATCGCACGCGTCACCGGACTGCCCGGGGCCACCGTCAACGAACTGCTCGAGTTCGAGAACGGAACCGTGGGCCTCGCGCTCAATCTTGACGAGGAGTCCATCGGCGCAGTCGTGCTCGGCACGATGGAGGGCCTCGACGAGGGTCAGGTGGTCCGTTCGACCGGCAGGATCTTGTCGGTGCCGGTAGGCGACGCGCTCTTGGGCCGTGTCGTGAACCCCCTCGGTGAGCCGATCGACGGGAAGGGCCCGCTCGGTGTCACCATCGACCGCCGTCTCGAGATCCAAGCGCCAGGCATCGTGTCGCGCCAGAAGGTCTTCGAACCGCTGCAGACGGGCATCAAGGTGATCGACGCGATGACCCCCATCGGTCGCGGCCAGCGCGAGCTCATAATCGGCGACCGCAAGACAGGCAAGACGACGCTCGCGACCGACACGATCATCAACCAGCGCGGCGCGGGGGTGAAGTGCATCTATGTCGCGGTCGGCCAAAAGGGGTCGACCATCTCGCAGACCGTCGCGACCCTCGCCGAGCACGGTGCCCTGGACTACACCGTCGTAGTCGCAGCGCCGGCCTCCGAGCCCGCCCCGTTCAAGTACCTCGCCCCGTACGCGGGCTGCGCGATGGGCCAGCACTGGATGGAGAACGGCGAGCACGCGCTTATCGTCTACGACGACCTCTCGAAGCAGGCCGAGGCTTACCGCCAGATCTCCCTTCTCCTTCGCCGTCCGCCAGGGCGCGAGGCCTACCCCGGTGACGTCTTCTACCTTCACAGCCGTCTGCTCGAGCGGGCGGCAAAGCTTTCCGACAAGATGGGCGGCGGATCGCTCACGGCACTGCCGATAATCGAGACCAAGGCCGGTGACATCTCCGCTTACATCCCGACCAACGTCATCTCCATCACCGACGGCCAGATCTTCCTGGAGAGCGAGCTTTTCTACTCGGGCGTGCGCCCGGCATTCAACGTCGGGAACTCGGTGTCACGAGTCGGGGGCGCGGCGCAGATCAAGGCGATGAAGGCGGTCGTCGGCACGCTCAAGATCGACTTGGCGCAGTTCAGGGAGCTGGAAGCGTTCGCCACGTTCGGTTCCGAGCTCGACAAGGCGTCGCAGGCGCAGCTGGACCGCGGCTATCGCCTCACCGAGCTCTTGAAGCAGGGCCTGAACGTCCCGATGCCGGTGCAGGAGCAGGTCGTCGTCATCTATGCCGGTGTACGCGGTCACATCGACGACGTGGCCGTCGAAGACGTGCAACGTTTCGAGGCGGAGCTACGGGCGTTCATGCGGGCGCGCCACGCCGACCTCCTCGAACAGATCGCTTCGACGGGCACCCTGCCCGACGAGAGCGATCTCAAAGCTGCGATCGCGGAGTTCAAGCGCGGCTTCGGCCCCTCGGGCGCCTCGCCGGCTGTCGGCGCTGGTGGCGCCGCGGCGCCGAGCGCGGTCGGCTCCGCCGAGGCTGCGGGTGCAACCGTGGCGACCGCCTCGGTCGCAGGCGAGACCGAGGCCGAGTAGTCACATGGCAGGCGGTCAGGAGCGGATCCTTCGCCGACGCATCCGCACCATCGAGTCGACGAAGAAGATCACCCGGTCCTTCGAGCTGATCGCGGCATCACAGATCACGCGCGCCCAAGGGCGCATCGCCGGTTCGCGCCCTTACGTCGGGGCGATATCCGACATCCTGGCCGAAACCGCCCGGGAAAGCACCACCGCGACGCGCATGGTCGGGATACCCGAGTCACCGCAGAACGTCCTCGCGCTCGTGATCGTGGCGGACCGCGGCCTGGCCGGTGCCTACAACTCGAGCGTGCTGCGATCAGCCGAGCGTCAGCTCCGCTCCGGGTCGCAGGCGGGTCAGAGCTACCGGGTGATGGCGATCGGCAAGAAGGCGCAGACCTATTTCCGCTTCCGCCACCAGCCCGTCGAACGCCAGTTCGTGGGCATGTCCGACCGACCCACCTACGAGGACGCCCGGCGAGTGGCAGCCGTGATCGTCCCGCCGTTCCTCTCGGGCGAGGTTGACCTCGTGCAGATCGTCTCGACCAGGATCCGCTCCGCGAGCCGCCAGGTCGTCGAGACCCGCCAACTGCTACCGGTTCTTCCGAGTCCGGAGCCGACCGGCCCACAACCCTCCGGCTCGCCGGCACCCAAGAGGAAGCCCGGCTACTTCGAGTTCGAGCCGGACGTCGAACAGCTGCTGGCTGAGCTCATCCCTCAGTACTCGGAGGCTGCGATATACGCCGCGTTGCTGGAGGCGTCCGCTTCGGAGCACGCTTCGCGCCAACGTGCCATGTCTGCAGCCACCGAGAATGCCGAGGAGCTGCTCAAGACGCTCACGCGAGTCATGAACCGCGCCCGCCAGGACTCGATCACGACTGAGATCATGGAGATCGTCGGAGGCTCCGAGGCTCTGCGCTCCGCCGGCGGCATCCCCCACGACCTCACTCATCCGCAAGCAACCGAGGAGCAGAACGAATGACCACCGTCGCCCCTGACATCCCTGAGGCCCGGCATCTCGAGAACGGCCGCATCGTCGCGATCGCGGGCCCGGTCATCGACGTCGAGTTCCCGCCGAACGCGCTGCCCGAGATCAACACGGCCGTCGAGGTGAAGCTCGTCGTCGACGGCAACGAGGTTCTCATCACGGCGGAGGTCGCGCAGCAGATCGGCGAGGGACGGGCGCGTTGCATCTGTCTCAAGCCGACCGACGGGCTCGCCCGCGGGGCGACCGTCGTCAACACGGGTCGCGGCATCACGGTCCCCGTCGGCGATGCCGTGCTCGGTCATGTCTTCAACGTGATCGGTGAGCGGTTGGACGCCGGCGAGATGGGCGAGCCCGACGCGTGGTGGGAGATCCACCGCCCAGCTCCGGAATTCGACGCGCTCGAGCCGAGGCGACAGATGTTCGAGACCGGCATAAAGGTCATCGACCTTCTGGAGCCTTACGTTCAGGGAGGAAAGATAGGGTTGTTCGGCGGCGCCGGCGTGGGCAAGACGGTGCTGATCCAGGAGATGATCCACCGCGTCGCCCAGGAGCACGGCGGGGTGTCCGTCTTCGCAGGCGTCGGCGAGCGCACACGCGAAGGGAACGACCTCTGGCTCGAGATGCAGGAGTCCGGCGTCATCAACAAGGCGGCCCTGGTCTACGGCCAGATGGACGAACCACCGGGCGTGAGGCTTCGCGTGGGGCTCTCGGCGCTCACGATGGCGGAGTACTTCCGGGACGTCAAGAACCAGGACGTGCTGCTGTTCATCGACAACATCTTCCGCTTCGTGCAGGCGGGGTCGGAGGTGTCGACGCTGCTCGGCCGCATGCCTTCGGCCGTCGGCTACCAGCCGACGCTCGCGGACGAGATGGGGGAGCTGCAGGAGCGGATCACCTCCACCAGGGGCCACTCCATCACCTCGATGCAGGCGGTCTACGTCCCTGCCGACGACTACACCGACCCGGCGCCGTTCACGACGTTCACACACCTCGACGCGACGACGGAGCTGTCCCGCCAAACAGCCGCGCTCGGCATCTACCCGGCTGTCGACCCCCTCGCGTCGACGAGCAACATCTTGGCTCCCGAGGTGGTCGGCGACCGCCATTACCAGTGCGCGCGACGGGTGCAAGAAGTGCTGCAACGCGCCCGCGAGCTTCAGGACATCATCGCCATCCTCGGTCTCGACGAGCTCTCGGAGGAGGACCGTCTGAGCGTGACCCGGGCACGCAAGATCCAGCGGTTCTTGTCACAGCCCTTCTTCGTCGCCGAGGTGTTCACGAACCTGCCCGGCGTTTACGTCACCACCGAAGAGACCGTGCGCAGCTTCGAGGCGCTCGTCGGCGGCGACCTCGACGACGTTCCTGAACAGGCGTTCTTGAACGTGGGGGGCGTGGACGACGTGATCGCGAAGGCCAAGACCATCGAACAGCGCTGAGCGGATCCCATGGCAAACCTGACCCACGTGGACCTCATCACGCCTGAGCGCATGCTGTTCTCGGGCGAGGCAGAAGCGGTCGTGCTGCGCGCGGACGGGGCTGACACGACCTTCCTCGCGAACCACATGGACTACATCGCCGCAGTCGACGTCTGCGTCCTGCGGCTCGAGGGCGTGCAAGGTGGCGAGGCGCCAAGCGACGACGTCCCGGCGAGCGGCACCGGGCCAGCGGGCGAGGTGGCCCCTCGCGGCGTGGCGCTGGCCGCGGTGCACGGCGGTTTCGTCAAGGTGGCCGACAACAAGGTGACGATCGTCGCCGGGGTCGCCGAGCTCGCAGAAGAGATCGACCTCCCGCGTGCGCAGCGCGCGCTGGAGGCGGCCGAAGCCAGGCTCTCGGCCGGCGACGTGGCTGAAGCTGAAGCCGCCGCCGCTCGGGCACGGGTGCGGATAGCAGCTGCTGTCAAGCTCAAGGCCGACCTGGGCCGCTTGGAGACCGGCGCGGGCAGCCCACGCCTTATGGCGTAGATTTCCGGGATGCGCCTCGCCTTCAAGACTTCACCGCAGAACACCACCTGGGAGGACATGCTCGATGTCTGGCGGGCGGCAGACGACATCGAGACGTTCGAGTCCGGCTGGCTCTTCGATCACTTCTACCCGATCTATTCGGATCCGACAGGACCCTGCCTCGAGGGATGGGTCACCCTCACCGCCTTGGCCCAGGCGACGCGACGGCTGCGTCTCGGGACGCTCGTGACCGGCATCCACTACCGGCACCCCGCCGTGCTCGCCAACATGGCTGCCGCTCTCGACATCGTCTCGGGCGGTCGCCTTGAGATCGGCATCGGAGCCGGCTGGAACGAAGAGGAGTCCGGTGCTTACGGCATCCGGCTCGGCACTCCGAAGGAGCGCAGCGACCGCTTCGAAGAGGCATGTGAGGTCATCGTCGGTCTTCTCTCGGACGACACGACCTCGTTCAGGGGGACCTACTACGAGCTGAAGGACGCCCGCTGCAACCCCAAGCCGGTCCAGCGGCCGCATCCGCCGATCTGCATCGGAGGCAACGGCGAGAGGCGCACGTTGCGCACTGCGGCCCGCTTCGCCCAACACTGGAACTACCTCGGAGGCTCCGTCGAGGAGTTCGCGCACAAGCGGGACGCGCTCCACGCGCACTGCGCGGAGTTCGGGCGGGACCCGGAGCAGATACTGATGTCGAGCCATGTGCATTTCGCGGGTGACGTCGGCGCGACAGTGGCGCAAGCAGCGGAGCTTGCCGAGGCCGGCGTCGGGCTCGCCATCGTCTATCTACGGCCGCCCCTTTCGCCCGCGGTGCTCGAGCCGTTGGCGGAGGCCTTCAGCGCTCTGGGCTGAGTCCCGGGCCCTAGCCTCGCGCCGTGTCTCCAAGACGCCGGCTGACCGTCGCCCTCGTGGTGACCGGTGCCCTGGCCAACGAGATCGACGGCATGCGCAGGGCGCTTGGTGCCAAGGCTCTGGAGCGCATAGCCCCGCACTGCACCCTCATCCCACCGGTGAATGTCCGGGAGGAGAGCCTCGAGGCGGTTCTTTCGAATGTCCGCACGGCCGCCGCCAAGAGCGCGCCGATCGCGGTGAACCTTGGGCCACCGGGCACGTTCTGGCCTCGCACACCTGTGCTCTACCTTGCGGTCACGGGGGACATCGGGGCCATGACGCTGCTCCGAGACAACCTCGGGGCGGGTCCGCTCGCCCCACCGCCGGAGCGGCCCGGACGCCGATTCGTGCCCCACCTCACCCTCGACCAACGAATCGAGCCCAGCAGGCTGTCTCATGCGCTGGAGGCACTGACCGACTACCGGGCGACGCACTGCTTCGAGCGGGTCACCGTACTCCAGCAGGATGCCAGCCATCGTTGGCGGCCGCTGGCCGACACCCCACTGGGCAGACCTGCGGTGGTCGGGAGGGGCAGCCTCGACCTGGAGCTCTCCGTGGTCGAGCGCCCCGATCCCCTGGTCGCCGCGTGGGCGGACGAGCAGTGGGCGAGCTACTTGCGGGATCGCTACGGCGAGACGGTCCGACCGATCGAGCCGTACGCGCTCGTCGCGAGGGCGGCCGACCGTCTCGTCGGGTTCGTGGACGGCGAGGTCCGCGGCCCGGTCCTCCGTATCGGCCGGCTGATAGTCAGGCCAGATTGGCGGGGAATGGGAGTCGGCTCGCACCTGCTTCGTGCCGTGGAGCGGCTCGCTCGCGAGCGAGGGTGCGGCCGGGTCCGGCTCGAGACGCTCCTTGGAGGCAATGCGGAGCAGTTCTACGCCGGGCGAGGCTATGTGGCCACTGCGACCCTCCCGAGATGGCGCGAGGAGCGTGACTTCGTCCTCATGGAGCGCGATGTCGTCGTCGCCCCTGAGCAGCGAACTGGGAACGGCCCGGGAGACCCGTCCTCCGCCGGCGGCGACTACCCCGATTAGAGCGACCCGGACTCGCCCGCGAGTTCACGGGCGACTTGCCCGACGAGCCGGCCGGCCGCCTGGTCGGGGTCCATCCGCCTCTGTCTCAGGTCGGTCAACAGGCCGGCGTTGCCGGGCCCGCCGACCGCTGCGCCAAGCGCCCTTTCGAAACGGCCCTTCGCGATCTCGAGCGCTTCGTCCCTTGCACGTTCCGCGCGCCTCACCTCGAGCTCTCCTCGTCGCTCGAGGTGCTCGCGATGTGAGGCGATGGCCTCGAAGAGCTCGGCTATGCCCTCACCCGTCGAAGCCACGGTCTTGACGATGGGCGGCGTCCACTCGAGCGTTCCCGAGAGCTGGAGCATGAGCCTCAGGTCACGTGCCGTCTCCTGGACGCCGGGCCGGTCGGCTTTGTTGATGACCAGGACGTCGGCGATCTCCAAGAGTCCCGCCTTGTTGGCCTGGACGGCGTCTCCCCAGCCGGGATTCACCACGACAACGACGGTGTCGCAGATGGCGGCGACCTCGACCTCCACCTGGCCGACGCCGACGGTCTCGACGAGCACGAGCGGCCATCCCGTTGCGTCGAGCAGGCGGACCGCCTCGGGAACGGCGGCTGCCAGGCCACCGACGTGGCCGCGCGTCGCCATCGAACGGATGAAGACGGCGTCGTCAAGCGCGTGCTCCTGCATACGGACCCGGTCGCCCAGGATCGCCCCTCCCGTCACCGGCGAGGAGGGGTCGATCGCGAGCACGGCAACCCGGCTATCGAGGCGCTTGCGCTGCTCGCCGAGCACGGCGCTCACCAGAGTCGACTTCCCGGTGCCTGGTGCGCCGGTGAAGCCTATGGCGTAAGCGTTCCCGGCTCGCCTGAAGGTCAGCGCGGCAAGTTCGCGGGAGTCATCACCGCCTCGCTCGACGATGGAGAGCAGGCGGGCGAGGGCACCGCGGTCACCTGCAGACGCGGCCTGGAACAGCTCGGTTGCGTTGCTCGTACGCTTCACGGCGACGAGACGCGCTCGATGTTCGCACCGAGTGCAGAAAGGCGCTGGTCGAGGCTTTCGTAACCTCGGTCGATGTGTTCGGCGCCGCTCACGTCGGTCACACCGTCGGCCACGATGCCGGCCAGCACCAGTGCCGCTCCCGCGCGTATGTCCGAGGCCCGGACCCGGGCACCCGACAACCTCGGCACCCCGCGCACGATCGCGTGGTGCCCCTCGGTCTTGATCTTCGCCCCCATCCGTCTCAGCTCGTCGATGTAGCGGAAGCGACCGGCAAACAGGTTCTCGCTCACGATCGCGACTCCGTCCGCGACCGAGAGCAGAGTCACGAGAAGAGGTTTGTAGTCCGTTGCGACGCCCGGATAGGGAAGAGTGGCGACGTCAACCGAGTGCCGGTGCCCCTCCGCGGACGCGAGGAGGCCCTCGTCGGTCGGCGTGCACTCCATGCCCATCTGGCGGAGCTTCTCGAGGAGCATGTCCATGTGCTCGTGCCGTGCCCCTTTGACGAGCACCTCGCCACCGGCAAGGCCCACCGCGGCGACGAACGTCGCGGCCTCCACACGATCGGGGATCGCCCGATGATCAGCCGGGCGCAGCTCGTCCACCCCCTCTACTTCGATGCGGGAGGTCCCGGCGCCGTGGATGCGCGCCCCCATCTCGGTCAACATCGATGCGAGGTCGGCGATCTCAGGTTCTCGTGCGGCATTCTCGATCACCGTCGTGCCCTTGGCGAGCACCGCGGCCATCAAGATGTTGTCGGTGGCGGTGTGGCTCGGGAACTGGAGCACGATCCGCGCCCCTACGAGGTGATCGCAGTGCCCGTCCACGTATCCGTGCTCGGCCACGAAAGTGGCTCCGAGGTCCTCGAACGCGCTCAGGTGGAAGTCGATCGGACGGTACCCGAAGTCGTCGCCACCGGGCATCGAGACCCTGGCGGTGCCGTAGCGGGCGAGCAGAGGGCCGAGCACGACGATCGACGCCCGCATCTTCTCGACGAGCTCGTAGGGGGCGATCGGGGTTACGTCTTGAGGGATCGTGATCTGGAGGTGTCCCTGCGCGCCCCGGCCCTCCTGGACGACCTTCGCGCCCATCGCACGGAGCACGTCCGACATGATCGCGACGTCGCTGATGACCGGGACGTTGTCGAGGCGGTGCACGCCTGGGGCGAGAAGGCAGGCGGCCATGAGCTTCAGCACCGAGTTCTTGGCCCCGTTGACGCACACGGTGCCGTGCAGGGGGCCGGATGGGTGCAGGACGAAGCGATCCACGGCGAGACAGTACTGCCGGGAGCGGGTCGCCAGTAGACGACAGCCCGCCGTGGGCGCGCGAAGCCGCGAGCCGTCGGTTCGCCGCAAGCTATCGTCGGCGCGGTGAGCGACCACAGCCAGCTCCCCGATCGCTACCCCACCGCGGAGACCGCCCGTGCCACCGAGGGCCACCTGTTCTCGGAGCTGGGCAGCTTCCCCGCCGTCGCGCTCGGCTGAACGAGGCCGATGGCTCCGAGCCCGCGCCCACCGAACCGCGACGCACGGTGGTACGAGCAGGCCGTGTTCTACGAGCTGCTCCCCCGGGGCTTCTTCGATTCCAACGCTGACGGGGTCGGCGACTTCGGGGGCCTCCACCAGAAGCTCGACTACCTCCAGTGGCTGGGCATCGACTGCATCTGGCTCCTGCCCTTCTATCCCTCACCCCTCCACGACGGCGGTTACGACATCAGCGACTTCTTGACCGTCGCCCCCGATCTCGGAACCATCGACGACCTCGTCACCTTGATCGACGATGCCCACCGCCGAGGGATCCGGATCATCTCCGATCTCGTGATGAACCACACGAGCGATCAGCACCCCTGGTTCATCGAGTCCCGGTCGTCGCGCGACAACCCGAAAGCCGACTGGTACATGTGGGCCGACGACGACCATGGCTTCGCTGACGTGCGCGTGATCTTCTGCGACGTCGAACCGTCCAACTGGACATTCGACCAGAAGCGCCAGCAGTACTACTGGCACCGCTTCTTCCACCAGCAACCGGACCTGAACTACGACAACCCCGAGGTCGTCGACGCGATGCTCGGAGTCGTCCGGTTCTGGCTCGACATCGGCCTGGACGGCTTCCGGCTCGACGCGGTCCCGTACCTTTACAAGGCGGAGGGGACCTCATGCGAGAACCTGCCCGCGACCCACGAGCTGCTCCGCCGGATCCGGGCGGAGATCGACGCGTCCTATCCCGGCCGGCTCATGCTGGCGGAGGTCAACCAGTGGCCGAGTGTCGTGACCGAGTACTTCGGCGACGGCGACGAGTGCCACATGTGCTTCAATTTCCCGCTCATGCCCCGCATGTTCATGGCCGTGCGGCGCGAGCAGCGCTTCCCGATCACCGAGATCCTCGCCCAGACCCCTCCGATCCCCGACGGCTGCCAATGGGGGATCTTCCTGCGCAACCACGACGAGCTCACCTTGGAGATGGTGACCGACGAAGAGCGCGACTACATGTACAACGAGTACGCCCACGACCCGAGGATGCGCAGGAACCTCGGGATCCGCCGGCGTCTCGCCTCGCTCGTCGACAACGACCGCCGCGTCGCCGAACTGCTCTACGGCCTGCTCCTGTCGTTGCCGGGCAGCCCGGTGCTCTACTACGGCGACGAGATCCTGATGGGCGACAACATCTACCTTGGGGACCGTGACGGGGTCCGCACGCCGATGCAGTGGGCGCCCGATCGGAACGCCGGCTTTTCCCGAGCCGACTTCGCGCAGCTCTACCTGCCACCGCTGATGGACCCGGTCCACGGCTATCAGGCCGTCAACGTGGAGGCGCAGCAGCGGGACCCCTCGTCGTTTCTTCACTGGCTGCGGCGGATGCTCGCGGTGCGGCACCAGTACCCGCAGTTCGCGACCGGATCACTGGAGATCCTCCCTGCCGACAATCCCTCCGTGATCGCCTACGTCAGGCAGCCCCGCGTCAGCGGCGGCCGAGCCGCCGTGCCGCCCGGCCCGGATGGAGCGTCGGACCAGGTCGGCGAGTCCGAAACAGCAGGTACCAACACCGCCGTGCTGTGCGTGTCGAACCTGAGTCGATTCGCCCAGCCTGCGGAACTGAGCCTCGGTCGCTGGGAGGGCTGCACGCCCATCGAGCTGTTGGGGCGGGTACCGTTCCCACGGATCACCGCAAAGCCCTACTCAGTCACGCTGGCCCCCTACGGCATCTACTGGTTCGAGCTCGAGGAGCGCTGAAAGTGCCCCCTAGTCCGTCAGCTTTCGCAGGGCTTGTCATCCCCTATCTCCAGCGCCAGTCCTGGTTCTTGGCCGACATGTCGCGCTTTGACCGGGGCGCCTGGGCGACTTTCCGGATCGCCGATCTCGAGATCCTGCTCGACGGACGCCCGGGGATGGCGAGCGTCGTCGTCGCCGTCGGGAACCGACCGTTCCACGTGCTGGTCGGATGGCGGGACCCGACGCTCGCCCCGGCGGTGCTGGGAGACCACCAGGGAGCGGTGCTCGGCATGTGCGACGACGGGTCAGGCGACGTGCTGTGCTACGACGCTCTCGCAGACGAGGAGCTCTCGGCGGGGCTGCTCGCGGTGGCGAGTGCGGGGTACGAGAGCGCGAGGCGCGCGCGCCTCGTCCAATCGCTCGTGAGCCACGCCTCGCTCGTGTACGACGAGCGCTTGTTCATGAAGTCCTACCGTGTGCTGGAGCCCGCGCCACGACCCGAGATCGAGCTCATGCTGAGGCTGGACGAGGTCGGTTTCAAGCACACGTTGAGGCCGGTTGCCCGTTGGGAGCGAAACGGTTGGGACCTCGCGCTCGTCCGCGAGTACATCCCGGGTGCAGTGGAGGCCCGTCTGCTCGCGTTGACGTCGTTACGCGACCTGCTCGGCCGCAGCCTCGACGACGAACAGATGAAGCTCGAAGAGGTCGGAGGGGCGGGCGGGGACCTTTCCTCGGAGGTCCGCCGCCTGGGAGAGCTCACCGCCGGCCTCCATCTGGCCCTTGCCGAGGCGTTCGGCGTGCGCCCGCTTGTTGGCGACGAAGCCTCGCTCGGGGTTGCCATCAGGGTTCACGGCGACTACCACCTTCGTCGCGTCTTCCGGACCGACGCCGGTTGGATCGTCGCGGGTTTCGGGGACGACCCCCTGATCGGCAAGGTCGGCGACCCCATGACGCGCCCAGAGCCGCGCTTCGCCTCACCGCTCGAGGACCTCGCGGACCTCTCCTACTCGCTGCGCCAGGTGGCGGCCGAGGCCGTGGCGGCGCAACCGGCCGTCACCCGGGTCCGGGCCGAGCGACTCGCGAAGTCCTGGGAGCGCCGCAACCGGGGCGCCTTCCTCAGCGGCTACCTCGGCGTGGACGGAATCAACAGGCTCATGGCGGTGGACCGCTCCGGGGCAGCGGAAGCGATCAAGGTTCTGGTCGCCAGGCGGGCGACGGCGACCTGAGCTCGGCGAGCCCGCGTCTTGCGGCGTGCCGCGTCACGACGCTGCGGACACGCTCCCGTCGGAGGATTCCGGCTCCACGCGTGCAAGCGCTTGGCGCAGGTCCTCGGCCGCCTTCTCGGGCCCTACCACGTTGATCATGACCCCGGTGCCCAGCTCGAAGCCCGCACGGGTGGTCAAGCAGGGAAGGATGTGCACGTGCCAGTGGTACTCGGTGGTCCCGCTGAAGGGGGCGGAATGGAACACGACGTTGTAGGCGACGTCCCCGACGCTCTCGTTGATCGCACGGAGCGCGCTGCGGACGGCCCGTCCGACGCCCACTATGCCTTCGGTGGACGCCCGGTGAAGATGAGCGCCGTGGTCGCGAGGAACGACGAGGATCTCGTAGGGCGTTCCGCTCCAGTACGGGCAGAAAGTCACGGCGTGCTCGGTTGCCTGGACCATCCGGGACTCGAAGCTCAGCTCGGCGGCTGCCGCCGCGCAGACCAGGCACCCGCCTGCAAACCGGTCGAAACCGGCCAGCTCGTCCGCAAGCTCCCTGGGCACGAACGGGATCCCGAGCAGCTGGCCGTGCGGGTGGGCGATGGAGGCGCCCGCCTGGCGACCGTGGTTGATGATCACCTGGCTGTAGCGCAGGCCCGCAGTGCCCTCGTGCTGCGCGACGCGGTCGCGGATGGCGAGCATCACGAGCGACACCTGTTCGTCGGGAAGCGACGCCATCGTCGCGTCGTGGTCGGGCGAGATGACGAGCACCTCGTGGATTCCGCTCGCCGGAGCCTCTGTGAACACCGGCCCACGATTCTCGATGACGAAGGGTGTGTCGCCCTCGAAAGCCGGGTAGCGGTTCGGCAGGACACGGACGAGCCAGGTGCCGGAGCTCCCGTAGATCTCCAGGGCGGGGGACGCCGAAGCCTCCATGCCCGGGCAGAAGGGGCACGGGATTCCCTCGAGGGAGTCGAGGGTGAGCTGGCGCGGCACGAAGAGGGCCTGTCGCTGGGCACGGCCGGTGGCCACCGTCACCCATCGTCCCGAAAGCGGATCAATGCGAAGCTGGTTCACGCTCGGACCAGGACCTCCTTCGAGACAGAAGTTCGACAGATCATCGTCATCTCTTTTAACGCTATCGCCACAACAGTCGGAACGAGTCGGCTTTCGACATGACCGGGCCAAGTTACGACCTGTTGGTGGGACTTCACGCGTTGAGCGCGGTGATCGGCTTCGGAGCGGTCGGGGTCTCCGGCACCTACGCGGCGCGCGCCCGGTCTGCTGCCGAGCCGCGTCAGGACGAAGGGTTGCAGCGCTATTTCCACCCGAGCACGAACTGGGCGGAGCGAGCCCTCTTCCTGACCCCCGTGCTCGGCTTGATCGTGCTTTGGACGGGGGACCGTTCCGCCGCCTCGCAGGTGTGGCCGTGGATCGGGCTCGGCTGTTGGGTTCTCGCGGTGGGGATCGCGACCGGCCTGTGCTGGCCCGCAGAGGGGAAGATCCAGGCATGGTTAGCCGCTCCGCCTGATCCCCGGGAGCAGCAGGCGCCCGGGCTTGCAGAGTTCCAGGACGCGTGCAGGGCCTTGCAGCGGGGTGCCTCCGCAACCTCGTTGTGTTTCCTGGTGGCAGTCGTGGTGATGATCTGGCAGCCCAGGTGACGTCGAAAAGGGCTCTGATCTCGTCTTGTTCGGCGGGTGCCCTCCCGGCTTGGCCGTAGCGCCGGTAGATTTGCCAGCCGTGGAGGCCCAGTCGAACCGGCGGCATCACGTGCGCGTGCCGGGACGCGGCCCGGCAAGGCCCCTCGAGGCTCTGGTTCTCCTGGTGGCTGCCGGGGCCCTGGCAGCCTGCTCGGTGGCAGCCGGGGCAGTTCGCACGGGCAGCACGTCTTCGCCAACGACCGTCGGTCGCGCCAAGGGGCATCAGGGTCGTGGCGACGCGCGATCCGGCGGCACCGGTACGTCGCCCACGAGGCTCGAGAGCCACCTTCGGATCCCGGGCAAGAGGCCCGCCGCTTTCGGCGTCGGCCTGTCGATCGCGACCTGGACCGAGACGGACGGCTCGACCGAGAATTTCTACGAAGGCACCACGGAGCCCGGGCGGACCTTGGAAGTCGAGATCCTGTACCCGACGCTGGGCGTGAAGGCGCCGGCCGTGAAGCCGTGGGCGCCTCCGGCCTATCGCTACGGCCCCTACCCGGTGATCGTGTTCGCGCACGGCTTCGACGTGGACCCCAACACCTACCGTGCCTTGCTCGTGTCCTGGGTAGAGGCGGGTTACGTGGTCGTCGCGCCCTTCTTCCCGGACACGAGCCTTCCCGCCGTCCAAGCCCAGCACGGGGCCGACACCGAGTACGACATGTTCAACCAGCCCGGTGACGTCGCGTTCGTGGTGTCGCAGGTTGCCGGGGCAGCGCACGGGTCGCCACCACCGTACGCGGCGTACCTGGAGGGCCTGGTGGACCCTGACCGCCTCGTCCTCGCCGGCCAGTCCGACGGAGCCGACACGGTTGCCGCACTCCTGTACGACCACGAGTACGCCAGAGCACGTGCCTCGATGGCGGTTCAGCCCGTAGCCGTGGCGCTCCTCTCGGGCGCCGAATGGGCCCGCTCCGAGGACGTCTACGGGTTTCCGCGGGGCTCTGCGCCGGCGGCGCTCGTCGTGCAGAGCTTGACGGACTCGTGCAACGACCCCGCGGACAGCTCCCAGCTCTACAACATGTTGACGGGCCCCAAGTGGTTCCTCGCCCTCGAGGACGCCACCCACCTCGGGCCTTACGTCGGTGACGGCGCAGGCGCCCTGGTGGTGGAGCGGGTGACGACGGATTTCTTCGACCTCGAGACCGGCCGCGCCAAGGCGACGCCGGCGATCCTCGGCCAGGAAGGCGACCGCCCCGGGGTGAGCACCATCTCGAGCACGGCCAGCGTTCCGCTGTACCCGGCCCCAGCCTGGGTGCCGGGTGCCTGCTCCCCGCCGCCGGGGGCTCCGGCAGATTGACCGACGTACGGCGGGACCCGATCGCCTATCTGGACCACGCCGCCACGACGCCGATGTGCGCGGAGGCCGTCGCGGCCATGCTCCCGTTCCTTGGCGACAGCTACGGCAACGCCTCGGGGAGTCACAGCGTCGCTAGAGCGGCACGGCGAGCGCTGGACGACGCCCGCGATCTGCTCGCCCAACTGCTCGGGGCGAGCCCCGGTGAGGTCGTGTTCACCAGTGGCGGCACCGAATCGGACAACCTCGCCGTCTTCGGCGTTGCCGACGGCCCGGGGGCGGCGCTTTGCAGCGCCGTCGAGCACCCCGCCGTGCTCAAGGCGTGCCTGGCCGTCGGTGGCGGCGTCGTCGCCGTCGATCGTCGCGGCGTCGTGGACCTCGACGTCCTCGCGGACTTGCTCGACGAGAGGGTGCGACTGGTTTCGGTGATGCTCGTGAACAACGAGACGGGAGTGCGCCAGCCCCTCGAGTCCGTCGTCTCGTTAGTGCGAGAGCGCGCCCCCGGGGCCCTCGTGCACACCGACGCCGTGCAGGCCTTCGGCTGGCTCGACGTCGCCGCCCTGACAGCCGGTGTGGACCTGGTGAGCGTGAGCGCTCACAAGTTCGGAGGCCCCAAGGGGGTGGGTGCGCTCGTAGCGCGCGACCGGGCAGCTTTGCGACCCATCTCGCGCGGCGGCCCGCAGGAGCGCGAACGCCGGGCCGGTACGCAGAACGTGGCCGGCATCGTTGCGATGGCGGCGGCGGCCGAGGCAACCGCGCGCGGTCGCGACGACGCGGGTCGGCGCGTCCGAGAGCTCTCGACGCGCTTACTGGGAGGAATCCTGGAGGCGGTTCCAGGAGTGCACGAAGCCGTGCCGCGGCAGGACCGCATCGACGCGATCTGCAATCTCGGCATCGAAGGGGTCGAGGCGGAGGAGCTGCTCGTGGTCCTCGACGAGCTCGGAGTCTGCGCGTCGGCCGGGTCGGCGTGTGCGAGCGGTGCCATGGAGCCGAGCCATGTCCTGTTGGCGATGGGCCGGACTGTAGAGGAGGCCAAGCGTCACGTGCGGCTGTCTCTCGGCCACGCAAGCACTGCTTCGGACATCGACGCAACGCTCGTCTCCTTCCCGAAAGCGGTGGAGCGGCTGCGCTGCTGAGAAGGTGTCGGCCTGCCGCGTTCGCGTCCCCGTTGCTCTGCGAGAATTGGGGCGTGCGGGTACTGGTCGGACTTTCAGGTGGAGTGGACTCGTCGGTCGCGGCCGCGCTGCTGCTCGAAGAGGGCCATGACGTCGTCGCAGCGACGATGAAGCTCTGGGGCGGTGCGGGCGACTCGGGATGCTGCTCGGTGGGCGACGTCGACGACGCGCGGCGCGTGGCAACACGGCTCGGGATCGACCATCATGTCTTCAATTTCTCCGAGGAGTTCGAGGAGAAGGTCGTAGCGCCTTATGTCGCGGCGCACGTCCTCGGGCGGACGCCCAATCCCTGCATCGAGTGCAACCGGCATCTCAAGTTCCGCCGCTTTCTCGACCGTGCCGTGCGCCTCGGCTTCGAGGCGGTGGCGACCGGGCACCACGCCCGCATCGTCAACGACGGGCCTGACGGCCCGCCGAGGCTGCTGCGCGGGCGCGACGCGGCCAAGGACCAGTCCTACGTGCTGTCGATGCTCACGGTCCGGGAGCTCGCCCGGGTGCTGCTTCCCGTCGGTGAGCTCACGAAACAGGAGGTCCGAGCACGTGCAACGTCGTTGGGCCTGCCGACGGCGGAGAAGCCCGACAGCCAGGAGGTGTGCTTCGTCGCCGCGGGGCCCGGGCAGGGTCCGCGCCGAAGCTTCCTCGGTGAACGGATCGAGCTGCACCCGGGGCGGCTAGTCGATCGCGCGTCCGGATCGATCGTCGGAGCCGTCGCCGCCGTCGAGCTCGTCACCGTCGGCCAGCGTCGCGGCCTCGGGTTCTCGCCGTCCGGGCGGCGGTACGCGCTCCAAGTCGACGCAGCCTCGGCGACGGTGACGGTCGGTTCGGAGGAGGACCTGCTCACCGAGGAGGTCGAGCTCACCACGCGCACGTGGGTCAAAAGCCCGTTCCCGGTGGGCGCCGTCCTTCTCGCCCAGGCGAGTGCACACGGTCGCCCGAGACCCGTCAGGCTCACCGAGACCGGCGTGCGTTACCTCGAAGGTCCTGGTAAGCGCGTGGCACCGGGCCAGACGGTTGCGCTCTATGCAGGCGACGAAGTCGTGGGCTCGGGCATCGCGGCGTGAGCCGCATCGTCGTCAGTCGGTCGTCGCGCGCTCCGCATCACCTCCGCCTGTGGCCGCCTCGGACGCGCCGTTCTCGCGACCCAGAGTCGGGTTTCCGGGCCCGGACGGAGGCGCTCATGACCGACCCGGCCACCTCGGTCATCACTTCGTTGCGATCGATGCCCTGGGAAAGATGGGCGTCGACTGAAAGCTCGGCCTCGAGAGCGTCGATGTCGCCGTCCCCGAACACGCGGGTGGGCTCGATGGAAACGTCGTCAAAGCCGGCGGCCCTCAACTTCGACTCGTAGTCCTCGACGACGAGGGCACCGGCCACGCATCCGGTCCACAGACCGATCAGTGCCCTCGTCGGCTCGGACAGCCCACGGCGCAGCACGATGTCGGCAATCGCCAGCCGACCGCCTGGCTTGAGCACCCGAAACGCTTCGCGCACGACGGCGTCCTTGTCCGGTGACAGATTGACGACGCAGTTGGAGATGACGACGTCGACCGTCTCGTCGGGAAGGGGGATGTCCTCGATCGTGCCCTGGAGGAACTCGACGTTGGCCAAGCCGGCCTCTGCCTGGTTCTTCCGGGCGAGCTCCAGCATTTCCGGGGTCATGTCGAGGCCGTATGCCATTCCGCCTGGGCCGACCCGGCGCGCCGACAGCAGCACGTCGATCCCTCCGCCCGATCCGAGGTCCAAGACGACCTCACCCGGCTGCAGCTCGGCGAGCACGGTCGGGTTCCCGCACCCGAGCGAGGCTGCCACGGCATCGGACGGGAGGGCGTCGGTCTCGTCTTTTTCGTACAGATTGCTGGTGACGACCCCGGCTGTGGTGTCGCCGGGTCCGCAACACGTGCAGCTCGACGCCGCGCGGGCCGCGTTGGCGTAGCGGTCGCGTACGGCGGCGTAGATCTTCTCGGAATCATTTGTGGTCATAGTCAGCTCCGCTGAGTCTCGTCTGGGATGGCGTGCACCGCCTATCCACTGGGCTGGAGGGCTGCTTGAAGCGCGGCGAGCCGTTCACGGTTGAGGGAGTACCAGACCCACTTGCCGCGCCGGTCTCCGGTGACCAGACCGGCCTCGCTCAGGATCTTGACGTGGTGGGAGATGGTCGGCTGGCTCTTGCCGAGCGGCCCGACGAACTCACACACGCACACCTCACCGTCCGGCGCGGTGGCGAGGATGCTCAAGACCCGCAGCCTGACCGGATCAGCCAGGGCCATGAAGCCATTCGCCAGTTCCGCGGCCTCCTCGGCGTCGAGAGGAGCAGCAAGCACCGAAGGGCAGCACTGCTCCGTCGGCTCGATCGTCGCGACCAGCTTCGCCATGGGCCCTCCTATTGACAGTTGTCAATGCATTGATCATACTGGATGCATCGACCCTCGTCAATGTTACCGGAGGTGCACGGTGTCCAGAGTCCAGCTCGCCCTCAACGTCAGCGACATCGACGCCGCCGTTGACTTCTACTCCAAGCTGTTCGGGACTGAACCAGCCAAGGTACGTCCCGGCTACGCCAACTTCACGATCTCGGACCCTCCGCTCAAGCTGGTGCTGATCGAGGACGCCAACCAGACCCCCGGAACGATCAACCACCTCGGAGTCGAGGTGGCGAGCGCCGACGAGGTGATCGCGGCGCAGGAACGTCTGACCGCTGACGGTCTGAGGACCGCGTTCGAGTCGCAAACCTCGTGCTGGTACGCCGTCCAGGACAAGGTGTGGGTGAACGGGCCCGCCGGCGAGCCGTGGGAGATCTACACCGTCCTGGCCGACGTCGAGATGTCTGGCGGGCACCTCCGCTCGGCCGCGCCTGAGGCGAGCGTTTGCTGCGCCACGCGATCCGATCCGGGGGCCACCACGGGAGCCAACTCGTGCTGCTGAGTCGCCACCGTGCCGCGACACCTGAAGGTGCCAGGCTATGAGCGACGTCGTGTCCGACCGTCCGCCAGCCGGTTCATCCCCGGTGACACCGGTCATCGCCCGGTTGTCGTTCCTTGATCGCTTCCTGCCGGTGTGGATCGTCGCGGCGATGGCTGCCGGGATCGGGCTCGGTCGTGCGATCCCCAGCCTGAACAAACACCTGAACGCGATCCAAGTGACCTCGGGTACGTCGTTGCCGATCTTCATCGGTCTTCTCGTGATGATGTACCCGGTGCTCGCAAAGGTCCGCTACGACCGGCTCGGTTCGGTCACCCGGGACCGACGGATGCTGGTGACCTCTCTGGTGCTCAACTGGGTGATCGGCCCCGCGGTCATGTTCGCGCTTGCGTGGCTTCTTCTACCCGACCTGCCCACCTACCGGACCGGGCTGATCATCGTCGGTCTCGCCCGCTGCATCGCCATGGTTCTCATCTGGAACGACCTGTCGGGTGGGGACCGGGAGGCCGCGGCGATCCTGGTGGCCGTCAACTCGCTGTTCCAGGTGGTCGCGTTCGCGCTCCTCGGCTACTTCTACTTGAAGGTGCTGCCCGGCTGGCTCGGCCTCAGCACCGTCGGACTTCGCCTGTCGGTCGGCCGGATCGCCGAGACCGTCGCCATTTTCCTCGGCGTTCCTCTTGTGGCGGGGTTCCTGACCCGCACCTTCGGCGAACGTGCCCGGGGCCGGGAATGGTACGAGACCAAGCTCCTGCCGCGTCTTGGACCATTCGCCCTCTACGGGCTGCTGTACACGATCGTCATCCTCTTCGCCCTCCAGGGCCACACCATCACGTCGCGTCCTGCCGACGTCGCCCGCATCGCCCTGCCGCTGCTGGGCTACTTCGCCGTCATGTGGTTCGGGTCGTTCGCGCTCGGCAAAGCGCTCGGCCTCGCCTACGAGCGGACCGCCACCCTGGCGTTCACTGCGGCGAGCAACAACTTCGAGCTGGCGATCGCCGTCGCCATTGGTGTGTTCGGCGTCACGAGTGGCGAGGCTCTCGCAGGTGTCGTCGGCCCTCTTATCGAGGTTCCGGTCCTCGTCGCCCTGGTGTACGTGTCCTTGTGGGCCCGACGGCACTACTACCCGGCAAACGCGCAAGCACGGCTGGGAGATATCGCGTGAACCGAGGCTTTGTCCGTCCGCGTCCCGCAACGCCCATCGCAGCCCCGCCGCTCCGGCCCTGTCCGACAAACCACGCTCGGTCTCCCGGCGCAGCGCACCCCATCCGCGACAGAAACGGCCGCACCGAAGTGCGACTCCTCGGTTGCCGCTCAGTTCACAACAGGCAGAAGGAGAAGAGCGATGACCGCCCGACAGCTGACCGACCTTCCTCACGAGCAGCAACGCCTCGTCCACGAGGTCTCGGAAAGGCTCGCTCCGAAGTTCGCAGGGGTGTTCGGACCTGAGACCATTGAGCGGTTCGTCGTCGACTCGATGGACCAACTTCTGGCGACGGCCAAGACCACCGCGTTCTTGTCGTTGTTGACCGAGCGGTTCGCGCGCGAACGGCTTCAGGCGCTCGGGAAGCTGGAAGGGTCGTTACCCTCCGCAGTCCCCGGCGTCCTCTTCCTTTGTGTCCACAACGCGGGGCGCTCCCAGATGGCAGCCGGTTGGGCGCGCCGCCTTGCCGGCGACCGTGTCGTCGTCTACTCGGGGGGTTCGGAGCCCGCTTCGGAGATCAACGCCGCCGTTGTTCAGGCCATGGACGAGGTAGGCATCGACATCCGGGAGGAATTCCCGAAGCCGTGGACCGACGAGGTCGTTCGTGCCGTCGATGTCGTGATCACCATGGGATGCGGGGACGCCTGCCCCCTCTATCCCGGCAAACGCTACGAAGACTGGGAACTCGACGATCCTCAAGGGCGCGACATCGAGTCGGTCCGTCCTATCAGAGACGAGATCAGAACGCGCGTCGAAGCGCTCCTGTTGTCGCTCGCGGTTCGCGCGGACTGACCCGCCCGCGCGAAGCACAGGCGGACCTTCCTCCCTTGTTGTCGCAACCGTGCCAGTTCACCATGTCGGTGTGAGTGCGGTGCTCGCCTACGTTGCCGCCGGAGTCGTCGGCCTGTGGGGTGTGGCCCACGTCCTGCCCACGGCGCGAGTCGTTCACGGCTTCGGCGACACCTCCCGAGACAACCGGTTGGTCATCGCGCAGGAGTGGATCGCCGAGGCGATGACCATGTGGTTCATCACAGCGGTTGTCGTCATCACGGCCGTCTTGGGCGGCTCCCATCAGGCTCTCACGGATTGGATCTATCGAGCCTCAGCCGTCATGCTCATCGCCCTGGCGGCGTTGACAGCAGTGACGGGGGCGCGCACCGCCGTCGTCTTTTTCAAGATCTGCCCGGTTCTGCTCGGCGCGACGGCGGCCGCACTCCTCGCGGCCAGCTGGGTCTGAACTCGGCACGCAGTGCCGCTGCGTTCGGCTGGTCAGAACGTGGCGGCGTCGATCACAAAGCGATAGCGGACGTCGCTGTCGACGACCCGGTCGTAGGCGACGTCGATCTGGTCGCCGCTTATGACCTCGATCTCGGCTCCCAAGCCGTGCTCGGCGCAGAAGTTGAGCATCTCCTGGGTTTCCCGGATGCCACCGATCGACGATCCGGCCAAGCAGTGCCGGTTCTCCATCAGCGAGGAAGCCGGTACCGAGAGAGGTTCCGGCGGTGCGCCGACGTTGACCAATGTGCCGTCGAGCCGCAGCAACGACAGGTAGGAGGCCATCGGCAGCGTCGCCGACACGGTGCTCACGATGAGGTCGAAACGGCGCCTGAGCTGCTTGAAGGTGGCGGGGTCGTCGGTGGCGTAGTAGTGGTCGGCACCGAGCCTCCTGCCGTCCGCCTGTTTCGACAGGCTCTGGGAGAGCACGGAGACCTCGGCTCCCATCACGTGGGCGATCTTGACGCCCATGTGGCCGAGCCCGCCGAGACCGACGATCGCGACCGACGCGCCGGGGCCGGCGCCCCAGTGCTTGAGCGGCGAGTACAACGTGATGCCGGCGCAGAGCAGCGGCGCGGCCACGTCGAGGTCGATGCCGTCTGGGATGGCGAGCACGAAGTCCTGGTCGACGACGATGTGGGTGGAGTAACCACCCTCGGTCGGTCGGCCGTCCTTGCCGATGCCGTTGTAGGTGTAGACGGGCACGTTCAGGCAGTACTGCTGTTCACCTGCCAGGCAGTTGTCGCACTCGCGACAGGAGTCGACCATGCAGCCGACGCCGACACGGTCTCCGACGGCGTACTTGGTGACACCGGCTCCTATCTCCTCGACAATGCCGGCGATCTCGTGGCCCGGCACGAGCGGGAAGATGACGTCGCCCCACTCCCCGCGTGCGGTGTGGATGTCGGAGTGGCAGATCCCTGCGTAGGCGATCTTGATCAGGACGTCTCCTGGGAGAAGGTCGCGTCGCTGGATCGTGGTCTTCTTGAAGGGGGCCTTGCGGTCCGCGGTGGCGTAAGCGGTGACTGGACGCATCTGTTGCTGGCTCCTTATGTGGTTCGAAACTCGGTCACCTGGTCACGGTCTTCTTGCGCTCGCGATCCTGGCCTGCGTGTACCCGGCAGGCGTCGTGCAATTGTGCGCGGAGTGCGGGCCGTTGCGAGTGTAGAGGGCCTCGATGGGCGCACCGGTGCCGGGCGGTCCATCCAAGCGGCACTTGCGGGTCTCGTCCTACCATCCTTGGCGTGAGTACCGAGTTCGGCGGCGTGCCCCCTTCGGTGTCGGCCCGGGTTGACGAGTTGCGGGCGCTCATCAAGGGCTACGACGAGCAGTACTACCTCGAGAACGCCTCGGAAATACCCGACGCCGAGTACGACGCCCTGAAAGACGAGCTCTTCGCGCTCGAGGACCAGTACCCCGCGCTCGTGGAGGCAAGCTCACCGACCCAGACGGTAGGGATCGCGCCCTCGGCGCTCTTCGCACCCGTCACGCACAGAACGCCCATGATGAGCCTCGACAAGGTCACCACGCTGGAGGAGATCCTCGCCTGGGGAGCCCGTCTGCAAAAGCTGTTGGCTCCCCGAGATGGGTCGCCGTTCGTCTGCGAGCCGAAGATCGACGGCTTGTCGATCTCGCTCACCTACGAGCGCGGCCACCTCGTGCGCGGCGCAACCCGTGGTGACGGACGTGTCGGCGAGGACGTGACGCCCAACGTGCGCACGGTGGCCGCCATCCCGGACGAGCTCGCTCTTCCTGTGGGTGAGATCCCGGAGATCGTCGAGATACGCGGCGAGGTCTACTTCCCGGTCTCCGCGTTCGAGGAGCTGAACCGCCGCCAGGCCGCGGCCGGCCTTCGGCCCTTCTCCAACCCACGAAACGCGGCGGCGGGCTCGCTTCGCCAGAAGGACCCGGCCGTCACCGCCGGCCGGGCGCTCGGCGCGTTCTTCTACCAGGTGGACGGGGTGCCGAGCCTCCCGACGCAGTCGAGCTCGTTGGACATGCTCCGCCGCTCCGGCCTGCCCGTCAACCCTGAGACGAAGGTCGTGGCGGACCTCGACGCGGTGTTCGCGTACTGCCGGGATCTGGAGTCGCGGCGGCACGGTCTCGGCTACGAGATCGACGGCGTGGTCGTGAAAGTGGAGGACCGGGCCCTCCATCTTCAACTCGGGGCGACCTCTCATGCGCCCAGGTGGGCCGTCGCGTACAAGTTCCCCCCCGAGGAGCAGTCCACGCTGCTCGAGGACATCCTGGTCTCGATCGGGCGCACCGGGCGGGCGACGCCGTTCGCGAAGCTGCGGCCGGTTCGCATCGCAGGCTCGGTCGTCGAGCTCGCGACCCTGCACAACGAGGACCAGGTCCGCCTGAAGGACGTCCGCCCTGGCGACACCGTCGTGGTGCGCAAGGCGGGCGACGTGATCCCCGAAGTGGTTGGTCCCGTGCTCAGCGCACGACCGCCCGGCTCCGAGCCGTGGAGGTTCCCGAGGACCTGCCCCAGTTGCGCGAGCCCGCTCGTGCGTCTCGAGGGCGAGAGCGACACCTATTGCATCAACGCCGACTGTCCCGAACAGCGTGTCCAGCGGATCGTGCACTTCGCCTCCCGCGGTGCCATGGACATCGAAGGCCTAGGTGAGCAACGGGTCGGGCAGCTCGTCGCAGCGGGCCTGCTTTCCGACGCGGCCGACTGCTATCGGCTCCAAGCGCCTGACCTCATCGGTCTCGAGGGTTTCGGCGAGCTGTCGGCGACGAACCTCGTGGCTGCCATCGATGCTTCGCGCTCCCGGCCACTCGGCAACTTGTTGACCGCGCTCGGCATCCGCCACGTGGGCGGAACCGTCGCCGCGGCTCTGGCCTCGAGGTTCGGCGACCTCGATCGGCTCATGTCAGCGTCCGAGGAGGAGCTCGCGTCCGTCGAGGGCATTGGAGGCGTGATCGCCGCGAGCCTGGTCCGGTACTTCGGTTCGGAAACCAACCGGGCGATGATCGAGCGGCTTCGGGCAGGCGGCGTTCAGTTCGGTGCCGCCGGAGGCCCTCAACTGCCCCGGACCCTGGTCGGCAAGTCGGTCGTCGTAACCGGCACCTTGAGCGGCCTGAGTCGCGAGGAAGCCGAAACCGCCATCATCAGCCGTGGGGGCAAGTCGCCAGGGTCGGTGTCGGCAAAGACAACGGCTGTCGTCGTCGGTGAGAATCCCGGCGCCGCCAAGTTGACCAAGGCGGAGGCGCTCGGGATCCGGATCCTCGACGAGCAGGAATTCGCCAAGCTCCTGGAGACCGGCGAGCTGCCATGATCAGCGTGCCGCGTGCCCTCCACCGGTCGCGGGTCACCAACCGTTACCCTTTCGGTGATCCTCATGTCGAGCGCTGTGGAACAGGTCGGCCGGGTCATTGGCGGCCGCTACCGACTACTCGCCGTGGTCGGCGCCGGTGCTTCGGCCCAGGTCTTCGCCGCTGACGACACGCGCCTCGGCCGACGCGTCGCAGTCAAGCTCCTTCACCCGGCCCTGGCCGGTGACGCCACCTTCTTGAGGAAGTTCCAGGCCGAGGCCCGACTGGCGGCCTCGCTGAACCACCGCAACGTCCTGCACGTCTACGACTGGGGCGACGAGGGCGGCATCCCGTATCTCGTGCTCGAGTACCTCGGCGGTGGGAGCTTGCGGTCTCTTTTGGACACCGGTCGCCTGCTCAGCGCGCAACAGGCAGTCGCCATCGGCGCAGAAGCAGCCCATGGGCTCGCCTACGCCCACCGGCGCGGGCTCGTTCACCGTGACATCAAGCCGGCCAACCTCCTCTTCGACGACGACGGGCGCCTTTTGGTGGCGGACTTCGGCCTGGCACGAGCGCTCGCCGAGGCGGCGATAACCGAACCGCTCGGTGCGGTCATGGGGACCGCGAGATACGCCTCACCCGAGCAGGTCGAGGGCCGCCCCGTCGACGACCGCACCGACGTGTATTCCCTCGCGCTCACTTTGTACGAGTCGGTCACAGGACGGGTGCCTTTCGCTGGGGACACGACGGTCGCGACCTTGATGGCGCGGGTGGGAGCGGTGCTCCCGGCGGCCCGGGAGCTCGGGCCACTCGCGCCGGTGCTGGCGCAGGCTGCGATTTCGGAGCCCTTGGCCCGTCTCGACGCGGCGGCCTTCGCGCTCGAGCTCGAGATGCTGGCGGAGGAGCTCGACCCTCCTGAGCCGCTTCCGCTCAACGGGACCGATCTCGCGTTGCCCAGCCTGCCGCTCGCGTTCGATCGGGATCCGACCGAGCGCCTCGGGCTTGCAGGTCCGTCCGTGACCCCGCCGTCGACCGAGCCTCGAGTCTCGCCGCCTCCTCCGTCGCGGCGGGCCCTCGAGCCTGAGGCCGCGGCTCAGGGCGCCCGACCGTCCACAGCGCCGCCGCCACCGCAGGGCGTGCGCCGGGTCCTGCCCGCGCCAGACGCGCCGTTGACCGGTACGCGGAGGCAAAGGCGCAGGCAACGGTGGCTACCTTGGCTCCTGGTCCTGCTCTTGCTCGAGCTCGTGGCGGGCGCCGGGGTCGTCGCCGCGTCCCGCCTCGTGTGGAATCACGACACGGTCCCGCGAGTAGTCGGGATGCAGCTCGCTTCGGCGGAAGCCGTTGTTCGCAGGGCCGGGCTGACCCCGGAGGTCGCCGGTGCGCGCTACAGCGGGAGTGCCGCCCGCGGCCGGGTCATGTCCCAGCTCCCCCGGAGCGGGGCGCGCGAGAAGTCGGCCTCGATCGTCAAGATCGTCATCTCTGAGGGACGGCACCCGACCACGCTGCCGAGCCTCGCCGGGTTGACGGGGGCCTCCGCTGCGGCAGCGATACGGCATGCGCACCTTGTTCCTCGCTTCTCGAGGCAGTACAGCGAAACGGTCGCTCCCGGGATGGTCGTGAGCTCGGATGCAGCGGCCGGCTCGAGGATGTACTACGGCGACGCGGTCGGAGTGGTGATCTCGAAAGGTCCGGAGCCCAGATTGATTCCCGCCGATCTGAGCGGTGGCGTCCTCACTTCGACCCAGGCGGACTCGGTCCTCGCCGACCTGCACCTGACGCCGGCAGATGAACAGGAGTACTCGACGTCGGTTCCTGTCGGTTACGTGATAACCACCAGGCCCGGACCGGGCCAGGTCGTCCCCGGCCACTCGACGGTGAGGGTATTCGTGTCGGAGGGACCGCCGTTCGTGGCGATGCCGACCCTGTACGCGGACTCGGTGGCCGTCGCGGAGCAGACCCTGGGCTCTCTTGGTCTGCAGTGGATCCTCTACGGCCCACCGAGTGCCGACTTCGTTCTGACCCAGATCCCGGCTGCTGGGACCTCGGTCAGGGTCGGCACGACGGTCTCTCTCTACCTGTACTGAGCATCTCCGCGAACCTTGCGGCTGCCCGGAGGGGGTCAAACCCAAACCGGCAGGTTCCCGCCTCCGCGGAGCTCTGCGTCTACTTCGGTGCGGTGGTGTGTCCCGTTTGACCACAGGTGGCGCATGCTGCCAACGTGGCGGTGTGCGCCGCAGCTAGGGCGGAGCGTGTTCAGGTATTTCGGCGGGACCGGGAACGCGTCGCCGCCGGCGGCAGGGTCACACGTCCCGGTCGACGGGGCGACAGCAGGTTTACGAGCGAAGGAAGGGCACGGTCATGGGTGCACTCGAAAACAGGGTTGCGATCATCACCGGTGCGGGCCGCGGGATCGGCCGGGCGCACGCGCTTTTGTTCGCTGGCGAGGGCGCCAAGGTCGTGGTCAACGACCTCGGGTGCGCAGTCAACGGTTCTGGCGACGACCGGGCGGCGGCTCAGCGGGTCGTGGACGAGATCAAGCAGATGGGCGGCGAGGCGGTCGCCAACACCGACGACGTGGCGGACTGGGACGGCGGGCACCGCTTGGTGAACGCCGCGATCGAGGCGTTCGGGGATCTCCACATTCTCGTGAACAACGCCGGCATCATCCGGGACCGGGTCCTCGTGAACATGACCGAGGAGGAGTGGGACATCGTGATGCACGTCGACGTCAACGGCCATTTCGTCCCGACCCGCTGGGCTGCGGCCTATTGGCGGGAGCAGTCCAAGGCGGGCCGCAAGGTCAGCGCCGCGGTCGTGAACACCTCCTCGACCTCCGGGCTGCTGGGCAATCCCGGGCAGTCCAACTACGGGACGGCCAAAGCGGGGATCGCGGCCTTCACAGTGATAGCTGCTCAGGAGCTCTCGCGTTACGGGGTGCGGGTCAACGCGATCGTGCCGGCTGCCAGGTCACGGATCACCGAGTCAACCCCCGGCCTGTCCGACATCGTGCAACCGCCGGCCGACTCGGGCGTGTTCGATTCCTGGGACCCGGCCAACGTGTCGCCGATCGCCGCCTATCTTTCCAGCGATCTCTGTCCTTTCACAGGGAAGGTCTTCTTCGTCCAAGGTGGGAGGGTGCAGTATTTCCAGCCCTGGACACTTGCGGCGGAGGTCGACAAGGGCGCACGTTGGACGGTCGAGGAACTGGCTGCCGAGGTGCCCAAGATCCTCGGTCACGTCAGCGCGCCGTCGGGGACACCGTCAACCAGGTAGCGCCCTCGAGCCCGGCACGCCGGGTCCCTACTCGGTGATCTCCCGGACGCGCGCCGCTAGCTCCTGATGAGCGGGGTCGACGGGTGTGTTCTGGAGGGCGAGCAGCAGCGTCATGTCGCCGTCGATCTTGATCCGTCCCGACATGAAGGCCTGCATCGCCGCCTGAGCGTCGCCGTCGACAAGGATCGCCTTCGCTGTCTCGTAGTCGACGGTGACCGTCAAGTCGGGGGACTCGACATGGCCGGTGTCCACCACGACCTCCCCGGAGCTGGTGTCCACGTGGGCTTCCAACGTGCCGGCGCCGAGCGGCGACTCGGTCAGGACGAGGTTCATGCGGACGCTCTGAGCCGGCACTGTGGCCTGCGTCACGACCTCGGCGTGCAGCCGCTTGACCTCGGCGGTCCACTCGTCACTCAGAAACAGCAGTTTGTCCACATCGGCTCCTCGCTTCGGGCCCGTCGGCACCCGGAGCGGACACTACCTGGTTGAGAGCCTCCCCAGAGGGCCGGGTACGATGCTCACGTGCCAACCCCGATCCTCGCCGGTGCCGAACCTTTTTCCGCCGAGGGTGGTCCGACCGGCGTCGTCGTGCTCCATGGTTTCACCGGGAACCCGCAGTCGATGCGCCCCCTGGCGGGTGCGCTCGCAACAGCCGGGTTCTCAGTCGAGCTCCCGCTCTTGCCGGGGCATGGCACCTGCGTGGAGGACATGGTTCCCACGCGCTGGTCCGACTGGTCGGCAACCGCCGAGGCCGCTTACCGTGATCTTGCCGGTCGATGCGACCGTGTCTTTGCTGCCGGCCTGTCGATGGGCGGCTCGCTCGCGATCTGGCTTGCCGAGCGGCACCCCGACATCGCAGGCGTCATCGTGATCAATCCGCTGGTCGACCCGCCGGCTTCGGTCTTCCGCGACATGCTGTCGGGCATGGTCGAAGAGGGAGGCATCTCGGTTCCTGCGATCGGTTCCGACATCGCCATGCCGGGTGCCCCCGAATCTGCCTACAACGCCTCGCCGATCGAGGCGATGCTCTCGATGTTCGAGGGCGTCGACGCCATCGCCGCGGGCCTCGGCGATCTCCGCTGCCCAGTACTGCTCCTGTCCAGCCGGATCGACCACGTCGTGCCACCCGAGTCCGGCGACGTGCTCGCCGCGGGAGCGGCCGGCCCCGTCGAGCGCGTCTTCCTCGAGCGCAGCTTCCACGTGGCGACGCTCGATTACGACGCCCGGGAGATCGAAGGGCGCGCCATCGCCTTCGTGGACGAGGTGGGAGCACTGCTGTGAGCGAGCCCGAGCGGCGTATCTCGCCCGAGGACGTCCGCCACGTGGCGCGCCTGGCCCGTCTCGCCCTCGATGACGACGAGATCGGGCGCTACGCGCTGCAGCTGTCCGCGATCTTCGAGCACGTGGACGCGGTGCGCCGCCTCGACACCGCCAACGTTCCGCCGACCGCCCACCCGTTCCCGGTCGAGAACGTGCTCCGCCTCGACAGCGTCGCTCCGAGCCTGGACCGGGCAACGGTCCTGGCGCAGGCTCCGCTCGCCGAGGGTGACTGCTTCCAGGTCCCGCGCATCATGGGCGAGGCACCGTGACGGCGCGGCAGTCGCCCGGGATCGGGTCCGTGGCCGGGATCGCGGCCGCCGTTCGCTCGGGCGAGATCAGCGCCCAGTCCGTCCTGCGGAGCTCACTGCGGCGCGTCGCAGAACTTGAAGGCGACCTGCACTGCTTCAACGCGATCACGGCCGAGAAGGCCATGGCCGACGCCGATGCCGTCGACCGCATGGTGGCATCGGGGATCGACCCGGGCCCGCTCGCGGGCGTTCCCGTGGCGCTGAAGGATAATCTCTGCACCGAGGGGATCCCGACGACCTGCTCGTCGAAGATCCTGGCGGGGTGGCTTCCCCCCTACGACGCCACGGTCGTGAGCCGCCTCAGGCGAGCGGGCGCGGTGCCGGTGGGCAAGACCAACCTCGACGAGTTCGCCATGGGCTCGTCGACGGAGAACTCCGCTTTCGGCCCGACCAGGAACCCCTGGGACATCACGCGGGTTCCGGGTGGCTCGTCAGGCGGGAGCGCCGCGGCGGTCGCCTCGGGCATGGTGCCGCTCTCGTTCGGCTCCGATACCGGCGGCTCGATCCGCCAACCCGCGGCACTGTGCGGGATCGTGGGGGTCAAGCCGACCTACGGCGTCGTCTCCCGCTACGGGCTGATCGCCTTCGCTAGCTCGCTCGACCAGATCGGCCCGTTCGCGGCGACAGTCGCGGACGCCGCACTCGGTCTCGAGGTCGTAGCCGGTCACGACCCGATGGACTCGACGTCACTCGAGCGGCCCGCGCCGGACCTGCTCGCCTCGCTCGACGACGGCGTCTCGGGGCTGCGCATCGGTATCGTCGACGACTTCTTGTCGGACGTCTCGGCCGAGTGCGGCGCCACGGTGATGGCCGCCGCCGAAGCGTTGGCAGCCGCCGGGGCCGAGGTGGACCGGGTCAAGATCCCCGAGTTGCTGCTCGGACTGCCTGCCTACTACCTCATCGCTCCCGCCGAGGCGTCCTCCAACCTGTCCCGTTACGACGGTGTCCGTTACGGCCTGCGCGTCGACGGGCCGGACGCCGAGACGATGAACGCCAGGACGCGTGGCGAGGGCTTCGGACCCGAGGTGAAACGGCGCATCATGATCGGGACCTATGCCCTGTCGGCCGGCTATTACGACGCCTACTACGGCCAAGCGCAAAAGGCCCGCACGATCGTCATTCGGGCTTTCGAGGCCGCGTACAGGAACTTCGACGTGCTCTTGACGCCGACGACTCCTTCGGTGGCCTTCCCGTTCGGCTCCAAAGTCGACGACCCGATCGAGATGTACCTGTGCGATCTCTGCTCCATCCCCTCGAGCCTGGCCGGCCACCCGGCGACCAGCGTGCCTTTCGCGCTGAGCCCCGAGGGGCTCCCGGTCGGGGTGCAGGTCCTCGCTCCTGCTCTGGGCGAGGTCCTGATGATGCGTGTCGCGGCGAGCCTGGAAAAAGCCGCGCCACCCGGAGTGCGGGGACCGGTGACGCCGTGACCGAGTACGAGACGATCGTCGGCCTCGAGGTCCATTGCGAGCTGTCGACCACGACGAAGTTGTTCTGCGGGTGCCGCAACGCCTTCGGCGAGGCACCGAACACGAACATCTGCCCGGTCTGCCTCGGACTGCCCGGCTCGCTCCCGGTGATCAACCGGCGAGCTGTCGAGCTCGCCCTCAGGATCGGCTCGGCGCTCAACTGCAGGGCGCAGCGCTCGATCTTCCACCGGAAGAACTACTTCTATCCCGACATGCCCAAGGACTACCAGATCAGCCAGTACGACGAGCCGATCAACGTCGACGGCTTCCTGGAGCTGGCGGACGGCTCGCGCGTCGGCATCGAACGGGCGCACATGGAAGAGGACACAGGCAAGACGACACATGTCGGCGGCGGGGGTCGCATCCACGAGGCCGCCCATTCCCTCGTCGACTACAACCGCGCCGGCGTGCCGCTCGTCGAGATCGTCTCCCGCCCGGACATCCGCTCGGCGGTCCAAGCCCGCGCATATGTCGACGAGCTGCGCTCGATCCTCGTGGCGACTGGGGCGTCCGACGGCCGGATGGAGGAGGGCTCCCTCAGGGTCGACGCGAACGTCTCGGTGCGCCCGGTGGGCGCGACCGAGTACGGGACGCGTTGCGAGGTGAAGAACCTGAACTCGCTGCGGTCGCTCGAGCGTGCCATCGACTACGAGGTCGCACGCCAGATCGAGCTGATCGAATCGGGCGAGCGGGTGGCGCAGGAGACGCGCCACTGGGACGAGGCTGACGGGAGCACGCACTCGCTGAGATCCAAGGAGGAAGCGAACGACTACCGCTACTTCCCCGAGCCCGACCTGACGCCGCTCGCACCGGACGAGCGGTTGTTGGCGGCAGCGGCCGAGGGTGTGGGCCCCATGCCGGCAGAACGCCGCCACCGTCTCTCGGAGATCGTCAGCCGCAGCGCCGAGCTGGCCACGCGGCGGGACGGCTCGACCGACCAGGTCGTCACGGTCGTAGACCTCGGCCTCGACGATCTCGTGGTCGGCGCCGTGACAGCGGGAGCCGACCCGCGGCTCGCTCTCGCGCGAGCCGCCAACGAGGCAGCCGCCAACGCCGACGCGGCCAAGAGGCTCGACCCGATCGCGTTCGCGGCACTGCTCAAGATGGAGTCTTCCGGACGGCTCTCGTCGACCCAGTCCAAGGAAGTGCTGGTCGAGCTCATGACCAACGGCGGGGACCCGGGCGATATCGCTTCCCGCCTCGGCTACGAGGCGATGGACCAAGCGGCGCTCGACTCGATGGTCGACGACGTGATCGCGTCCAATCCGGAGGAGTGGCAGCGCTACCGCGGCGGTGACGAGAAGGTGGCGCAGTTCCTCCTCGGCCAGGTGATGCGTGCCTCGAGGGGCCGTGCGAACGGCAAGCTGGTCGCGGCGGCGTTCGCCGCCCGGCGCGACATCTAGCGCCCTGTCTCCCGGGCTGGGGTGCGGACATGATCGGTGTACGAGAGACGACTCCGGACGCCTGCGTCGTCTGCCACCACCGCGGCCGGTCGACGGGGCGGCATTAGCTTGACGCCATGACCGAGAAGATCCGCTCCCTCAAGATCCACAGCCAGGACGTGACCGAGGGCTTCCGGCGCGCGCCGTCGCGGGCGATGCTGCGCGCGGTCGGCATGACCGATGGTGATTTCGACAAGCCCCAGGTCGGCGTCGCCTCCACGTGGAACGAGGTGACGCCGTGCAACCTGCCCCTTGCCCGGCTTGCCGGGCGGGCGAAGGACGGCGTGCGCGCGGCAGGCGGGTTCCCGTTCGAGTTCGTCTCGATAGCGGTCTCCGACGGCATCGCGATGGGCCACGAAGGGATGCACGCCTCCCTGGTGAGCCGCGAGATCATCGCGGACTCGGTCGAAGTCATGATGCACGCGGAGCGTTTCGATGCTTTCGTCGGCCTCGCGGGGTGCGACAAGTCGCTGCCTGGGATGCTCATGGCCGCTGCTCGGCTCGATCTCCCGATGGTCTTCCTCTACGGCGGCACGATCCTGCCCGGACACCTCGGCAATCGCGCCCTCGACATCGTGTCGGTGTTCGAGGCCGTCGGCGCGTGCTCGGCGGGGACGATCGACCTCGCGGATCTCGAGGCGATCGAGCGCAATGCCTGCCCGACAGAAGGCTCATGCGCGGGCATGTTCACCGCCAACACGATGGCGTCGGTGGCCGAGGCTCTTGGCATGGCGCTACCCACCGGGGCGTCGGTGCCGGCGGTCGACCGCCGGCGCGACGATCTCGCCTATGCGAGCGGCCAGGCAGTGATCGCCCTGCTCGACAAGGGCATCCGGCCCCGCCAGATCATGACCAAGGAGGCTTTCGAGAACGCGATCGCAGCGGTGATGGCGCTCGGGGGCTCGACCAACGCCGTGCTCCACCTGCTGGCGATCGCGAACGAGGCACGTGTCGAGCTGCATCTCGAGGACTTCTCCCGGATCGGCCGCCGGGTGCCGCATCTCGCGGACATGAAGCCGCACGGCCGGTACCACATGACCGATCTCGACCGGATAGGTGGCCTGCCGGTCGTTCTCCGGGAGCTGTACGAGGAGGGCCTGATCCACGGGGAGTGCCTGACCGTCACGGGAAGGACGATGGCCGAGAACCTGGCCGAGCTCGACCCTCCCGCTCCCGACGGGTCGGTCGTGCGGGGTTTCGGGGAGCCGATCCACGCCGACGGCGGGATCGCGATCCTGCACGGTTCGCTCGCGCCTAAGGGCGCGGTCGTGAAGGTCGCCGGAATCGACGGCGAGCTCGCCTTCGAGGGCGCGGCAAGGGTCTTCGACGGCGAGGGCGCCGCCATGGAGGCCATCCTGGCCGGGACCATCACACCCGGTACGGTCGTGGTCGTCCGTTACGAGGGGCCCAAGGGTGGTCCAGGGATGCGCGAGATGCTCGCCGTTACCGGGGCCATGACCGGCACCGGGCGAGGTGGCGACTGCGCCCTTGTAACCGACGGTCGCTTCTCCGGCGGCACCCAGGGCTTCTGCGTCGGCCACGTGGCCCCGGAGGCGGCGGTCGGCGGCCCGATCGCTCTGGTCGAGGACGGCGACCGCATCGTCCTCGATGCCCACGAGGGCCGCCTGGACGTCGTCGTCGAGCCGGCCGAGCTCGAGCGCCGCCGTGAGCAGTGGAAGCCGCCGGTCCCGCGCTATCCGACAGGCGTCCTGGCCAAGTACGCCCGACTCGTCGTGGGAGCCGAGCGAGGCGCCGTCACCGAGCCGTAACCGCAGACGGCCAGTTCGGGCCGAACTGCCTGCCCGGTTGCGCCTGGCGGGCCCGCGTCACTGCCCGATCGCGCCGGCGCCCCGCATTGGCGCGACGGCCGAAGGTTGCGCCGGGCGGGCTGCTCTGCAACACTTGTCGCTGATGCCCGCGAACGACTGCCTCGTACTTATTACCTAGAGCGCGGCACCGTTTGCGGTTCTGCGCCTGCGACCTCCCCGAAGGGGAGGTCGTTTCGTTTTCCGGCATCGGCGCACCGGGCAGCGGCCGAGCGATCACCCATACAGCACACAACCACCCCACAGACCCGACGAACGAGAGTGAGAGGTAGCACCGATGGAGTTCACCGGAGCGCAAGCGCTTGTGAAAAGCCTCGAGATGCAAGAGGTCGAGGTCATGTTCGGCCTCCCCGGAGGTGCGATCCTGCCCGTATACGACCCGATCATCGACTCGCCGATCCGCCACATCCTGGTCCGCCACGAGCAGGGCGCCGGGCACATGGCCGAGGGGTACGCGCAGGCGACCGGCAGGCCGGGAGTGGCCATGGTGACGAGCGGCCCTGCCGCGACCAACATCGTGACCGCGCTCGCCGACGCCTACATGGACTCGATTCCCCTGGTCTGCATCACGGGCCAAGTCGCCACGAGCGCGATCGGGACCGACGCCTTCCAGGAGACCGACACGACCGGCATCACGCTCGGCGTCACGAAACACAACTGGCTCGTCACAGACGCCGCCGACATTCCCCGGATCGTGCGCGAGGCGTTCCACATCGCGACGACCGGCCGCCCGGGACCGGTGCTGATCGACTTCCCGAAGGACGTCGCCAATTCCAGCATGGAGTGGTACTGGCCCGACGACGTCGACTTGCCGGGGTACCAGCCGGCGTCACACCCGGACCCGGAGGCGATCCGGGCCGCGGCCTCACTCGTGCTCGCGGCCGAACGACCGGTGATCTATGCCGGCGGCGGCATCTTGAAGTCGCGGGCCTCCGAGGCGCTGCGCCAGCTGGTGTACCTGACCGGCATTCCCGTCGTGACGACCCTCATGGCCCGCGGCTCGTTCCCCGACAGCCATCCGCTGTGCCTCGGCATGCCCGGCATGCACGGCAACTACACAGCTGTCACCGCCATGCAGAAGGCGGACCTGCTCGTGGCCCTCGGCAGCCGCTTCGACGACAGGGTGACCGGCAAGGTCTCGGCCTTCGCCCCGGGGGCCAAGGTCGTGCACGTCGACATCGACAAGGCCGAGATCGGCAAGGTCAGGCGACCCGAGGTCGGGGTCGTCGCCGACTGCCGCCTGGCGGTCGAGGCGCTCGTCGAAGCGATCACGGCCTCAGGGCCGCTCGACAACAACCGGCTGGCGCCGTGGATCGCCACACTCCGCAGATGGCAGGCGGAGTACCCCTGCACCTACGACCGTTCCGGGTCGGAGAGCCCGGGGACGACCGCCGGGGCAAGCCGCCGGCCGACGCTCAAGCCCCAGTTCGTCATCGAAAGCCTGCGGGCCTCGACGCCTGCCGACACGATCCTCGTCTCGGGCGTGGGCCAGCACCAGATGTGGGCCTCCCAGTACTGGTCCTTCGAGTACCCGAACACCTGGATCAACTCGGGTGGCCTCGGCACCATGGGCTTTGCGGTGCCGGCTGCCATCGGGGCCAAGGTCGGGCGGCCCGACCGGATGGTGTGGGCAGTCGACGGCGACGGCTGTTTCCAGATGACCGCACAGGAGCTTGCCACCGCCACGGCCGAGCGCGTCCCGGTCAAGATCGCGATCTTGAACAACGCCTACCTCGGGATGGTGCGACAGTGGCAGCACATGTTCTACGAGGAGCGCTACTCCGAGGTCTACCTCTCGCCGGACCTGCCCGACTACGTCGGATGGGCCGAGTCGATGGGCTGCATCGGTCTCCGTGTGGAGAGTCCCGAGGAGGTCATACCTGCCATCGAGAAGGCCAACGAGGTCGACGACCGGCCCGTGGTGATCGACTTCCGGACCGACTCGATGGAGCAGGTCTTCCCGATGGTGCCGGCCGGCGCGTCCAACGACGACATCGTCACGTACCAGTCCCAGTCGGCTCTGAGGCAGGGGGCGCAGCAATGAGCCCGGATCAGGGGCGGTACGGCCCGCGCCACCGCCTGTTGTCGGTACTGGTGGAGAACAAGGCCGGCGTGCTGGCGCGCGTCGCGGGACTGTTCTCCCGACGCGGGTACAACATCTATTCTCTCGCCGTCGCGCCGACCGACAACGAGCGGTTCTCACGGATCTCGATCGTCGTGGACGTCGAGTCCTCGCCGCTCGAGCAGGTCGTGGCGCAGCTCGACAAGCTCATCAACGTCGTCGAGATCAGTGAGCTCCACCCGGACGAGGCACGCGAGGCCGAGCTCTTGCTTGTGAGCGTCTCGGCCGACGCTGGGCAGCGCTCGCAGGTCATCCAGCTCGTCGGCGTCTTCGGGGGCCGCATCGTCGACGTCGGCCACGACGCGCTCACCGTCATGGTCGCGGGCGCGCCCGAGGTCATCGACGACTTTGAGGACCTCATGAGACCCTACGGGATCGCTGGGCTGCAACGGACCGGTCGGATCGCGCTTCCTAAGCTGACCGAGAGATTCTCGGCTTCGGGTGCGGCTGCGCCCGCCGCCGACATCGCCTAGGGATCCACCGCGCGGTCCCCGAGAGGGCCGGCAGAGCATCGCCGGCACCAAGCCCATTCCCGACGACTTACAAGGACAGGAGCGGTATGGCCGAGCTCTATTACGAGAAGGACGCGGACTCCTCCCTGGTCCGGACGCGCAAGGTGGCCATCATCGGCTACGGCTCCCAGGGCCACGCGCACGCGTTGAACCTCCACGACTCCGGTGTCGACGTGCGGGTCGGGCTGAGGCCCGGGTCGTCCTCGCGAGCCAAGGCGGAGGCCGCAGGCCTTCGCGTCCTCACCGTCGCCGAGGCGGCGGCCGACGCCGACCTCGTCATGATCCTGCTGCCCGACACCGAGCAGGCCCGTGTGTACGAAGCCGAGATCGCCCCGCACCTCGCCGACGGGGACGCAGTGTTCTTCGCCCACGGGTTCAACATCCGTTTCGGGCTGATCACACCACCGCCGGGCGTGGACGTCGCGATGGTCGCGCCCAAGGGCCCGGGTCACCTCGTGCGCCGCACCTACACCGAAGGCGGCGGCGTGCCGTCGCTCATCGCAGTGTCGGCCGACGCCACGGGCAAGGCGATGGCACTCGCCCTGTCCTACGCGGACGCCCTCGGCGCGACCCGGGCCGGTGTGCTCGAGACGACCTTCGCGGAGGAGACCGAGACCGACCTGTTCGGCGAGCAGGTCGTGCTGTGCGGTGGGTTGACGGCGCTTGCCATGGCAGGCTTCGAGACGCTCGTCGAGGCCGGCTACCAGCCCGAGTCGGCGTACTTCGAATGCCTGCACGAGCTGAAGCTGATCGTCGACCTCATGTACGAGCAGGGCATCGCGGGCATGCGTTTCTCGGTCTCGGACACGGCCGAGTACGGGGACCTGACCCGCGGGCCCAGGATCGTCGACGACAGGGTCCGCGCCGAGATGCGCCGGATACTCGAGGAGATCAAGGACGGGAGCTTCGCCGCAGAATGGGTAGCGGAGGACCGGGCCGGCAGGCCGCGCTTCAACGAGCTACGGGCCGCCGGGCGCAGCCACCAGATCGAGTCGGTCGGCGCCGAGCTGCGGGCGATGATGCCGTTCGTCACCGCCGGGCGTCAGCGCCTGGAAGACGTCTCAGGCGGCTAGCCGTCTCCGGTCCCGCTTCTCCCGTCACACCGGGGTCCGATCCCGGCGCCTTGGCGCGGGCCGCCTACCCGATTCTCGAATTCGACCCCGAGCGTCGCGCTCTGATCGAACCGTCGGTTCATCTGTGCGCTCCGTCGCGTGACGAAGTCGACGTCCCGGCGCGAGCGGTCATGTGCTTCTTCGGCGACGTCGTCAATGCGATCGCGTCCGGGCCACGGGCGCGCCAAGTGGCTCGCCTGCACTCAGAGCACGGCGTCCACCCGATATTCGAGCTAGAGCACCGCGGCGAGCGCGTCGCGTTCTTCCAGCCCGGCGTCGGCGCGCCGCTCGCGGCTCTGTTCCTCGAGGAGGCGATCGACTACGGCTGCCGGGCGCTCGTCGCGTGCGGGGGTGCCGGGGCGCTCGACGCCGGGCTCGCCCTCGGCCATCCCGTCGTCGTGTCGGCGGCCGTGCGCGACGAGGGCACCTCGTACCACTACCTGGCCCCGTCGCGACTCGTCGAGGCGGATCCGGCGATCGTGTCGTCGATCGAGGGCGTCCTCGTCCGATCGGGCGTGCCCTTCACGACAGGGACCACGTGGTCGACCGACGCCGTCTACCGCGAGACCAGGGCGAAGGCGTCGCTGCGGCGAGCAGAGGGGTGCATCACCGTCGAGATGGAGGCGGCGGCCCTCCTGGCCGTGGCCCGGTTCCGCAGTGTTGCGCTGGGCCAGCTCCTATACGCGGGCGATAGCCTCGCCGGCGACTCCTGGGACCACCGGGACTGGGTGCACGCCCATGACGTGCGCGAGGCTCTGTTCTGGTTGGCCATGGACGCCGCCGTGGAGTTGCCGCACGCGTCCTGAGTGTCAAGTACACGGGCCGCACTGCCGATGTAGTGGTTCTGGACCCTTGTCATCGCAGCACGCGGGCTGACACCAATCGAGGTCAGAGGTGTACTCACGGTCTCGACCGGCCTTTGGGCACATCCGAGGCAACTTCAACCAAGGAGCAGAGATCATGAGCACGCCAAGAGGCCGCGCGTCGCGCGTCATCAAGAACTCCTCGCTGGAGTGCATCTTTCTTGGCAATACCGCAAAGGGGTGGGAGGTCATCATCTCGATGAGGCCGCCAGGCATCCCGGCCGCCCAGCTGGCCACGCTGAAAGCAGCCGAGGCGAGAGTCGCCGCCGAGTCGGCCAAGGGCGTGAAGGTCATCTTCACGGCGTTGCCCTCCATCGGCAAGACAGCGTTCAGCTGGACTTACGCGGAGCCGCTGAACGGGGGCCAGCTCGTCGGCGTCGCGGACAACATCAAGACGACCGGCTACGGGGCAGCCATGGGCCGGGGGGCCACGACTTTTGGGACGGCGGCGTCGCACGTGCCTGCCCTCGAGCGCCTGCTGTCGCTGGACATGGCCGCCTGAGACGGCCCGGGTGCCGACCGTGTCTTCTCGCCAAACCACGCTCAGATGGCCACCGCGGGGGCTATCTGGAATTGACCCCAAGGGCCGGTACCCTTCCGCGACGGTGGGAGCTTGCGAGGCGGTGCAACCAGGAGACCGGGTCGACCTGACGGTCGTCGTCCCGTACTACAACCCGGGTCCGAACCTGGCCGGCCACGTCGCCCAGGTGATCGGGGTGCTGCGCGATCGCGCGATCAGCTTCGAGGTCATAGCGGTCTCCGACGGCTCGACTGACGGCAGCGACGTCGGTCTGGCAGACCTCGGCGCGGAGGTCCGGGTCGTCTACCTGCCGGTCAACCAGGGCAAGGGCCGTGCGCTGCGCGTGGGCTTCGGGCTCGGCCGGGGGAGCTATCTGGGCTTCATCGACGGCGACGGGGACATCCCGGCGCCGGTGCTGGGCGAGTTCGTCAGCTGTATCCAGAAGGAGCGTCCCGACTTCGCGATCGGGAGCAAGCGCCATCCCGACTCGGTGGTCGTCTACCCGCGGCTCCGGCGCTTTTACTCCTGGGGATACCAGTTGCTCACCCGGCTGCTGTTCGGCCTGGACGTCACCGACACCCAGAGCGGGATCAAGCTGGCCCGGCGGGAGATAGTCACCGAGCTGCTCCCGATCCTCGAGGAGGACGGCTTCACCTTCGATCTCGAGCTCCTCGCCGTTGCCCGGCGCCTCGGCTACACACGCGTCGTCGAGCTGCCCGTCGAGATCCGGGAACGTTTCTCGTCCACGGTCTCCCCGAGAGCGGTCTTCGACATGCTCGTCGACACCGTGCGGCTCACGTGGCGCCTGCGGGTCGCGCACCACTACGAACGGGCTCTCACCGCCCGCCGGCTCGCCGGCGAGCGGCGTCCCCCGGAAGCGTCCGCCGTGGTAGTGCCTCCGGAGACCGCGCTCTAAACCGAAGTTCACCCTGAGGTTTCGGTCGACTCTCGCCGCCACCTGCGCTTTCACGTCGACTGCCGGCTGGAGTACTGACTACGCGTAGCCGAGGCGGTGCGAGACGCCAAGCAGCTCGAAGGC
>Ga0187874_10000593_pt1 | contig 42651 bp, 36 predicted proteins | sample June2016WEW_16_1_3_FD_132993 | JGI IMG/M metagenome (GOLD analysis project Ga0187874, IMG submission 132993) | Peatland microbial communities from SPRUCE experiment site at the Marcell Experimental Forest, Minnesota, USA - June2016WEW_16_150 | ecosystem: Environmental > Terrestrial > Soil >... | reverse complement strand
TCCGAATGAGTTTAAAAAAAATTGAAATCGATTACACCCATTTGTTGTTATAACATCCTGAAAAAAAAAGAATTCAGGGACAATACTCAAAAGTTAATGGGACAGCAGTGGGTGGCGTCCCCGTTTTCCTGAATTCCTTATTTCGAAACTACTTTCGCCGACTTCACGACGATAGTCTGCAACGGAATATTTGAGAACGGAGCTTTGGTGCCCGTTTTCACCTTAGATATCTTGTCCACTATGTCCATGCCTTCAATTACCTTGCCGAAAACGGCATACCCAAATCCGGCTCCGGCGGGATCCAGATGTGAGTTGTCTTTAAGATTAATAAAGAACTGGGACGTTGCGCTATCCGGGTTGTCATAGCGCGCCATTGCAAGCGTTCCACGCAGGTTCTTCAATCCGTTCTTTGACTCGTTTTTGATGGGAGGCCTGGCCGACTTAGGCATCATGGTTTCTGTATAGCCCCCAAGCCCGATTACGAAATCCACCCTGTGAACGATGGTGCCGTTGTAGAATCCTGAATTAACATAGTCGAGGAAGTTTCGGGTCGTGATTGGAGCTTTGGCCGGGTACAACTCGACCTTTATGCTGCCCATTGTGGTATCGAACTCCACCACGGGCTTTGTTGCAACGGTCTTTTTTTGTGCGAATCCCGGGACGACCAATGCCAGGGCCAACAAGACAGAGATGGCTGCTATAGATAAACCGATTCTGCTCATTCCAGTTCCTCCTGTTTCATGAAGTCTGATCTCCGTCATTCAAGACTCAAGACCGGAAAGGAAGGGATTATAGCTTAATAGTGGACATGGAGGTGGGCTTTTACAATCCGGCGCACGCCTGGCTGGATATTCTCCCATCGCACTGAAGTGCTCTTCCTGATTACGATGATTTTCTGGTCCAAGGTAATTTCTTCAACACCGGGCAGGTCAAACAGGTCCTTCACCAAACCATCATCTGTGACCGGGATGTCGAGCCTGCTGCGATATTGATGGGTAGTTTCCGCAAGCTTTGTCCCCAGGTAAAACATACCGACATCGGATCCGGAACTCAGGGAGTCCGAAACCACACCCATGTCTGAATCCGATTCAGGTTCATTGTTCCTGGTTCCATAATATCGAAACACAAACGCAACCAGGACTCCGAGGGCGATGATGAGAACCAGAAAAAACAGGAGGTTTGAAAACTCGTAGCTCTTCAAACTTCTGCTGCCGGATCGGTTTTTCGTCAATTCCTCTCCATTTCAGCGGGCGGCGGAACCCTCTCCGATAAAAACCCGATTGCGCGGCTCTATTCGTAGCGAAGGCATTCAATTGGATCCAGGTTTGACGCTTGCACAGCCGGATAAATTCCAAAAACCAGACCGATTATGGAGCTCACTCCGAAGGAAAGACCAATGGATGCACCTGTTATGATGGTGCGCCATCCCGAAAACATTGCAACAGCCTTGGATATACCATAGCCCAGGCCAACTCCGATCAAACCGCCGGCAAGGCTGATGGCAATGGCTTCGGCCATAAACTGCATCCGAATGTCGAGCTTCTTTGCCCCAATAGCGCGCCGCAATCCTATTTCATTGGTTCGCTCCAAGACGGAGGCGAGCATGATGTTCATAATTCCAATTCCGCCGACCAGCAGAGAAATGCTGGCGATTGCACCCATCACGATATTGAAAATACCTTGGGTTCTCTGGCTCTGGGCAAGAAGCTTTTCCGGAACGACAATCGAATAATCGTCCACATACCGGTGCATGACCGATATCAGGTTGTTGATGGTCGATGCCTGTTCGTTGATATTCGCCTCAGGGGCGATCTGCACCACAATCTCATTCAGCTCGTTTTCCACCGTTTCAGTATCGAATTTTCTGACAGCGGTGGTGATTGGAATATAAATATCGTTATTGGGGTTCTGGACCTTCACCCCTTCAAACTCCTGCTTATCGGCCACGGCTGCGTCTGCGAGGACTCCGACAACGGTCATCCATATATCGTTTATTTTGATTTGCCTGTTCAGAACATCCCCGAAGCCGAACAGCTTCTGCTTCGCGACGATTCCGAGAACGCAGACTTGGGCGTTGTCTTCTTCGTCCGAGGCAAGGAAAAAAGAGCCTTGCAGCAGTTTCAGATTTTGAATTCTCGGATAGGTGCTGCTCACTCCCAGGACGCGGCTGTCGCTGCGCGTTTTTTCCGAATTGATCTGGTAGGTTTTGACCAGGCGGGAGGCCGAGATCAGCGGTTTCGGTTTCAGGATCGTTTGAAGCGCTTCGACGTCGCGCAAGCTGACCCCGAGCGATTCAGTTCGGATCTGACGCAGTTCTTCGGTTTTGAATTCTTTAGCCTGGATGATGATATTCCGAATTCCAAAACTCTCGATTACGCGCAGGCTTTCACTTTCGGCGCCGGCGCCGATGGAAAGCATTGCAATCACGGCGCCGACGCCGAAGATCATCCCCAACATGGTCAGAAATGAGCGGAGCTTGTGTCTCCCCAGGCTGGTTAGGGCGCCTACTATTGTCTCAACTGATATCATATTAATCGTGCCTCATTATTCATGGAATGCAGCTATCTATAGCCATCAGCCGTCAGCAGTCAGTAAGCGGGTTTTACTGACGGCTGACAGCTGATGGCTGAAGCGTTGTATTAGCGTCCTCACCTCATCATCATCCCTCCAGGCGGCCCCCCAGGCATGCGTCCCTGTTGACCCGTTGATCCCTTACTAAAATCCGGGAGGTAAAGCTTGCGTGTCTCAAATGGATTGCGGAGGGCGATCTGAGCACCTTCTTCGACCCCGCCCAGGATAACGGCTTCTCCATGAGAACTGAGTCCGGTCTGCACTTTCTGTTCGAAAAATCTGTCACCCTTTTTCACATAAACCAGGCTATCCCTCTCCTTATCGCGGTTGTTGACTGCACTGGAAGGGACCACAAAACAGGATTCATATTTTTCAAGCACAACATCCCCTCTCAGATACATGCCTGGGCGGATGCGTTTGAGGTCCCTTCCCGCATCCGTAATGGCGACGTCGCAAGTGAAGTATCGGAGAGGCGAATTGCGCTCCAAGGCTCCGGCAACCGAGGAGACGGTTCGGATGGCGCCGTGATACTCTTTTTCGGGGATTGCATCCAGTTTGATCACAACCGACTGGCCTTTTGCCAGACTTCCTCCATCCCTTTCCAAAACGTAGATTCGTGCCTGAAGAACATCGAGGTTTACAAGTTCTACCATGACCTGTCCGGGCTGACAGTCATCTCCAATCTGCGGATCCTGTCTGCGATCCCTTCGATACAAAACCAAACCCGGAACCGACGGCCGGAGTTCAAGAGAATCCAGCGTCGTCTGGATCACTTTGACTTCTGCCTGAGCCCGGTTCCTCTCGATCGCCAGGATCTGCTGATCGGAGCGGGCAATTCGTTCCTGCGTTTTCCCTTTGCTCTTCAAAAAATCGATCCGTTCCTTATCGTAATTTGCATCTGCCTGCGCGGTGATGATGTCCCACTTGGAAAAGATCGTTTCATCCTGTGGCATGACAGTCATGTCGTAGTCATACTGTAGTTCGGCACTGGTGCGATCGAACCCGAGCACCTTGTCATTGGTGACGATATTCAAGGCTTTGATTTTGGTGTTTTCCTGGTTCGCATCCAGCGTATTCTGCTGCTTTTCGAGACTTAGCTTTGCATCGGTACTGTCGAACCGGACGACCGGCTCGCCCGCGCGCACGAATCTCCCCTCCGGTATCAGCCAGGATAATTTCAGACTTCCCGAAGGAGTACTGGGCACCGCGACCGGAGTCGTTTCCAGTCCAACGACTTCTCCGGTGGCAGGAACCGTAAGCAGAAAAGGCTGTCTGCTCAATCTCGTAACAGGAACAGGATCGTCCTCAGTCGCCGCCAGGACTTTTGAAATCTGAGTTGAGATGGTGTCTCGATATTGAAAAAGGAGGATGCCGCCGACAATCAGAATAACCAAGGCGGCGATCCGCCCCGCCTGGCGCATCGAAGAACGGGGTTTGGATTTATCATCGTGAGTTGCCATTTTAGCATCACCTCAGGCTTTCGGTTTGATCCGAATCTTTTCATTGGCATTCAACCCGGACTCCACAACGGCGGTGAGGCCATCGTTGGTTCGCAATTGGATTTCGCGCCATTCAAATGTTTTCGTGGACGGTTGCCATACCTGAACAAAAGACCGGCCGTTCAGCTCCTGAATGCTGGACAGAGGGATGACGACGACCTTTGAATACTGGCCAACCTGGATCTGCGCCTTCAAAGTCATGCCCGGCCGCAGCTGCTTCATATCCGCGCCGACAAGCTCCACATAGGTATCACAAACCTTCTGCGGCCGGTCAAAGGTGGCCTGTTTCACGATCGTACCGACACTTGCCACCTTTCCCGTAAAGGTCTTGCCCCGGGTCGAATCGACGCTTATGTTCGCGTCCTGCCCGGGCCTGACTTTACCGGAATCGATTTCATCCACGAGCACTCGAGCACGAATGCTGGATAGATCGGGAATTTCCATGACCGCATCCATGCCGAACACGCTGCTGCCGATCGTTTTGGCTTCGTTATTCCAATCCCGCTTGTAGATCACGACTCCCGCAACCGGAGCGCGCACGGTGTAGGAATCCATCGCGTCCATAAGCAGATCCATGCGGTCCCGATAATGCCGCTCGTTGCTCCGGGAGATCTGAAGATCGTATTGCGAGCTCTCATTCTGATACTTCAGTTTCTTCTCCAGAAACTCAACATTTTTCTTGGCTGCGTCCCGCTGGATCCGGGTCTGCTCGACCTCGATGCTGCTCAGTAATTCGGCCTGCGATGCCAGCTTGACCTCCAGTTTCTGGAGGTCGGACTTGCCTTGCTCAATCGACAGTTTCAGGTTCTTCAAATTGATATCGGAATTGGACCGCTTATTCTGCCGGTCCTCCTGGACACGTTGAAAGTTGGCCGTCTCATCTCTCAAGCTCCGGGCAATATCCGAGGTATCGAATTCCATCAGGAAATCTCCCTCGGAAACTGCGGTCCCTTCATCGACCATGCGCGTCAGCTTGAAGCGCCTTTGATTTCGAATCTGCGGCGGGGTGATGCTGACGCTGCGCGCAGCCTCGAGCGTCCCGGTTGCACTCACAATCAAGGGAAAGTCGACTCGTTGAGCGGTGATCAGATCCTTGTCACTGACGTTGGCGGAAACATCTTTCGAGTGAAAGCCCCAATAAGCGCCCGCTGCGATGATTAATACCAAAATCGAAAGGATTATCCACTTCTGGGTTGTCATCTGAAATTCCTCCGCTATCGTTGGATGGGAAGCAGCGGATCACCAACCGATACGCCGGAAACAACCTGTACAAGGCGGTCACCGATTTCACCCAACCCGACATACTGCACACTGGCAGTCTTTGAGTCTGTCTGTTTTAGGACGTAGCTGCGGCCCTGAGAATCGAGGCCTAAATACTCGCGCGGAATTGTCAGTGTGTCCTTTGCAAGGACCATTGGAATTCTGATACGTGCCGTCATGCCAGGCTTTAACGATTGGACATCGACCCTATCGGGCTGAATAACGGCCTGGAAAACTTTTTTCTGGGAAGCAAAGCCCTTCCGGCTGGCTACGCTGGTCAGCGAGATGATCTTTCCCTCCACCTTAAAATCAGGAAGAGCGTCGAGACTGATGGCGCAGCGCATATCCAGGGCCAGGGAACCGTATTCGGTATCATAGACGTATCCGACAACCTGCATACTGGAAAGGTCCGGCAGGCTTGCAGCCTCCATTCCCTGGAAGAGAGTATCGCCCGGCTGGATTTTCCGATTGCTGGACCAATTATCGCCGTAAATCAGAATCCCATCCTGGGGCGCATCGATCTTCAATTTGGCCATGTCGTTGACGATCTTTTTAAGGGCGATTTCTGCCTGAGACCGGTTGATCTCCACCAGCTGCATCTGGGAGGCATAGCTTTTCTCAAAATTGTCCAGCTGCTCCTTGGCCTTTTCGAGCGACAGCTTCGATTTTTGGACATTCAGCTGATATTTCTGATAATCATTGCCGGGCAGAAGATCCTTGCTGATCTTCCCATACAATTGATCCTGCTTCAGCTGTGATTCCGCCTGGGACAGGGAGTTCAACAGATCGCAACGCTGTGCCTCCAGATCCGCCTTTGTCTTCTCGATCGTCAGCTGCGCCTCATCCAAAGTCCGCTCAGCTTCCGATTTCTGGCTCATCAGAGAGGAATCATCGAACTCGACGATCCGTTCCCCCTTCTGGATCTGGGAACCCTCCGGAGCGAGGAAGGTAACCATGTTTGAAAAACTGCTGCTGATATTCGGGGCGCTGATCGATACGGAACGCGCAGCTTTCATTTCACCGGTGAGCAACAGTTCCTTCAGTATCTCTCCATTTGCAACTTTATATACAACGACTTTGGCTGTCGCGGGCGCCGCGGACGCGATAGGCGGCCGCGCATCGGCTTTGCCGCTCTTGACTTCCGGATTTTGAGCAGAAACGGGTTGGAGACATAACCCGGCAGCAATTAGGATCGCAGCAACTGAAAAGGCTGGCAAAAACCTGAACTTAGTCTTATTTTCCTTCACCATAGGCCGGATCTCGCGTTTGATTGCAGTTATTGGATCAAAATTGACCCTGAAAGCCTTGTCTTTGAGTCTGTGGTGCTTTAAGAGTTTTTACCCAGGCGGCCCAGTCCTCTTCTATTTTCTCGAAATCGGGGCCAAACACCTCAGGTTGGGTTATGAATTCCCTGCTTTCTTTTCCTTCCTGCGCCTGCTTAATCAGTTGCTTCACCTTCTCAATACCGACTTTTTCGATCAGGTATGAAAAGAGCGTGCTGGCCTGGCCGTCAAAAAGCATTCGGTCTTGCTCGTCTTTGGACACATTCCTTTGTCCACCATTGCGCTGTCCGCCGTTGCCGTTAAAAGGGCCTCCACTCGTCATGCCTCTTCCACCGAATCCTCCCGAGGGCATGCCCTGTCCAAAACCCGGGCCGCCGGCTCCCCCTCCCATGCGGGAGAAGCCTCCACCCCCCGGGCCGGCACCGGCTGCTCCTCCGGCTTGAGAGGACCCTCCCCGATTTCCGCCGCCTTGATCCGATGAGGCGCCCACAAACGGACGGGACATCGCGATCACATCCTCCATCGGAAATGTCTGGTCCATGTGCTCTTGAAGATAGGCAACATTGACGGGCGCGCCGCTGGCATAAGAAGCAATACCGATGTCCAGCCAGTCGGGAAGAGGGCTTTTCCCCACATCGTCAACCCGCGAGGAACGGAATTTCAACTCCTTGTTCAGCATTGTCTGCAGGACAGCATACGCAATCTGCTGAGTCGTTGTAGTAACCAGCTGCTTTTCCATGTCGGCCGCATTCTCCGCCAGCCTGCTCTTTAAGCGATCCATGATCTCCGCAGGAATCTCTCCCCCCATCTGGCCTTTCATGCGCGCCATCATCTCCTGCATCCTTACCGCGGGAGTATTGGCGATTAGCAGCCAGCTATAGCCCGTTTTCAACACCATAGGCTCATATACGGAATCCTTCTGCTCTAAACTCGAACAGATAAATATCGCGCCCTTGGGGACGCTGGCGCCGAAGAGAGTTTTCAGCCGCTGAACTGCTTCAGCTGCCGGTTTCTCATACGGAGCTACGACCTGTCGATTGGAGGCATAGAAATCGATCTCTGCCACAATATTCTTAAATGGGACAAACTTCCTGAATGTCGCAGCCTGTTGAGCTTGCGCGGACTCAATGCCGAGAAATAGGAAGAGGACAAAAGCGGTCATGATAGGTCGAGTCATAGCGGATTACCCTATCTCCTGTTACCAGTCCCTGCTCCTGCCCGTGCACGATGTGCCTCCGGGGGGCGGGCTGAAAAGGGATTCCTGCATAACCATTATCGTTTTCTAATTACGTTTGTCTAACACTAATTGTTACATGGCCAGAGCGCAGAACCCGCAATATGGCAAATTTTTATCTTTCGCCACGAATTTATACGTTGGCTCCTCTAAAGGGGCCCCCCGGAGAGAGATGTGGCGAATGTTGTATCTTAAACAAAGCTATTGTAGTTGGAGAATTGGAGGCGCCGAGCGGATTCGAACCGCTGCATCGAGGTTTTGCAGACCTCTCCCTTAGCCACTTGGGTACGGCGCCATAAAGGCAGCCTCATTAAACAGCACCTATTTTATTGGATGTCATGAAATCGCGCAAGCTCCGGTTCTGATCAATCACTGTGCTGAAAACTGGGACCGGGGTCGGTATCGGAGCCGGCGGGCTTTGAAAGCAAGCATCTTGTTTGCATCACAGAACCCAGCCGGACTGCCGACATCGAACAGATGCTTACACTGGACATGCACGGCTCACATGAAGTTTTCGTCATCCTCGTGGATTAAAATGGTTGATGCAGGATCCAGGTCGAAAGCGGTATACATCCTGTATCCTGTGTCCTGAATCCTGTATCGTATATGTCTATGCGAGGCACTTATGAATAGAAAAACTGTTTTGATTTTCTTTTCAATCGTATTTCTTGTTGCCGGCCCTTCCGCTCACGGGAAAGACAACGGACCCTGGAAAGATCTGGTGGTGGAAGTCGGGGATATCAAGATGCACTACCTGGATGCAGGAACCGGAGACCGTGTTCTGGTTTTCATCCCCGGATGGACGATGACGGCCGAGGTCTGGAAAGAGCAGATTCCGTATTTTTCATCCCGGGGATTTCGAGTCATTGCATTGGATCCCCGCAGTCAGGGATTGACGACCAAAACAGAATCCGGGAATACGTACCAGCAGCATGCTGCCGACTTGCACGCATTTCTGCAGGCTCTCAAAATCGATCATTCCTATCTGATCGGATGGGGATCCGGAGTTTTGGCGTTGCTGGATTACATTTCCAGTCCGGAGGCGCTGAAGCCGGAGAAAATGGTTTTTGTGGATGGCAGCCCGGCAGCATTAAAATCGGAGGACTACCCGGGCGCCATGACCGTTCAGCAGGCCCGCAGATTTGCGCTTTCATTGGAGGAGAATAGAGCCAAGGCTACCGAGCAGTTCATTCGTTCATTATTCAAGCAACATCAGGCCGAAACCCTGATTAATGAGATGACGGCGGCTAGCGTGAAAATGCCCTTATCGGCCACACTGTCGCTTTATTTCGACCTGTTCACAGGAGACAGGAGACCCGCTTTGATGCACGTGCCGGTTCCAAGTCTCGTGATGACCAATCCGGAAGGTCGATTAGTGGGAGAGTACATGAAGTCCAAAATCCCGAGATGCAGCCTCGAAGTAATCGAAGGCGCAGGATCCGCAATGTTCCTCGAAAAGCCGCAAACATTTAACCAGATTCTAGAAAACTTTCTGGGCGAGCATTGAACAAAACAGTGACAGTCACCGATGTCCCCTAATTCAACAATTCTGTGGGATGAGGACAGGTTTCAGAATTAGGGGACATCGGTGACTGTCACTGTTTTGTCATTCCGATTTGCGTTTTACTGTTCCTTTTGAGGTCAAGTAAAACGGTAACGAGATCGCTTCCTCAATCTTCTTGCGGTAGCCTTTGACCGGCCACTCCCGTTCATAGAAATGATGGAGGATTCTTCCGCGCACTCTCGGCCGGGCTTCGGCGTCAAGGAAGGTTTGAAGCAGACGTTCCCGGATTGTCTCGTCTCCATTTCGAGCCAGATAATCGATAGCGGCGATGCAAACGTCGTCGTCATCATCTTCAAGGAATCGAGTGACCGTATTGGCAACCCGGGGGAAATCCTCATCCGGCAGATTCCCAATCAGAACCGATTTGGCCTCAGGCCATCGCGTGTATCCTGCAGACAGCCCGGTCAACACATCGGTTAAGGATTTGTAGAACTCATCCGGCGACAGAATTTCCTTCAACGCCTTGACCGGAAAGGTCACATCGGGTTCCACCTTCAGGTAAGCCAAAATCGGCTCCGCAGCGACTCTGCCCATCTGGGCGAGCAACTTCACGGTGTATTGTTTCTCCTCAAGGTCCATACTTGCCTGAGGTGTCTGAACCGTAAATCTGCGAAGCAGTGCGGCAGCTGATTCCGGAGTGCCCCACGAAGCAAGCCGCTCCATTGCCGCCACCCTCGTCGCAGCTTCACCATGCACCTGAGTAGTCTGTTTGAGAGCCCGTTTTATCTGCCCCGCTGAGGGACCGGACTCCGTCGAAAACAGTTTGTGAAAAAAACTCATACCCCCAACCATGTCTCCGGAAATGTAATAGAGTTGTCAGCTATCAGCTGTCAGTTATCAGCAAAACCGTTTTTGCTGAAAGCTGACAGCTGATGGCTGACAGCTTCATTTTACATCAAGTTCCTGATGCCGTGATGCGGATTGCAGCTTATAATGACTGTTATGGAAGAACGCGATCTGTTTAACGAAAAAGATGAAGTCGTACCTGCCACCATTTACTGTCCGAAATGCCGCACTTCAATGGAATATCCGATAAAATGGCGTCGACGGACTAAGAAGACCTCTCTTCCGGCCGGCGCCGACGAGCGGGATCGGGCGAAATTTGAAAAAGCAAGGAACTATCGTATCCGGCTCGATGATAAGCTGCGCTGCAAAAATCCCCGCTGCGGGAAAACAATTGAGATTACTTCTCTGCAGACGGTAGTTTTTGATTAGGTAAGGGCCTGTCAATGAATAAGGTTTGCATTTTGGCGCGAGCACCGGGCGGGCAGATGCGAGGCGCGAGCGAGCCTGGGGGCCAGCAGCAAAATGTAAACGTTATTCATTGACAGGTCCTAACCGTCCGGCTGAGTACTCATGCACAAATTCCGTCAGAGCCCTCACGGAATCTTCGGGAGTCGATGGAAGAATGCCGTGCCCCAGATTGAATATGTGGCCCGGTCTGCCGTTTATCTGACTGAGAATTTCGGTCGCCCTTTGCCTGAGAACAGGCCATGGCGCCATCAACAAGACCGGATCCAGGTTTCCCTGAACGCCGACACCTGCGCCCACGCGATTCCAAGCGTTGTCGAGTAGAATACGCCAGTCAACGCCGATTACATCGCCCCCGGCTTCCGCCATCAATTCCAACAAGCCGGCAGTCCCGGTTCCAAAATGGATGGAGGGAATATTTTCTTTTTTCAGCTCTCGAAATATTTTTTGCGTGTGGGAGAGCACAAAGCTCCGGTAATCGAAAGGGCTCAGACATCCAACCCAGGAATCAAAGAGCTGCACCACTTGAGCGCCCGCTCGAACCTGAGCCTTCAGGAATCGCAGGATCGTTTCACAAAGCTTTTCCATCAGGAGATCCCAGGCGGACCGTTGCGTGTACATCATTTCCTTCGTCAGGAGATAGCTCGACGACGATCCTCCCTCGATCATGTAGCTTGCCAGGGTGAAAGGGGCGCCTGCAAAACCTATGAGTGGAACTTTTCCGTTGATTTCAGCGCGCACGCACTGAAGGCTTTTCAACACAAAGCCCAGGTCTGCTTCCGGATCAGGTATCCGCAGCGTGCGTATGCCCGCCTCGTTCCGAATCGGATTCCGGATGACTGGGCCGGGCGCAAACTCCAGATCAATGCCCATGCCTTCGAGCGGAAGCAGAATATCGGAAAAGATAATTGCGGCATCCACCGAGAATGCGCGGAAAGGCTGCAGAGTAATCTGCGTAGCGAGTTCCGGGTTTTTGAACATTTCAATGAGACTGTATTTTTCCCGAATATCGCGGTACACCTTCATGTACCGACCGGCTTGACGCATATACCAAACGGGAGTGCAATCAACAGTATCCAGCTGGCAGGCTCGCAGTAGTCTATCGTTTCGGCTCATCGTCTCTCATTCTCTCATCAAAAACCGTTTCTCGTTTCCCGTTTACGGACTTCCCGTTGGAGGCGGATATGATATCTGAGCTAAAGATAGCGAGCAACGGGGAACGGGGAACGGTCTTTCACGATATCAAATTACGCCAGATCAATATCGGCGTAAATGGGAAGATGATCGGATATACGTCCGGGACCGGAGTTTTCAAATCTTATTGAGGCCGGCCCCAATGAGATTACCTTTGTTTTCTCGTCCTGCTTTTGGCCGTGACCCAGGACCGGGACGCCTCTGCCGACAATCCAATCCAGCTTGAAACAGAGATATCCCCTGTAAGGATTGAGCCGTTTCTTGACCAGCTGGAGAATCCAGCGGGGCATGAACCTCGACTCCTCAAGAGAGTTGATAGCAGCGCGTGCAGTTTCTTCGTTGGAATTCATCCCTTCCCACTTGAATCCACTGTCGTGCAAGAGCTTGAAAAGAGGCTCACTCCCCGATTCAGGATAGAGCAGGCTTTCTTTCATCCGTGCAGGCGAGATGAACAACAATCGTGCAAGAGAGCGGAATGTGCGCCATGTTGTGCCCCGCGCAAAGCTGTTGGTATTCAGATCCCCGCCTAAGAGACAGGGGGCTTTCCCTCCGTCTGGAAGGTGCTTCAGGATGTGCCCTATCTGGCGAGCTCGGCATTGCGGCGTATTTCTCAATTCCAGGTGCACCGAACCTACCCAGAGGAGAGAGCTTTTCAGCTGCAGGCGGACCCACAGGCAAGTGCGCCTGCCGAACCGCTTTTCACCGAATTCGTACGGTTCAAACGAAACCGGAAGCGGAAGCACCAGACTTTCAGAAACAGGATAGCGGCTGAGGACAGCATTCCCCTGCAGGCTTTCGCGGTTTTCTCCCTCCAGAAACAACTCTTCATCGGTTCCCTTGGTGAGCTCAAAATGAGCCGGACTGAACACCGCATGCATTTCCAAAGCTTCCGCCAGATCCCGCGCCACATGGCGGTTCTCAGAGCGATTCATACCCCAATCCGCTTCGTTCAGAAGAATGACATCCGCCCACCTCAGGATTTCATCCTTTTGGAGACGCTCCAGGATTGACTTGAAGCGCTTCCCTTTTTCAATATTCCATTGCGCAACGCGGAGGAATGAGCTGAGCCGCGGAGTCGTTTTCTCGAACAGATGAACCTGAGGAGTTCCAAGATACGATTGGATTTGCTCCCCGTAACGGGCAAAGAATGCCGACCGTTTCAGTTGGTCAATTGTGTCGTACCCGCGCAGGTTTTCGATCCAGAATGTCTGGGGTTCCATACAACAAGCATTCAGAGTCCTGGGGTCCTTGAGGTTTTACTCAAAGACTCCAGGCAAATTACCTTGTTTCGGTAAGTGATTTCCGGTAATCCAAATCGACCGTACGCAATATTTTCAACGATTCAAGAAGACCCGGCCGGCGCAGTTCTTCCAACCCCACACTGTAATGCTCCGGATGTATAAACTGATTTATGCTTTGGGCCACAGCTTGGGCAAAATCTGAAAGATAGTCGGCCCGATCTACCGGCGTCTTAAAACTTACGCTGGGTTTATCCGGTTGCGTGGGTCGAGCCTTGTCGCGAGAAAGAGGGAAGGCCGGCACCAGGTTGGAATTCAGTTTTGCTATGTACCTCTCCAGGTTCTGATCGTGCGTCAGGCACACGGAAATTGCACGCGCGCGCAAATCGGGCGCTACTGATGGATCAAACGCCACGCGGGTCAAGCTTGGGAGGTCCTTTGCATATCGTTCCATTTTTCGATTCCAGGCGAGCGTCTGGTCGGCATAAACCAGCAGACGCTGTTTCAGCATATCTTCATTATCAAGAAAAGGGCCGACAACACGAATGGAATCCTCAGCGAGACCCAGACGCTCTTTGGCTCTGGCAACCGGATCCCCCAAGAAGGAACGCAATACATAGTTTTGCCACAGGCTGGGCGGCGGCTCTCGCTCCTCGTCCGATTTCTTTTGCTCCGGAGGCCGGGTCTCCTGAACTTCTATGTTGTAGGAACCGCGGAGCGGCGCAAGCAGTTCCTGAAGTTTTTCATAACTCTTCTCATCTTCGATCAGGCTGCGTACTTCCATTCCATGCTTCGTAAAGATGAACACAGCCTCCACGCCCTGGCACAAGTCGGCTTCGTGGAAACGCAACCAGGCTTCCGTCATTTCCCTTGGCGTGGTGGAGTTCGGCATGTTATCTGACGTGACAACGTCATCAGATGTGGCAAAGGGGTTGATCGCCGGAGTGATTGAGCAGACGCAGAATAACAAAAGGGCTCGCAGCATTGCTTTCATGAAATTTTCACGATTTTATAAGATTACCCCTATAAGGCAAGCGCTGAGAAGTCAATTATACGGGAGGACATATTCCCGGGAGCGCCGCCGTCCCGGCGGCTCTTTTGCAGGGTCCGAGACCGTAAAAAAGCCGGCGAGACGCCGGCGCTCCCGGGAATTTAATAGGCTTTCGCAAAATAGGCTTTTTCACTGGCCTGCTTTCCGCAATAGATGCACGAACCTTTCCCGTCCGGCTGATCAAGAGGAATGCAGCGCAAGGTGGCTTTGGTGCCTTCCTTGATGTTTTGCTCGCACTGAGCGCTCCCGCACCAGAAAGAATAGGCAAAACCCTTCTCCACGGCGGCCTGAAATTCTTCATAATTCTTTGGATCAGCGGTATTAGCCTCACGGAAATGAAGGGCGCGGTCATACAATGCCTTCTGTATTACATCTAAAGCCTGGGTCACAGCATCGCTGAGGCTGGTCTGGGGGACAAACGATTTCCCCTCTTTCCCCGGCTTATCCCGCCGCGCGAGCACCACTGTCCCTTTCTGCACGTCTTTCGGGCCGATCTCGATTCTCAAGGGCACCCCCCGCATTTCCCAATCGTTGAATTTAAAGCCGGGACTGGCGCCCTCACGCTCATCCAGGATCACCCGCAAATCCGAAGCCACCAATTCTGTTCGAACCCTTCGGGCTGCTTCCATCACCTGGAGTTTCTCTTCGTCGCTCTTGAAAATTGGGACAATCACAACCTGGTGCGGCGCAAGGCGAGGCGGAAGAATGAGCCCCTGATCGTCGCCGTGGACCATGATGATCGCACCGATGAACCGCGTGGATAAGCCCCACGAAGTCGTCCAGCAGTGTTGAAGTTCGCCGTTTTTATCAAGGTATCTGATCTCAAACGCTTTGGCAAAATTTTGTCCGAGATTATGGGACGTACCCGATTGCAGGGCTTTCCCATCTCCCATCATTGCTTCAATCGAGTAGGTTTCGTCGGCGCCTGCAAATCGTTCGGATGCCGATTTCCGTCCCGGGATCACGGGGATCGCAGCTTCGTTCACCGCAAAATCCCGGTAAATATTCAGCATTTGCCGGGTTTCCGCTTCAGCCTCTTCCAATGTTGCATGAGCGGTGTGCCCTTCTTGCCAGAAGAATTCCAAAGTGCGCAGGAACAGCTTGGTACGCAATTCCCAGCGCACAACGCTGTTCCACTGATTGATCAGGAGCGGCAAATCTCTATAGGAATGAATCCATTTTGAGAAGGAATGACCGATGATGGTTTCGGAAGTCGGACGGATGACCAGCGGTTCTTCCAGCTCTTCTCCTCCGCCGTGAGTGACAACAGCCAATTCCGGAGAGAACCCTGCAACGTGCGATTTCTCCTTATCGATAAAGCTGCGCGGAATGAGCAACGGAAATGCGGCGTTCAGGTGCCCGGTTGCCTTAAAACTCCGGTCGAGGAACCGCTGGATGTTCTCCCAGAGCGCCCAGCCATACGGCCGAACAATCATGCAGCCGCGCACCGGAGCGTAATCGGCCAGCTCCGCCCGGATGACGAGTTGGTTATACCACTCCGAAAAATCTTCAGAACGAGAAGGAAGTTTGAGTTCAGACATGGCGCCAATGCCCTCGATATAGTATCTCGCAGAAAATCAAAGGTTGAAAGCCTATAGGAGCCATTGCCATGTGTCAACAGTGGTCAGCGTTCACGCGTTCACGGGTTTATGCGTTAACGCCTAAACCGGTAAACGACCGGCTTGAAAACTCATTCATCTCTCTTGAAATCAAAGAGTCCAGCCGATAAATCCAAAAAGGCGGCTGAGGGGCCAAATTGCAACGGGTATTTGCAGCTGCTATATTGTTTATCGGCTCCGGCATGGACCGGTTTCTGTCTCCAGCTGCTGGAAGATAGGGAGAATTGAGTTTGAGCGTTCATATCAAATCGGAAAAGCGTTGGATGAAAGCAGAGCTGCATTCACACTGCAACCTTGATCCGATCGATTACCGCATTTGTCAATACACCCCCGAACAATTGATTTCCAATGCAGCAAGACTCGGCTATGAGGTTCTCGCAATCACATGTCACGACCTGAACATATGGACTGAAGAACTGGCCGACTACGCTGAGAGTCTCGGTATAACACTGATTCCAGGAATGGAGGTCACAGCCGAGCGGACATTTCATTTGCTCGTATATAATTTTCGCGCCGAAGCCGAGGAGCTGAACACATTTAAAAAAATCCGCGCACTTTCCAGCGAGGATACTCTGGTGATTGCCCCCCACGCTTTTTTTCCTGGGGCTACTTGCCTAAAAGAACTCCTCGAGACGAACCTCGACCTTTTCGATGCGATCGAGTATTCAGGCTTCCAGGTCCGGGGTCTGGATTTCAATCGCCGCAGTGAACTCCTGGCGGCTAAATTTCAAAAGCCGCTGATTGGGAGTGGGGACGTTCACCATCTCTGGCAATTGGGCCGAACCTTCACCTGGGTTTACTCGGAACCGGGTGTGCAGCCGATATTGAGCGCCGTCAAACAAGGGTTTGTCAAACTCCAGAAGTCGCCCCTCACATGGTTCGAAGCGGCAGGATGGTGGGTGAATGCCCTTTGGAGAAATGTGGTTCCAGCCAATCCGGCGCCCCAAGGGCTTGTTCCGGGCGTCTCAATCCCGGCGCGGGCGTCAAATGAAGTCGAAGATGGAAGATGCTTTGGACCCGCGAAAGAGAGCATGGAACCGTAAGGCATCCATATCGGTCAGCAGAGCCAGGAAATTGCAAACCGCGCGACCCGCTTCCATTTGCCCCCCTCCCAGGCACTCCTCAACAATGGGCCGGTAATATCGCGGAAACAGGGCCACGCTTTTTTTCTCCAACACCTCCTCCATGAGCAACTGGAAAAGATCCCTGAGAATTTCCCGTCCCTTCGTGCTCATGGCCGCAACTCTTGGATCTGTGATGACCGCCTCCCAGATCACTGATTTACAGAGCTCTGAAAGGATGCGCGCCTCGTCCGGAACGATCAGGTGCCAGGAGAAATCCGCGCGACTGCTTCCGCTGCAGGGTTCAATGGACACCGATGTGATCAAGTCATTGAGAATATTGCGCATGGCAGATTTTCTCTGCGCGCGTTCATCCCCCTGTTCGGAGGGAAGGATCTTTTTTGCCAGGTCGAAAAGGCGCTCGCGTACCTCCGGAAGGGACAGCTTCGGAGCTTCCTCCTCTTTCCGGGTGGTCTCGTAGCGTGCAAGTACCCGCCGGGCGAAGCGCGCCTGCGCCAGATCCCCCGGATGCAGGAATTGCGCCTGGAGAGCATCCTCCACATCATGCACCGAATAGGCACAGTCGTCCGCCCAATCAATGATCTGGCATGCGATCGAAGTTTTTTGCTGTCGAGTTTTTCGCCTGCTCTGTCTCTTGAGGATTGAGGCTCCTTTCTGCAGCGCCCACTTCGCTACAGGAAGGTCCGAAGAAAAGATGAACTTGTCGTTCCTGATATCTTGCTCGTAAGGATATTTCAGAACTCCGGCCAAAGTCGCCCGGGTCAGGTTGAGGCCGGGATACAAAGGAGACTTTGGTTCCGCCGCCACCAGAATATGGAAAGTCTGCGCATTCCCCTCAAATCGGAGGACTTTTTTCCCGGCAAGCCGGGATCGGCGGCTCACCTCCAGCATGCAGGCGTCCAACGTCTGCTCTCCGGCATGTCCGAAAGGGGGATGTCCCAGATCGTGCGCCAGCGCGGCCGCCTCGGCCAGTTCCGGAGCAAGACAGTGTTGAAGTGCAGGATTTTCAAACAGCTGATTCTGGGCAATGGCCCGGGCAATCTGGGCGACTTCCACGCTGTGGGTCAACCGTGTGCGATAAAAATCCGCCAGCCCGATTCCAAAAACCTGCGTCTTTCCTTGCAGCCGGCGGAAAGCCGCACTATGCAAGATCCGGTCTCGGTCCCTTTCTGCAGCATGCCGGTGGTCTTTGGGAGAAGCGGGGCTCTCCGGATATCTTCGTTCCAGCAGGAATTCGTCCATAGCTTCGCCGATTCCAAATTCGAGATTCGAGATTCGAGATTCGAGACTGCCGAAAGCTTTTCTTTTAATCTCGAATTCCGAATCTCGAATTATAGTTGATAGATCCTCGTAAGCTCGCGCTTCAGGTACTCGAACGCCTCCTGTGGATCGTCGCAGCGATGGAGCGGGCTCAGGTCCTGCGGCGAGATCGTACCCCAGCGCACCATTGCGTCAAAATTCAGGACTTGGTTCCAATATTCCGAACCATACATCAGGACAGGCATTCTCTTGCGAGTTTTTCTTGTCTGGACCAGAGTCAGGACTTCAAATGCCTCGTCCAAGGTACCAAATCCTCCTGGGAAAATGACCAGGGCTTTTGCCGGATATACGAACCAGAACTTCCGCATAAAGAAGTAATGAAACTCAAATGCAAGCTCCTCTGACACATAGGGATTGATCCTCTGTTCAAAAGGAAGACTGATTGAGAAGCCAATCGATTGTCCCCCAGCCTCATGAGCGCCGCGATTCGCCGCTTCCATGATCCCCGGTCCGCCACCCGAACAAATCATCATTCGCTTAGGTCCGCCGTCAAGCGTCCTCGCCCAGCGGACGATCAATTGCGCCAGCATCGAGGCATCCTCGTAATAACGGGACAAAAGAAGCGCCTGCTCTGCCTGCTGTACTTCGGCACTCGAGGGCTTATTTTCCCCGGTCGCCGTTTGAAGCCGGTTCCGCAACTCATCCAGCCGCTTCGCGCTCACTTCTCGCGGCAGGACCCGCGCCGATCCAAAAAACACGATTGTGTCTTTGACGTGTTGCCATTTCAGGCGGCTGGCAGGCTCCAGGTACTCGCTAAGAATTCTAATGGTGCGCGCATCCTTGCCTTGCAAAAATCCGGCATTTTGATAAGCCTTGGACGGCTTTTTGGGGATCTCGTTCATACCAGCGTCTCCAGAAGTGCCAATTGACAATTTACGATTGACGATTGAAAAAGCGCATCCTGATGGCCTTTCAATCGTCAATCGTCAATCGTAAATCACTACCCGTGCCCTATATCAGGGCATGATGGTTCACCGGGCCGGCACCTTTGCCCAAGCCCGGATTGGTTTCTATGGCCCTCGTTATAAACTTCTTTGCCGTATCCACCGCTTCCGGAAGCTCCCGCCCTTTCGCAAGCTCAGCCGTAATGCACGCGGAAAAGGTGCAGCCGGTTCCGTGAGTGTGGAAGGTGGCGATTCTAGGAGACCGGAAAAAGGAAAACTTGCCTTCAAAATAAAGGACGTCCACAGCATCCGATTCGAGGTGTCCGCCCTTGAGCAAGACCGCATTTGCCCCCAGTTCTGCTATCCTGATCGCGGCTTCCTTCATGCTTTCGAGGTCGTAAACCGGCATGCGCGCCAGTTCGCCCGCCTCATGCAAGTTAGGCGTAACCACAAAAGCACAGGGCAACAACAGCTGCGCGAAAGCAGCCCGCGCCGAATCAGACAATAGCGGTTGACCATGTTTGCTGATCATCACCGGATCGATGACGAGCGGGAATGTGAAGCTCCGCGCCTTCTCCGCCAGCAGCTCAACGATTCCCCGATCGCCCAACGCTCCGGTCTTGGCTGCAGCCGGCGGAATATCCTCAAGCACCGCTTCCAGCTGGTCAGAGACCAGTTTTGGAGACAGTATTTCCACGGCGCTGACTCTCTGCGTGTTTTGGACCGTTATCAAAGTAATGACACTGGTCCCATAGACTCCTCTTTGATGAAAGGTTTTCAGGTCTGCCTGTATTCCGGCGCCGCCGGAAGGATCAGAGCCGCCGATGGTTAGTGCAGCATGGGTCATGTTTTTGGTCTGCGCGTTGCGAACTCACAAATTCTATCACATTCCGTGTCCGTTTACGCGTTTACGGGTTAACGGGTTTAACGCGTTAACCCGTAAACTCGTTAACGGTTTTTGTTGACAATTAATTCATTCGTATGATTAATTCATTCGTATGAATACAACAAAGCAGAAGATTCTGGATACGGCAGAACGGCTGTTTGGGGAGTATGGCTACTCCGCCACCTCCCTGCGGCACATCATCTCCGAAGCTCAGGTCAATCTGGCTTCTATCCATTATCACTTCGGATCGAAGCAAGACCTTTTGGATCAGGTGATTCTGCGGAAGGCCGGACCGATGAACGAGCGACGTATGCGGCTTCTGGATCAGTTTGAAGCGGAATGCTCGCCGGCGCCGGCGCCTGTGGAAAAGATTCTGGAGGCTTTCATCGCACCTGCAATCCTGATCGAAAAGAGCCCGGAATTCGTGAAGCTCATGGGAAGAGTGCATGCGGAAGGGCTCATGCCCGAAATCGCGCAGAGACATTTTCAGCCGATGATCGCAAGGTTTATGTCGGCCCTGCGCCGGGCGCTGCCGGGGGTGCCGGAAAAAGAGCTTCTGTGGAAGGCGCACTTTGCAATCGGCGCCATGGCACATGCCCTGACTGTGCGGCCCGAGTTAATTCCGCGGTCCGAGCAAGAATCGCCATTAAACGTTTCCAAAATGCTGGTGGCATTTGCAAGCAGCGGATTCCGAGCGCCGGCAGTACTGGAAAAAGAAACAGAGGTGAGTCGATGAGGCATCCCTTTGCACTTTTTTTGTTCCTTGCATTCTCCGGTCTGGCAGTCGCCCAGCAGCCGGGAACGCGTCCGCTTGTCTTGAGCTTGAAACGCGCCGTCGAGCTGGCGGCCTCTCCCGAGGGAAGCGCGCAAATACAACTTGCGGGGGAGGCATTGAGGCAGGCGCAGGCGCGTTCCGATCAAGCCAGGGCTGCGTTGCTTCCGAATTTTGATTCGTCGCTGACCTATCGGGACCAGACGGTGAATTTGCAAGCGAACGGGCTGAATTTCAACATTGTTGCTCTGCCGGGATTTACATTCGCATTTCCAGCGCTGGTAGGTCCCTTCAGCGTTATGGATGCGCGCATCTCGGGATCGCAGAGCATTTTTGACTTCAGTTCGATCCGGCGCTTTCAAGCCTCGCGCTCGGGCATTTCGGCTGCCAAAGCGGATGTGGACAGCACGGAAGAGCAGGTAGCGGCCCGGGTCGCGCGCGCCTATCTTCTGGCCATTCGCGCCGATGCGGATGTTGAAAGCGCGCGCGCAAACATGACCCTCTCGCAGGCGGTGCTGAGCCAGGCCGAGAATCAGAAAAAGGCAGGCGCAGGCACAGGAATCGAGATCACGCGAGCGAAGGTTCAGCTTGCCGATGACCGGCAAAAACTGCTGGTAGCCGAAAATGCAAGGCGCAGCGCTCATCTACAACTTCTGCGCGCAATGAATGTTCAGCTTGACATCGAACTTGAACTGACCGACAAGCTGGGACACATACCGGTGGACCCAATCACTCTCGAGCAGGCCAAGGCGCAAGCGCTCGCGCAAAGGCCGGATCTCAAGGCGCAGCAGCAACGGGAGACTTCTGCGAGACTTTCGGCCACCGCCACAAAAGCGGAGCGGCTGCCGTCCGTTGGTTTCTTCGGCGATTACGGATCAATCGGCTCAAACCTTTTCGATAATTCGCTGCCGACGCGTACGTACGGAGCCACCCTCCGGATTCCCATCTTAGACGGTGGACGCATGGACGCGCGGCGGGCGGAGGCTTCATCTCAATATCGCGCCGAGGTGGTCCGGACCAAGGATCTGAAAGAACAAATCGAGCTTGATGTCCGGCTTGCTTTGGACGCCCTGCAATCCGCTGAGGAACAAGTAACCGTAGCCCGCGATGGATTGGAGCTGTCGGAAAACGAATTGGCGCAGGCGCGGCGCCGGTACGATGCCGGCGTTGCCTATGGGTTGGAAGTCACGGACGCACAGACCCGGCTCGAGCGCGCGCGCGATAATCAGACTCAGGCTTTATATAACTACAATGTGGCGCGCATCGACTTGGAACAGGCATTGGGAAAAGTGAGGACCAGCGTGCGGTAGGCCCTTGAAATCTCAGGGTCCTGGAGTCTTCGAGTTGAGCCCGAAGAGGAGGCGAGAAAAGCGAATGCGAAAACGAATCGTTGTCGGAATCATATTGTTGCTTTTGATTATCGGGGCATATTTCTACTTTTCCGGGCGGAAGGATCGCAATTCCGGGAAGGCGATTCAGGTCTCTGGAAATGTCGAGTTGACCGAGGTGAATATTGCCTTCAAAACTTCAGGAAAGCTGATGGAGCGAACCGTGGACGAAGGAGATGTCGTAAAAAAGGGACAGGTGATCGCGCGCCTGGATCGCGACCAACTGCTGGCCCAGCGGGAACGGGAGGCAGCAGGACTGAACTCAGCCATTTCCCAGTTCGCCCAGGCCGAAACCTCACTGGCATGGCAGAAGGAGAATATGGCCGGAGATGTGGAACAGCGCAAAGCCGATCTCGATTCGTATCAAGCACGGCTGCAGGAACTTAAAAACGGATCGAGGCCGCAGGAGATTCAGGAGGCCAAAGCAGCTGTTGATTCGGCGCAATCGGAATACGATCGAGCTAAGCGGGACTGGGACCGCGCGCAGACGCTCTACAAAAATGACGATATTTCAACCGCCCAGTACGATCAGTATCGAAACCGGTGGGAAAGTTCCGACGCAGCGCTGAAGCAAGCCAAGGAGCGGCAGGCGCTGGTGTTGGCAGGACCGCGCGTGGAACAGATCGAAGCTGCCGCCGCCCAGGTCCAGCGGGCCCTCGGTTCGCTGAAGATGGCGGAATCCAATGCGCTCGAGATCAAGCGTCGCGAACAGGAACTGACGTTCCGCCGGTCGGAGATTGAACGAGCCAAAGCCAACGTGGCGATGATCGACACACAACTTGCCGATACGACTGCGGCGTCTCCCGTCGACGGTGTGGTCCTGGTTAAAGCCGCCGATGTCGGTGAGGTACTGGCGGCAGGAACAACGGTTGTCACGATAGGAGACATCGACCACCCCTGGCTGCGCGCTTACATCAACGAAACCGACCTGGGCCGTGTGAAACTCGGCGCCAAAGCAAAGATAACAACCGACTCCTATCCCGGGAAAGTTTACGAAGGGCGCGTGAGCTTTATTGCATCGGAAGCGGAATTTACGCCCAAACAGATCCAGACCCAAGAGGAGCGCGTCAAACTCGTTTACCGCATCAAAATCGATGTAGACAACCCGCGCCACGAACTCAAATCCAATATGCCGGCGGATGCCGAGATCCCCTTGGAGTAAAGGATGGAGCCGATCATCCAGACGCATGATTTGACGCGCAGATTCGGAGATCTTACAGCCGTCGATCATCTCAACCTGACCATTGCTGCCGGAGAGATCTTCGGCCTCGTAGGACCGGACGGCGCTGGAAAGACCACAACGTTGCGCATGCTCTGCGGGCTGATGAATCCCAGCGAAGGGAGCGCATCGATCGCCGGACACGACGTCGTGCGCGAATCACAGGCCGTTAAAGACCAGATCGGATACATGGCCCAGAAATTCGGCTTATATCTCGACCTTTCGGTCCAGGAAAATATGAATTTCTATGCCGATCTGTTCGGGATTGTCGGGCCGGCACGCGCAAAGCTCACGGCACAACTGCTGCAGATGACTCGAATGGAACCGTTCCGGGACCGGCAGGCAGGACGGCTTTCGGGCGGCATGAAACAGAAACTCGCGCTGATGTGCACTCTGCTGCACCGGCCGCAGATCCTTTTCCTGGATGAGCCCACGAATGGCGTGGATCCTGTTTCGCGCCGCGATTTCTGGGCTATTCTTTATCAGCTGCTCAAAGAAGGAATCACCATTTTGATGACGACCGCCTACCTCGACGAGGCCGAGCGCTGCAACCGGGTCGGCTTGATGCATCGTGGAAAGCTAATCCGCTGCGATGCGCCGGAAGCCCTGAAAACGGCTGCAGCCGCCGATACCATGGAAGCCGTGTTCATCCAGGGCGTGCGCTCCGCGGAAAACCGGGAGGGCAAATGAACCAGAAGACGGCGGATCTGTGTATTGAGCAAATGAAATCAGTCTTCCTGCCGGGAGCGCCGGCGTCTCGCCGGCTCTTTTCAGGCATACATGAATCGTGGAGTAAAACACTGCAAAGGAGCCGGCGAGACGCCGGCGCTCCCGGCAAGCGGTCCGAGGGAAGGCGGGAAGGCAAATGAACGGATGGGCCGTCGAGACGGAGGAACTCGTAAAAGCATTCGGCGATTTTGTGGCCGTGGATCACGTTTCCCTGCGCGTCAGCAGGGGGGAGATTTTTGGTTTCCTGGGGCCGAACGGGGCCGGAAAATCCACGACCATCCGAATGCTGTGCGGGCTATTGACGCCAACGTCTGGAAGAGCGCTTGTGAGAGATCTGGACGTAGCGCGTGAACCCGAACAGGTTCGCCGCAACATCGGGTACATGTCGCAAAAGTTCTCGCTGTATGACGATCTCACCGTGGAGCAGAACATCGATTTTTTTGCCGGAATGTACGGTGTCCCAAAGGCGATTCGTCCGGAACGAAAACGGCACGTCCTAGAAATGGCGAATCTGACAGAGCGGCACGACGCCCTGACCGCTACTCTTTCGGGCGGATGGAAACAGCGCCTGGCGCTCGGGTGCGCAATTCTTCACGATCCACCCATATTGTTTCTGGACGAACCCACTTCCGGTGTGGATCCGATTGCGCGCAGCGCATTCTGGGATCTGATTCGTGAAATGGCTCGCACCGGCCATACGATTTTTGTCAGCACTCATTACATGGATGAAGCGGAATATTGCCACAGGCTCGCATTGATGTATCGCGGGCGGGTGATCGCGCTGGGCGCCCCCTCGGAATTGCGGGCCGGTTTGAGCACGCATATGCTGGTTCAGCTCGATACATCCGCCCCGCTGGATACCATGCGCGCTCTGGAAAATGTACCGGGAATCCTGGATGTCGCGGTGTTCGGCGGCGGACTTCATGTGGCGGTAACCGAATTGGAACCCGGCGTGGAAGCCATTCGCACACGGCTCGCCGCTCAGAACATCAAGATCCACAGGCTTGAAAAAATCCAGCCTTCACTCGAGGACGTTTTTGTCGCTCTCATCGAGGCGGAAGAGAGGAAGATGGTATGAGTTTCCGGCGCACCCGGGCAGTTTTCGTGAAAGAGCTGCACCACATTACGCGAGATGCCCGCAGTCTGGCGCTTGCGCTTGCGATGCCGTTTATGATGCTGCTGCTTTACGGATATGCTCTGAGCCTGGACGTCGACAAGATCCCGACTTTGGTTTACGACCAGGACGGCACGGCTGTCAGCCGTGGACTGACGCGCCAGTTTCAGGGATCGCGCTATTTCGACATCCAGGGATTTGCAAGTTCCTATACGCGGATCGAGCGCTCCATCGACAAGAACCGCATACTGATTGGGATCGTGATCCCGCGCAATTTCGGCAGCGATGTCGCTGCAGGGCGAGGCGCGAGCATCCAGCTTCTGGTCGACGGCAGTGATTCCAACAAGTCCGGGATTGCGTTGGGTTATGCGGAAAGCGTTGTGCAATCCTATTCCGCGCAGGCACGCGTCCAGCGCCGGCCGATCATGCGGGCTGCCCCCGCCGTGGATGCGCGCATGCGCGTCTGGTACAACAGCTCGCTTCAATCGAGAAATTTTGTCGTGCCCGGTTTGATTGCCGTAATCCTGATGATCCTGGCCGGTCAGCTGACATCGCTCACCATCGCGCGCGAGTGGGAAATGGGCACGATGGAACAGATCCTTTCAACCCCGCTGCGCCCGACCGAAATGCTGATCGGTAAAATGCTGGCCTATTTTTTTGTGGGACTTGCCGACTCGATCGTTGCCTTAGTCGTAGGGGTCACCGTTTTCTCGGTCCCCTTCCGCGGTAACATTCTGCTGCTCGGAGTGTCCACCTGCTTCTTTCTCTGTTGCGTTCTGTTCTGGGGAATTTTTATTTCTTCCGGGGCACGCACTCAGGTCGAGGCGTATCAGATGGCGATGCTGACGACATTTTTGCCCGGTTTTCTCCTGTCCGGATTCGTGTTTTCCATCGATACCATGCCCAAAATTCTGCAGGTGATCAGTTTGGTAATCCCGGCGCGCTATTTCGTCTCAACGCTGAAATCTCTTTTTCTTAAGGGGAGCGGACTCGAAGTGGTCGGCGATCAGATTATTTTCATGGCGTTGTTTGCTGCGGTTGTGTTCTGGCTTGCAGCGCGCAGACTAAAAAACCAAAAGGTGGCTTGATCATGTGGGAGCGTATTCGGGTCATTCTGCGCAAGGAATTCATCCAGATGCTGCGAAATCCACGCATGCGCGGGATGTTGTTTCTGGCGCCTTTGATCCAGCTGGTGATGTTCGGCTATGCCGTCACGCTCGACGTCGACCACGCGCGGATTGCGTGGAGAGATATGAGCCGCACGCCGGAGAGTCGCGCGCTGCGCACGCGTTTCGAGGGATCGGGGCGTTTTGATGTCGTGGCATTGCCCGAATCCGAAGAAGACGTCCAGCGGCTGCTTGACCGGAGCGAAGTGCATGCGGTAGTCGCGGTGTTGCCCGGGTTTGCCCGCGACCTGGCGCGTGGAAGAACGGCGCAGGTGCAGGTCTTGCTGGATGGCACGAATTCCAACACGGCTTCGCTGGTTTCCGCCTATGCCGCGGGGGTGATCGCAGGCTTCTCCCAGGATGTTTCGCTCAATCCCTCAAAAAACCAGCAGATGATCCAGGTAACGCTGCAGAACAGCTCCGGTCAACCCGTCTCGGGCCAGGTCGTCTCAAACACGCGCGTCTGGTTCAATCCGGATCTGCGCAGCCGCAATTTTTTCATTCCGGGGGTTATGGCGAATCTTCTGCTGATGCTGACTTTGATGTTGACTGCTCAGGCGATCATCCGGGAGAAAGAAATCGGCACCATGGAACAGTTGATGGTCACGCCCATGCGGCCCATTGAACTCATGCTCGGGAAGACGCTGCCGTTTGCGCTGGTTGGACTTATCAACATGATGATCGTGACCGCGGCTGCGCTGCTGCTCTTTCATATCCCTTTTCGCGGCAATTTTCTTCTCCTGATGTTCTGCGCCCTTCTGTACCTCATGCCCAGCCTGGGCGCCGGCCTGTTCCTTTCCACAATTTCAAATACTCAGCAGCAGGCCAATATGGGCTCGTTCTTCATTACAACCCCTGCATTCATGTTAAGCGGGTTTGCCTTCCCCATCAGCAATATGCCGCGGGTCGTGCAGTACCTTACCTATCTCAATCCCATCCGGTATTTCATGGAGATCGTGCGCGGAGTCTTCCTCAAGGGAGTGGGGATTTCGATCTTATGGCCGCAAATGCTGGTTCTGGGTGTGTACGGCGTGGTTATCCTTGCTCTGAGCGCTATCCGTTTCCATAAAACCTTGGATTAACCTACGATTCAAAAACGCCACGGATTCCACGGATTTCACGGATTTGAATCGGTAAAATCCGTGGAATCGGTTCATTCGTAATTCGTCATTCGTAATTCGTAATTTGATACGGGCCGCACTCGTATTACAATCGCGACAGATATAGCAATTAAGAAATTCTGAAACCATCGAGGCTGTCCGATGCCGCGAGCAATCTCGCTTGCCGAGCCGGTTTCAATCAGCAAGCGGAAAGACCAGCGCAACACCCTGATTGCATCCTTCCTTGGCTGGACTCTGGACGCATTTGATTTCTTCATCCTTGTAATGGTTTTGACGGAAATCGCCAGGGATTTTGGCCGCAGCAATGCCATGATTGCCCTGACCCTGGGAGTAACCCTGGCATTCAGACCCGTTGGCGCCTTTCTGTTCGGCCTGCTTGCAGACCGTTATGGGAGGCGCAAACCTCTGATGGGCGTCATTATCGTTTACTCGGTTTTTGAAATAGCATCCGGCCTTGCTCCAAACTACTCCACATTTTTGGTACTGCGCGCATTCTTCGGAATTGGAATGGGCGGAGAATGGGGAGTCGGAGCCTCACTGGCAATGGAAGCCGTGCCGTCCCGCTGGCGCGGGATCTTTTCCGGCATCCTCCAGGAGGGTTATGCGGTCGGCTATCTGATGGCTTCACTGGCCTATTTGCTTGTTTTTCCCCTCTTGGGATGGCGGGCGATGTTCTTTATAGGCGGAGCCCCAGCGATCCTTGCATGGTTCGCTCTCCGCAAAGTCAAAGAATCCGAAGTTTGGGAAAAAGCCCGGCGTAAGGATTGGAGCGAACTCTGGTTTGCGATCCGTTCTCATTTTGCAGCCTATTTTCTGATCGCTGCGCTGGCAGCCCTGATCGATTTCGCGCGCGCTCCTATAGCCGGCTGGGCAGGAATCCAATTGCCCGCATTCATCAGCGGCCCGGGACCACTTTTGCTGCGCGCCGGCGCAGTCTTCGCAATAGCGCTCCTGATCACCTTCATGGCCGACGTAACCTGGCGTGTGGCCGAAGGACATCGCAAACTTTTTTTCTACCTGGTTGCACTGATGACGATGATGTGTTTTGTCGCGCACGGAACCCAGGATATGTTCCCCACATTCTTGAAGGAACACCGCGCTCTTCCGCCAGGACTGACGGCAATTGTGACGATCATCTCCAATCTGGGAGCTATCGCAGGAGGCGTTTGCTTCGGGCATTTCTCCGATCGCTTCGGGCGGCGGCGGAGCATTATCACTGCGCTGCTTTGTGCGATATGCCTCATCCCCCTCTGGGCTTATTCCCCGACAACCGCGCTGATGATGATGGGTGCGTTCATGATGCAGTTTATGGTTCAGGGGGCATGGGGCGTGATTCCGGCGCATATAACCGAGCTTTCACCGGATAGCCTGCGGGGCTTTTTCCCTGGATTTTCGTATCAAATCGGAGTCCTCTTGGCCGGGAGTGTCGGATATGTTGAAGCCTTATTTGCGGAGCGGATGAACTATGCCAATGCGATGGCCGGAACCGCCCTGATTGTGTTTTGCCTTTGCATTTTGGTCGTTGCTTTAGGCAGGGAAAATCGCGCCATTGAATTCGGGAAATAAGGAAACGCCACGGATTCCACGAATTCCACGAATTCAAAATCCGTGACATCCGTGGAATCCGTGGCGTTTTTCGCAGTTTACTCAGGGGAGGCGGGTTCCGTGTGAATGACCACGCGCCCAAGCTCCGGAAATTCGCGGCGGAGCCTGTTTTCCATTTCCTCCGCGATGCGGTGGACTTCGGGAATCGCAGCCCCCACATTCACCAGAAGATGCAATGACAGATAGATCTTTCCGTCGATCTTGTGCAATTCGATATCGTGGCATCCGTTGCATTCCGGCAGCTCGCATGCAATCGCGCTAACACGTTCCGAATAAAACCTGGCCTCTTCCGGTTCCAGCCGAGCCCCAATCGCTGATTCTTCGGCGCGCGGCTCAATGTGTGCGTTAATCTCAGCGATAGGCGTTGAAGCCTCCGTTCGGATCAATTCGGTGCGCAGCTTAGTTTCCAGGTTGGTAGCCTGCTCGTGAGCGCGTTCGAAGCTCAGCTTGGGGTCGACTTCGAGATCCAGATCGATCCATATGCCCCGATCCGTCCAATGGGTCGTAATGTTGTGAACCGACAAATGCTCCCGGGATGCAACCGACTGAATTCTCTCCAGAATACCCTCTCCGTCGGCGATCGGAACCGCCTGTACCACAACGTCGGCATCCGGAGAAATGCTGCGCACTGCCTGCTGTGCCTTTTCAGTCAATTCGTGGCTTTCTTCAAATGAAAGGTGCCGCGGCACATCCACTTCCAGGTCGACGAAAACCCGGTTTCCCACATCGCGCACGCGCGTGCGCGTAACGCGCTGGATTCCGCTGACATCCTGGACGGATTTGGAAACACGCTCGGCCAATCCCTTTGGCGCGCGATCCAGCAATGCATCAATTGCCCGGCGCCCCAGTGTATAGCTCACGCGTACTACAATGACGGAAACAACAAGGGCTGCAATCGCATCCGCCCGCCGGAAAATGGTTTTGTCCGCACCGCGGTATTCGCCAATTCTGACAAATGTCAGTCCTATGATTACAACTGCCGAGCTCCAGATGTCGGTTCTGAAATGAAGCGCGTCGGCTTCCAATGCCTGGCTACGATATTTTTTCGCAACGCGCCCCAGCGCTCGAGAGCGCGAGACATCGACCACAATCGAGATCCCCATTATCAGGAAAGCCCAAAGATTGGGATTTACGTCGATGGTTACGAAAAACAGTCGTTTGATCGCTTCGTGGATGATCCATCCGCACGTCAGTAGCAGAAGAAAGGTTTCTGTCAGGGCGCTGAGATTCTCGACTTTTCCATGGCCATACAAGTGGGATTCATCGGCAGGACGATCGCTCACCCGAACGGCAAATAAAGTAATCACCGCTGCAGCCAGGTCCAAACCCGAGTGTGCGGCTTCCGCTAAAATTCCCAGACTGCCGGTCAGTAGCCCGACAGTAAGCTTCGTAGCGGTAAGAAATACGGCAGCAATAACGGAGGCGCCGGCGACAACCTGCTTTTCTCTAGCTTGATGTTCCATTTTAAAACCGTGGCAGCAATCGGAGCAAAAAGGAGAATCCAGAGTTTAAAAGGCTATCTCAAATATCAAAATACTGAATAGAAGCAGGCCCGAAGGGCCCCGGGAGCGCCTAATGCCGCATAGTTTTTGCATCATAACTATGCATGAGGCCCGAAGGGCCGGCAGAGAAATAGCCCCGGCCTCACGGCCGGGGAAAGGGATAAAAAACGCTAGAGCACCGAAGGTGCGGCACTTGTAGCGTCCATAGTGCCGCACCTTCGGCGCTCTGTTTCTTTCCAATTCTATCCCGGCCTGACGGCCGGGCCTAGCCACTGCCGGCCCTTCGGGCCTCAAATACCAAAAACAATGCGGCATTGCCCGGAAACGCCGGCGTTTCGCCCTCATTTGCGGCCGGGACGGCCGCGCTTCCGTGAAGATCTTTATCGTGGATTCCAGCTTTTGCCTTTATTCGTTTTCAACCAGGTGCAAAGGAGCCTGTCGATGTTCGTCCAGAATACGCATGGCTTCTTGGGCGAGATTAGCCGGAACAAAAATTTTTATCTGGCCCAAGCCCTCTGCAGAAAGCGGATATAGCCTGTTGGGCAATTCAGAAGTGTAATGACATGGGATGGAGTAGCTCTCCAGCAGGCTTTTAATGACCGAAGCCTCGCTGTCCGCCCAGGCTCTTGCAATGACAACCGGTTCCAACGCATCCATTGAAAAGGTTCCCCGTTTTCCATTCCCCGTTCCCGGTTCAGCTTTGTCTTTGCTGACAACCCGAACCGATAAATATAAAACGGGTAATTTCCAAGTTTAATTATAGCCTCCGATGGATCCCTGTCCTCCGGTCCCCCGCTGGATCTTGGCATTCCTGGGGAACGCTGAACAGGAACGTCTCTCCTTTATTATACTCTTGTTACCTGTTCTCCATTGATCGACAAATCCCAACGGGAAACGGGAAACCGAGAACTGGAAACGTCTTTATTTTGTCCCGAAAGCTTTGAACTCATAGGTTGCTCCAACTGCGACTCCGGATTTTGGATCAAATCTCATCAGTCCTGCCACGGCACCAAGATCCCAGCGAACTTTGCCGGTCCAAAATTGGATTCCGGCGCGTGCCTGCGATTTGTTTTCGTTGCCAAGCCGGTTTGGCGGCCCCTGCCGGCCGTTGACTTCCGCCACAAAATTTATGCCCTTTCTTACAGGAACAATCGTTGCAACGCCATAGGTAATGGGATCTGTTTGCCTGCCTTGGAGCACGGGAGATCCCAGGATCGCGAGCCCTGCATTCGCGAGGATTTTGGTGCGGCCGAAGCTTTTTTTAAAGAGCAGGCTTGAATAGAACTCCGTTTGATCCGTTCCCAACCCGCTGTCGTGTTTGGCATTGGGCAGCTCCACGCCAAATTCGAAGGCCAGAGCCGGGCGGTTGCCGCTCTCACCGGCCAGCTTCAGTTTTGTTGCCAGGATCAGATCTCCAAAATCGCTGGTGGAATTTCCGGTGAATGTTGGAGAAATCGGAGGCTGTTCAGTGCGGCTGGACACGGACAAGAAATCCTGAAATACACCGGAAATCTTGAACTCGGCATAATCGCCAACTCCCACCTGAATGCTGGAGACGCCCAGGCGGGTCAAATCGCCGTAAAGGCCGGAAAGGGAGTAGCGCTGACCTTGCAGAAACTCGACGCCGAATTCAGCGCGAATCCAGCCGGTCTTCAACAGTTCGGCGTCATCGGTTTTCAGCGGCCGCTGCTGGCCTAAAGCACCACACGGAATCGCCAGGCAAATAAACAACAACAGCATCCATCGTTTCCGAAGCACAACCCCTCCTCTGATGAACGGGAATGCATTATAAGCGCAAGAGCCCCCAAAAAACGCCACGGATTTCACTGATTTCACTGATTTAAAATCGGTGGAATCGGGAAATCCGTGGCGTTTTTCCAGCCGGCGTCCGAATATATAGATTGAACTTTGGCCGGCAACTCTCAATCAAATAAGAAGTAGACTCGCAAACAAACCCATGGGGCAATATCATGCGCAAGCGAACAGAAGTCTTTCTTCTGTTTTTGCTGCTGGTTCCCTGCTCTTTGATTGCATTTCAAAGCAAAAAACCGGAAAAGGACGACAAGGGTCAACCTACTTTCAGGCTCCCTGTGAACGTGGTAGTGGTGAACACCATTGTCACTGACAAAAAAGGGAATCCTGTCACCGACCTGCAGCAAAGCGATTTCAAAATTTACGAGGATGGAAAGCTGCAGCCCATCAATACATTCGCACAGGAATCCTACCTGCCTGACCAGGAATCTGCGGAAGGTTCAAAAATCGTCGAGACTCATGACAAAGTACCTTCAAACTTGCCTGCTCCAACGCAGCCCACTCGGCCCCGGATGATTTCGATCTTCATTGATGACCTTGCAATGAATTCTCTCGATTATTATCCGCGCCTGATTAAGGTGTTGCAGAACTATGTGGCAAACGATGTGGGTCCACAGGATCACGTGGGAATTTTGTTGGGCTCCGGGCGGCTGCAGTTCCCGTTTTCCGATGACAAGCAACTGCTTTCGGAAACAATTTCGGGGCTTTTGGGAAAATTCAATTTGACCATGGTCAACAGATGCGAATGTCCCTATTGTCCCCCAATGACCGACCTGCAGGCCTATCAGGTTGCCGTTCTGCGCGATCAAGGGTTGACTGCGGCATTAGCCAATAATAGTTGTGCGCTTGTCGGCAGAAGCAACCAAAACACCCCAGGCCAGGGAGAAACACCTGCAGATCCAAATGACCTTGCACCTCAAGCGGCTCAAAATTTCGTACTTCGGAGTGCTTCCGTACAGGATGAGGAAGAGTCTCTCCGGGAACTCAGTTTGTTGGACACTCTTAGGAGACATATACGGTCCCTGAAACATTTCGATGCCGAGAGAAATGTCCTGATCTTCTCGGACGGTTTTTTGGCTCGGATGGAAGACTCGCTGCATCAACATCAACTCCAGGAAGTGATCAATTTGGCCTTGAATTCCGGAGTCATTCTGAATTGCGTAAACCTTCGGGGTTTGGAAAGCGGCTTGGATATTACAAAGAATAAACCTGTCCTCGCGGTCAGGGGGAATCAGATCACAGCTATGTCCCAAAACCTTGATGACATGTTGGCGCAGGAAGCTCCGCTTGAGCAACTGTCCCATGACACAGGAGGCTCCTATTTTCATAATGATAATGATCTGTACAAAGGGATCAAACGGATCATTCACCGTCGATCTCATTATTACATTCTGACCTATGCCACCCCGTCACAAAAAGCGGACGGCTCTTATCACCGGATCAAATTGGAAGTATCCCGTCCGGGCTTGGAAATTTCCTATCGCAAGGGGTATTACACTCCAAAGGAAGAAGTGACTTTTGAGAGGCGAAAAAAGGAAGACATCATCGACGCGCTGCAAGCTCCCGGCAATCTCAATGAAATTCCGGTCACCCTGTCGTACAATTGCTACCGTGCTGACAGCTCCACGTATGGCGTTTCATTCCTGACGAATGTCAATATTCGCAAATTGCATTTCCTCGATGAGGATTCCCGGCACAAAAACCTGATCAGCCTGGTCCTGGCCGCTTACGACGAGAACGACAAGTTTATCGACGGGCTGGAAAAAACGCTGGATCTAAAACTGCTGGATTCAAGTTTTGCCGGAGTTCTTCGGCATGGTCTTTCATCCAGAGTGGAGCTCAAGCTTCCTTTTGGCCGCTATAAAATCAAGGCCGTGGTGCGGGAAAGCGTTCAGGGGAAGTTGGGTTCTTTAACCAAGGCAATCGAAGTCCCATGAAGAGGGCGTTTATCATTTGGCAGATCGGCTCGCCTGCAGCGCTGGTATAATTCTTCTGGAATAGCCCGACAACGCCGCGTCGCAGCTGCTAGGAAGTGGGCCTCTGGCTCCTGGCTTCCTGCTCCTGACTTCTCAGAAGTTGAATCTGATGCTGAACAATCGATATTGCGGCGATTGCGGCCGTTTCGGCCCGCAGAGTCCATGGGCCCAAACCGCAGATCTGATAGCCCGCTTTTCCGGCCTGCTCGATTTCGCTTTGCTCCCATCCTCCTTCTGGGCCAATGCAAAGAATGATCCGATCGGATAGGGAGCCCTTGGGTTGCCATGGTTCGGCAGCTTTCTCATGAAATAGGATCTTCGTGCATTGGGAGATTTCTTCTGCCGCAAGGAGAGCGGAAAAATCCAACGGCTTCTCCAGTCGTGGAGCGGCCGGGCGCTTGCATTGCTTCGCCGCCTCGCGAACAATGCGCTGCCAGCGTTCCTTGCGGTCCTCGATTTTTTCGTCGGTGATCCGAATTTCGCTCAGCCGCGTTTTCAAGGGGATGATCCGATCGACCCCAAGTTCCGTAGCTTTCTGCAGCATCCATTCGAATTTTGCGGATTTGATCAGGGCTGCCGCGAGTATCAGGCGAAAGGGGAACTCCAAGGAAGGAATGCTTTCCAGCTTTTGAACGAAGACTTCGGAGCCATGCAACTCGACTTCACCCGTGTATCCAGTCCCCGAGTCGTCGAAGATTTCGACCATATCGCCGGCCTTCACGCGGAGCACGTCTCGGAGATGGTGAGCTTCGGTTGGAGGGAGTGCAGCGACGCCGTTGCGAATGGAATCCCGTGGGACGTAGAATCGTCGTCGGGTCATCGGCAGCTTATCCGAAAATGTCCTTCACTTTGTCGAAGATACTCCGTTCCTGCATCAGCTCGTCGTCTTTGCTGACTTTCGCCAGCGATTCAAATACCTGCCGCTGCTCTTTCGTCAGTTTGGAGGGGATCACCACATTGACGGTAACGAACTGGTCTCCGCGTCCTCTCTCCCCAAGGGTGACGACGCCCTTGTTGCGCAGCCGGAACACCGAACCGCTTTGAGTCCCTTCAGGTATTTTGAGCTTTTCTTCTCCTTCCAGGGTGGGAACAGTGATTTCCGACCCGAGTACCGCTTGCGCGATCCCTATGGGCACCTGACAGTAAATGTTGTTCCCCTGACGCTGGAAAAACGGGTGCTCTTCGACATAGATGACGACATAGAGATCGCCGGAGGGACCGCTGTGAAGACCGGCCTCCCCCTCTCCCTGGATGCGCAATCTGGCGCCGTTATCCACGCCCGCCGGAATTCTGATTTCAAGCACCTTTTCCCTGCGCACGCGGCCTCTTCCCTGGCAGGTCTCGCAGGGTTCGCTGATGACGCGGCCCGTCCCGTTACATTGGCTGCAGCCTCGGCTGATTGAAAAGAACCCCTGCTGATAACGAACCTGGCCGGCGCCACGACACGTCGGGCAACTGATCGGGTTCTTGCCCTTCGGTGTTCCGCGTCCTTCGCAGGCACCGCATGTATCCTGACGCGGAATTTTGATCTTGGTCTTGAGTCCGGATGCCGCTTCGCGGAAAGAAACTTTCAGGTCGTAGCGCAGGTCCGCGCCGCGTTCCGGACCGCCGCGCCGGCGGCTGCCGAAAATATCCCCAAACCCGAAAAATTCTCCGAGTATATCGCCGAAATCGCCGAAGGTCGCCGGATCGAACCCGCTGAATCCCCCCTGCAGCCCGCTGTGACCGTAGCGGTCGTAGCGCGCGCGTTTCTCAGAATCGCTCAGAACGCCATAAGCCTCTGCGGCTTCTTTAAACTTTTCCTCGGCTCCCTTGTCATGCGGGTTCTTGTCGGGATGATACTTAAGAGCCAGTTTACGATATGCGCTCTTGAGCTCCTGATCGGAAGCATCCTGGGATACTCCGAGCACTTCGTAGTAGTCGCGTTTGTTATTCAAAAAAACCCCACTATTGATGAATTTTTAATTTCGTATTTACGTCGTCCAACGCGGACTTCAAGAGCCTGTCGATATCCCCTTCGTCGGCGGGCTCCCCGGCTTCTGCGGTTCGCAATCCCTCAATTCCCGACGTACACATTAAGGCCGAGAGCCGCGCAGCGCAGGTTTCAAGCTGCGTCAGCAAGTCTTTTAACGATTCGAAGCCGATGCCTTCCGAAGGAAGACCTTTGCTTTTTTGAATCGCGCTTCTTACCATTTCCTGTTCCGCGCTGTCAAGAAGCCAGCCGAAATCCGAATAACTTCGTGAAACGGCAGACTCCTGCGCCCGGATGCGATTCCGCAACTCGGCCAATTCCTTCTGTTTCTTGTCGTCTTCACTGAATTGTTTCGACTCCTGAACCATCCGGTCGATCTCATTTTTGCATAACCCGGTCGAAGGAGTGATCCGGATCGCCTGTTCTTTGCCTGAAAACTTGTCTTTGGCGGAAACGCTCAAGATTCCGTCGGCATCCATATCGAAAGTCACTTCAATTTGAGGAACTCCGCGAGGGCCCTGCGCAATTCCCTCCAGGTTAAATTTGGCCAGTGAGCGGTTGTACTGAGCAAATTCCCGTTCGCCCTGCAGAACATGGATTTCGACTACGGTCTGGTTATCCGCAACCGTCGTAAAGGCCAACTTCTTCTTTAGGGGAATGGTCGAGTTATGCTCGATGATGCGGGTGAATAACCCTCCCTGCGTCTCTACCCCCAAAGACAACGGCAGGACATCCAAAAGCACGATCTCTTTGATCGCACCCTGCAGGACCGCTCCTTGAAGGGCAGCGCCGACCGCAACAACCTCGTCAGGATTAACCTCCAACGAAGGTTTCCTACCGAAAATCTTTTCGACGTGGCGCTGCACCGCAGGAGTGCGAGTCTGTCCGCCAACCAGCAAAACCTTGTCGATATCGGCAGGAGTCAACCCTGCGTCCTTTAGAGCTTTTTCACAAAAAACAGTGGTTCTCTCAATCAGTTCCTGCACAAGTTCTTCAAACCGAAGGCGGGTCAGCAGCTTGTCGAAATGAATCGGCCCCTTGGGACCGCCGGCTATGAAAGGCAGATTAATGCGGGATTGCTGTTCATTAGACAGATCGCATTTTATCTTTTCCGCTGTTTCCCTCAAGCGCTGGCGCGCAAGGACATCGCTGCCCAGGTCAAGCCCGGTTTCAGCTTTAAATTCCCCGATCATCCAATCCATGATGCAGCGATCAAAATCCTCGCCGCCCAGGAAGCTGTCTCCGCAGGTCGATATGACTTCAAAAACTCCTCTGTTTATTTCGAGAATTGAAATATCAAAGGTCCCGCCCCCCAGGTCGAAAATCGCAACCCGCTCCCGGTCTTTCTTGCCCAATCCATAAGCAAGAGCCGCCGCAGTCGGTTCATTCAGGATCCTGCGAACTTCGAGTCCCGCAATTCGTCCGGCATCCTTGGTAGCCTGGCGCTGTGAATCGTCAAAATAGGCGGGCACGGTGACCACGGCTTCCGTCACCTGCTCATTTAAGAAGTCTTCCGCCATGCTCTTCAAATACTGTAGCAGCATGGCCGAAATCTCCGGGGGGCTGTAATGTCTGCCTCGAACCGAAACTCTTGCATCCCCATTTGCCGCGGGAACGATTTTGTATGTCAGATAGGATTGGATCCTCTGAATCTCCGGAGAATCGAATCGGCGTCCCATCAGCCGCTTGACGGCGCAAATGGTACTTGCGGCGTTGGTCACGGCCTGGCGCTTGGCAATTTGCCCGAGCAGCCGGTCCCCCTTTTCGGTGAAGGCAACGACCGACGGAGTGGTCCTGCCGCCGATGTTGTTCGGGATGATTTGAACAGAAGCGCCTTCCAGGGCAGCAACACAGGAATTTGTTGTGCCCAGATCTATGCCAATGATTTTGCTCATCCGGACTTCTGGTCTTTGGGTTGGGGGTTCACGGCAACAATTACTTGCGCGGGCCTCAGTAGCTTATCCTTGAAAAGATATCCCCGGCGCAACTCCCTGATAACGGTGTCTTCCTTAAATTCAGCCGTTTCCTCTCGAGATAAAGCCTCATGAAGATGCGGGTCGAATGGCGTCCCTTCAGCTTCTATCGGCACTATCCCGGTTCGGGCGAAGGTGTCCAGCAACTGTTTGTAAAGCAATTCGACTCCCTGCTGATACTGCTGCAGGCTTCCGGAAGCAGCCTTGCCTTCGCTGATGCTCTTTAAGGCCCGTTCGCAGGCGTCTGCCACCGACAGAAATTCGAGAAGAACGGAACTTTTGGCCAACATCATGGAATCCGTCTTTTCCTTATCCGTCCGCTTTCGATAGTTTTCGAATTCCGCGGCTTTTCGCAGGAACCGGTCCTGCCATTCAGCCACTTCGTTTTTCGCCGCTTTGAGGTCGGCCTGCAACTGCGCTTGAGGATCCGTTGAAGGCGTAATGGATTCAACGTTCTCCTGGTCTTCAGAATCGGAAAGCGGCTTGGATTCCTCAGGATCCGAAGGGTGTCGATAGATACTCCGCGTCATTTTTGATTCCCCGTCTCGAGCACTCGTCCAAACAGTCTCGCCACATAATCCACAAGTGAAATCGCCCGAGCGTACTCCATGCGAGTCGGCCCCAGAATGCCGAGGGATCCATGGGTTTTTTCATCTACGACATACCGCGAGGTGATAAGGGCGCAATCTTCGATTCCCGGAAGCGCATTCTCGGCACCGATTGTGATATGAACCTCCTGCAAATCCCCTTCAATACAATGGGATATTAAAGCGGCCAACCTGCTCTTCTGTTCGATTGTTTCGAACAGGAGCTTCATCCGGTTGATATCGGAAAATTCAGGAGTTTTAATTAGATTGGAGGCTCCGTCCAGATAAACTTCCGATTCCAGTTCACCCGGCGAATCGGAAAACGCCTGCGTGCTCAGTGTGATGACCCGCTGCGTGAATTTGTCGTAGAGCGCCTGCTCTTTCTGAATCATGTTCTGGATCTGGGTCTTGATCTCAAATAAGGTGCGGTCTTTAAAATTCTCAACTATATAGCGCGCTGCTTGGTCAAGTTCGGTTTGTGAAATGTTTTCCGCATATTGAATAATGCGATTCTGGACAATTCCCGACTGGGAAACAAGAATCACCAGAATCCTGTTGTCGGTAAGCTTTATAAAGTGAATGTGTTTCAAAGCAACGCGGCTGATCGGGGGTGAAACCACAATCCCCACATTCTTGGAAGCACGCGATAAGACTTGGCTTGCGCGAGCCATCAGGTGCTCCGCGTTGTCGTCAAGCCTCAGGTCGCGATCTATCAGGCTTCTTTCCCCGAGAGAAAGATCTTGCCTCTTCAGCAGGTAATCGACATAGAAGCGATATGCTTTGTCCGTCGGGACCCGGCCTGCGGATGCATGGGGCTGGTGCAGATACCCCATATCTTCAAGGTCGGCCATCACATTGCGCACCGTAGCGGCACTCAACTGTTCCCGGCTGCGACGAGCAATGCTGCGAGATCCTACGGGCCTGCCCGTTAGGATAAAGGTAGCGATTACCCAATGCAGAATTTCTCTGGTCCGTTCGTTAAAAAAAAATCCGCTGGCATCGGGCATAGGCATACATCCGTTCAGCTTAATGCACTTACGCCTTGACTCAACAAGGGTAAGTTGCTGACGAAAAAGATTATAGTATCGCTTTGGTTAAAGTCAAACTGGAGGAGAATTCGGGATTCGCCACAGATTCCGCAGATTTCACAGATAAAAATCGTTGAAATCTGCAGAATCTGTGGCGTTCTTCTCTTAGGGCCTGATAATACTGGTGTAGTCAATTTCGGACTGCAGCCGGTTGTTTGCAGCCTTTGCAAAATGGATAATCTTCAAAACGATCGGCTCGCCGCTTTTCAGTTCCTTTACGACATTTTTCAATTCCTGGGCATTGTTGATCTTCTTGCCGTTGGCCGCCACGACTACATCCGCTTCGGCAATCAAACCGGCATCCTCCGCGAGACTTCCCGGCTTCACGGTAACCACGTAAGCGCCGCCGGATAGTTCCAGTCCCTTGGCAATGTTGGCAGGCAGATCTTCGATCTCTAGCCCGATTTCTGACTTGGGTTTTTCCTCGTCAATGCTTAGCTGCTCCTTCTCTTGCCTGTTGAATATCTTGCTTTCGGCTACGACCAGTTCAAACTCCTTTTCCTGACCCTGCCGGACGACTTTGATTTTGACCTTTTTCCCGGGAGGAGTATCGGCTACAGCCACTCGAAAGTCCTGGTTGTTTTGTATTTTCTTGCCGTCAAATTCGACAATAACATCCTCGGGCTTCAGCCCTGCTTTAGCCGCCGGGCCTGGTTCGGCCCCCTTTTCATTTTCATTGGCCAAATCAGTGATCAATACGCCGTAGCCCTGTTTAACTCCAAAAAAGTTGGCCAGGGCGGGAGTAAGAGGAAGGCGATTCATCGAAACGCCCACCCAACCTCGGGAAACCTTCCCAGTCTGCAAGATCTGGTTGTAGACTCGCACAAAAAGATGGGACGGGATCGAAAAACCCACACCCGCGCTGGCGCCGGAAGGTGTCGAAATAAAGCTGTTGATCCCCACGACTTCGGCATTCATATTGACGAGTGGACCGCCGCTGTTCCCTCTATTGATCGCGGCGTCGGTCTGCAGGTAATCGTTCATGTACGAAAAATCCGAAGGACCTTCTTCGTTTTGAAATGTACGGCCGGTGGTCGAAATAATTCCGGCGGTCACCGTCTGATCCAGACCGAATGGACTTCCGACCGCCATAACCCAGTTTCCGACCTTCATGTTTTTGGAATTTCCGATTTTGGCAAAGGGGAAATCCTTTTTGCCGCTGATTTTTATGACCGCAATATCGGAAACCTCATCGGTACCGATCACCTTGGCCGTATACTCTTCCCCCCCGGGCAGGCTGACCCGTATTCTGGTTGCTCCTTCGACCACATGATTGTTGGTGATAATGTAGCCCTTGGGATCCACGATAACTCCCGAACCCAGGCTGCGCCGCATTTGAGGCCCATTGTCGAAAGGCCCGGGGAGGAAGTGCCGGTAGAATTCATTCATCGGACCTTCCTCTTCCTGACCGGGAGTCACAAGTTCTTCGGTATTGATGTTTACCACACATGGCTCAATCCGGTTGGCCACTCCTTCGAAAGCCTGTGACAGCGCCAGAAAGGCCCCTCCTGCCATCGGCTTACCGTCGTTTTGCATTTGCAGCTGGCTGTCGGCCGGACCCGTAGCTCCCACATGGTAGGAGATCAATGTTCCGATTGTGATGCCCAGGGCAAGCACAAATAAAACCATTAAGAAGCCAAAGATCCGCTTGCCGTTGCGTTGTAAGTTCTCATCGGGCTGTTTGCTCATCTCAAAGTCCTCCACTTATAAGATTGCACTCGCCTTCAATTCTACGCAATCCCTATCCCTTGGTTTCAAAATTTGAATCCACCGGGGTTATCGGTATCGATATCGTGATCGTAATCGTAATCGCTATCGGATTTTCGGTGCCGATCACGATACCGATAGCGATTCCGATGGACTAATCCCGCACCCCCTCTATTCCCTTGGCTGGCAGAGCGATCTTGTATAAGGTTCGCTGGTCGTCGATCCACAGGTCAATCTGGATAGATCCGGTATCGGCTTTCAGGTGATGCAGCCCACGATTCTTGCGTCGGCTAGACGTCTTCTCGAAACCCATATCGCTGATCTTCAAAACTCCCTTATCCATTTCCTGGGGAATGACCACTTCCATGGTTTGCGATTTATCTTTGCTGTTGAAATCGAACAGCCGCGCAATGAAAACGAAGTGATGGAAGACATTGGTATCGAGGATGAGAAACTTGCTCCCAACCAGCAGCCCGCTCCTTCTCGGGATTCCGCCTGCCAGGAGTTCAAAGCTAGCCTCTCCCTGGGCAAAAGCCGCTCTCATCGTTCCTTTCTGCCCGCTGACGTCGGTCCGCAGCAGATAGCTGCGCGGGACATACTGATTGTCCATCACCAGCTCCGTTTCCATTTTCACGATTTTCCGGCTGTTTGCGGGATCGCGGAAACTCACTGTCGAATTGCTGCTGACAGAATCACCTGAGCTTTGAATTGAGAACTTCTCCCGGCCTATTTCTTTGCCGGCCACATAAATGACAAACTGGCCCTGTTCGCGGGATGCTTTTTGCTCGTCGCAATATCCAATGGAAAGCACCAGCAGAAAGACCGCGCAGGTTCCCAGCCTTAGGGCCTGTGACAAAATAAGTGATGCACTTCGGCGCGAGCGCCGGGCGGGCAGATGCAAGGCGGCGCGACGCAGGCGATGCGATGACATCGTCGAGGAGCGCCAACACAGCAGATGCCCGCCCGCCGCCGCGCCCCTTCGGG
>Ga0187874_10000592_pt1 | contig 42721 bp, 31 predicted proteins | sample June2016WEW_16_1_3_FD_132993 | JGI IMG/M metagenome (GOLD analysis project Ga0187874, IMG submission 132993) | Peatland microbial communities from SPRUCE experiment site at the Marcell Experimental Forest, Minnesota, USA - June2016WEW_16_150 | ecosystem: Environmental > Terrestrial > Soil >... | reverse complement strand
GCTGGTCGCGGGCGGTTATAACAGCAGCAGCGGCTATCTGGCCAGTGCTGAACTGTATGATCCGGCCAGTGGGACGTGGGCGGCGACCGATTCGCTGGACACCGCACGCGAGTCTCCCCCGGCGACGTTGCTGCCCAATGGCAGGGTGCTGGTCGCGGGGGGCTGGGGTACCAGCGGCTATCTTCTGGCCAGCGCCGAGCTGTATGACGTCGGTCTGGGCTTCAGTGCGTCCTGGCAGCCGCAGATTGCCACGGCCACTTCGCCGCTCTTAATTGGCCGGAGCTTGACGCTCACCGGCTCCCGGTTCCGGGGCGTGTCCGAAGGTTCGGGCGGCAATACTCAAGATTCGCCGGCTGATTATCCCTTGGTGCAATTGCGGAGTTTGGGAAACGAGCAGACCTTGTTCGTGTCGCCCATGAATTGGTCAACGAATTCGTACAACTCCGCGCCAGTGACCGGTTTGCCGCCCGGCTATGCGCTGGTGACGGTGTTCGTCAATGGCATACCCAGCGCGGCGAGTATCCTCAGCATCGGTGCGCTGCCGCAGCTTAACATCACGTACTCCGGCAACAGCGTTGTCGTCTTCTGGCCATCGCCTTTGACGGGCTGGACGTTGCAGCAAAGGTCCAATCTGGCAGCGGGCAGTTGGGGTACCAACAGCTTCACCGTTTCCGACGACGGCACGAACAAGAGCATCACCATCACGTCACCGGCGGGGAATCAGTTTTTCCGGCTGTATAGCCCATAATTCAAAGTGCGGCGGCTGGATGCCCCCTTTTCCCGGAAGCGAGGTCACGTTGCCTCGCAGTGAAATCTTGCCGTCCGATTAACTGATAGAGACGCCGCCTGATTTGTGGAAAATGAAAGGGCAGCAATGAGTAATAAGACCAGCCAACCGAAAAACTTCGTCTATCCGGAAACCACTTCTGGAGCACGCGCGGCCAGGCGGGTGCGCGCGGAAGCCAACAAGCTGCTGTAGCGCCGGCGTGAAGAACTTTTCAAACGCGGAATGCAAATCATTTATAGCGGCACGGGGACAAAGAAACTGTTGGCGCTGGACATTAACCGGTTGTCCGACCTGGCTGCTGAAAAGGATTTCGTCCACGCCTTCCACGAAGTGTATCAGGAACGGGGGTATTCGCTGGCAGTCCCGCCGGCGGCCATTCAGGAATTGGCGTATTGCGCCCTGGAGAAGCGAAGCGACGAAACACCGCTGGCCTTGAAAGCTCTGGGCCCGACAGGATTTGAACCTGTGACCAAGCGATTATGAGTCGCCTGCTCTAACCACTGAGCTACGGGCCCGAAGTGAAATCATTTTGCGCCGGCCCGGGCGCGCGACAAGTTTAATCGGCGGGACTCTGCTTTTCGATTTCCAGAAAGCCGTGCAACTGGCGGATGCGCGTGGGATGGCGCATCTTGCGGAGTGCCTTGGCCTCGATCTGGCGGATGCGTTCGCGGGTGACTTGGAATTGCTGGCCGACTTCTTCGAGCGTGCGGGCGTAGCCGTCGCCGAGGCCGAAACGCAGTTCCAAAACTTTCCGTTCCCGGTCGGACAAGCTGCACAGCACGTCGCCCAGCTTGCCCTTGAGCAGACTGAAACTCGTCAGGTCGAGCGGGCTTTCGGCGCCCTTGTCCTCGATGAAGTCGCCAAAATCCGCGTTTTCGCCGTCGCCGACGGGCGATTGCAGCGAGATGGGCTGCTGGGCCATTTTCAAGACGGCGCGCACGCGCTCGACGGGCATCTGCAGGTCATCGGCGATTTCGTCGGGCGTGGGTTCGCGCCCGAATTCCTGCAGCAGGCGTTTCTGCGAGCGCATGAGCTTGTTGATGATTTCGATCATGTGCACCGGAATGCGGATGGTGCGGGCCTGGTCAGCGATACTGCGCGTGATGGCCTGCCGGATCCACCAGGTCGCATAGGTGGAAAATTTGTAGCCGCGGCGATACTCGAATTTTTCCACGGCTTTCATCAAACCGATGTTGCCTTCCTGAATCAAATCCAGGAACGACAGGCCGCGGTTGGTGTATTTTTTAGCGATGGAAATGACGAGGCGGAGGTTGGCCTCGACCATTTCGGTTTTGGCATGGAGCGCCTGAGTGGAAAATTCGCGCAGGCGGTTGAAGAGCTTGAGGAAATTCTCATGTGGCATCCGGATGAATTCCTCAAGCGCCTTGATTTTTTGCCGCTCGGCCTCCACCAGATGTTGTTGCGCGCTGGATTCGCGCTGGTGTTGCGCATCCGCGAGCGCGCGCAGACTGTATCGCAATTTGTCGCAGATGTTTTCGGCCACGAGCGCCATTTCTTCGATGACCTTTTGCTTGAAATAAAGTTTCGGGAACAAGGCTTGGAGTTTTTGGTCGGCCCGCTTGAAGGCGGCGAGCGCGCGGCGGCGTCTGGCCGCGGAATGCGCCTCCCGCCAGGCATTGTATTGGGCGTCTGCGGCCTGATCCCTCTCGTGGACGCGAGCCACGAGCTGTCGCAGGGCGCGCAGGTGCAGGTCGCGGCTGTTCACCTTCTGGTCGAGCACGACGCGGTCGAACCGTTCGCGGGGCGGGTCAGCCAGCAATTTTTCCGCCACCGCGATGTGTTCCTTGCCGGCGAAGCCGAGGCTGTAGATGATTTTGCGGACTTCATTTTCGGCGGCTTCAATGCGCTTGGAAATTTCCACCTCCTGCTCGCGCGTCAACAGGGCCGCCTGTCCCATTTGTTTGAGATACATCCGCACCGGGTCGTCGAGAATGTCGAGCCGGTCGGGGTCATCCTCGTCGGCTTCGGGGGTGGTGACGCGATCCACCGCCGCCTGGTCCACGATTTCGATCTCCAGAGCGCGGAGCTGCGCAAACAATTCGTCCAGTCTCTCCGGCGTGGCGCAGTTTTCCGGCAGGACATCGTTGATATCGTTGTAGGTCAGATGTCCCTGTTCCTGCGCGAGGCGGACCAGTTCCTTGATGATTTGGGCCAGCTCCGTGTCTGAATTGTTTTGCAGCGGGCGGTTGATCAAACGGGCGGCTTCGATGTGGAGTTTTGTGTTTGGGGCGACGCGCCACCGCCCTTTGTTCAAGGACGAATCCGCCTTGGGTTTGCGAACCTTCGATTTTGGCATACAACACTCAATACTCCACGCCCGCTGACCGAAAGTGGTAGGTTAATATCAATTGTCATTTCCATTTCGTCAAGCGGGGAAACGCCGGGTTCGGAAAGCCGCAGGTGCCAAGGTGTTTAGATGTCATACACAATGTAAATTTGCCGTTTCTTGAGATGTTCCAGGATCATTTCCAGGGTGCGGTCAATCGCGCCGAGATTTTCGCGAACGACCTTAAGCGCATTGCGACCCAATTCCGCACGGCGCTTTTCGTCAGCGAGCAATTCCGCGACGGCGTTCTCCAACATTTCCGGGTCTTGCACCTGGATCGCCGCGTTTCGCGCCAGAAAGCTCCGCGCGATGTCGGCAAAATTTTGCATGTTCGGCCCGAAAATCATCGCCTTGCCGAGTGCGCCCGGCTCAATCGGGTTCTGTCCGCCCGTGGCCGTCAGGCTTTTGCCGACGAATACCACGGTCGCCGTCCGGTAAAAAAACCGCAGCTCGCCGGTCGTGTTGACCAGCAGGCAATTCGCCTCCCCTTCGCGAAATTGCGTGCTGGCGGCAATTTCATTGCGATAAACAAACTTCATGCCGCGCTCGCGCAGTTGCCGCCCGACTTCCCGGCAACGTTCGAAGTGCCGCGGCACCAAAATGAGAAACAATTTCGGGAACCGCGTGCGGAGCCGCTTCGCCATTTCCGCCAAAATCATCTCCTCGCCGTCATGCGTGCTGCCGCCAATCAAAACCGGGGCGTCCCGCGTTACGCCGAGTTGCCGCAACAGCGCGGACGCGTCCAGCCTGCGGCGATCGTCCAGTTTCGCCACATCAAATTTCAGGTTCCCCACGACCCGAATCGCCTCCGGGCGGCAGCCGACCTCGCGCAATCGCGCGGCGTCCGCCTCGTTTTGCGCGCCGACGCCGGCCAACGACGCAAAGAGCGGTCGGAACAAAAACCCGAAGCGTTTGTACCCGCGGAACGAGCGGTCCGACAGTCGTGCGTTGGCCAGAAACACCGGGATGCCCAGCGCCTGCGCGCGCCAGAGGAAGTTTGGCCAGATTTCGGCCTCGACGAGCACAATGGTTTGCGGCTTGATGGTGCCCAGGGCATGGGACACCCAACCGCGCCGGTCAATGGGATAGTAAATTTTGATGACGTGCGTGGGCAAATGGCGGCGCAGTTCGGCCATCCCGGTGGTCGTGGTGGTGGACACGACGATAGTGACGTTGGGCAGACGCAGCTCCAGCGCCCGGATGAGTTGCGTGCAGAGATTGACTTCGCCGACACTGACGGCGTGGAGCCAGAGGACGTGGCGGTTCGTCAGCGCCTGGTTGACGTTCACGTCGAAGCGACCAAAGCGCTGGAAAAAACCGGGCAGCCAGCCGCCGCGTCGCCACATGCGCATGAAGTAATACGGCGACGACAGCACGAAAAAGATCGTGAACAAGATGTCGTAAAGAGTGCGCACTCTGATGTCCTAAACAGCAACAGTTTATATTCCCACAAAAAGGCGGTTTGCGCAAAAAATGTTTTGCGAGGGTAACACCTTCAACCGCGAAAGAAAAGCAGCCAGACCGCCAGCAACGCCGGCAGCAGAAACGGCAGCGTGAATTTGCAGATAAATTCCAGAAACGCGGGCGCGCGGATTTTTTGCCGGTCGGCGATGGCTTTGATCATGAAATTGGGGCCGTTGCCGATGTAAGTCGCCGCGCCGAAGAAAACCGCGCCCACACTGATGGCGAGCAGGCTCGCCGGGTTTTGATTCAACACTTCCGGGATTTCCTTCACGCCGGTCATGCCGAAAAGCGCATTCAGAAAACCGAGATACGTCGGCGCGTTGTCGAGCATGCTGGACAAAATGCCCGTGCCCCAAAAGAAAATTCCGGGCGAGGGATGGTCGCTGAGTAACGAACGGGCGTTGAGATGGAGCCAGTCGAGCGCGGGCATCATCGTGGCAAAAATGCCGGCGAACAAAACGGCGACCTCCCGAACTGGATGAAAACTGAAATCGTTGGCCGCATGGACGGTTTTTGGGGTAGTGAAATATGAGCCGAGCGCGGCGGCAAGCATCAAGGCCTCGCGTAGAAAAATCGGACGGGCCACAAAAACCGCGCCGAGGACGACCGCGAGGAAAAACAGGTTTGGCAGGCCGTCAAAATGCCAGGTTTCCTGCGCAGTTTCTTTTTCGCGCACGGTGCGCGGCGCGCGGCGGAAATTGAGCCGGTCAACGATGTAGAACATCACCAGCAAGATACCGACACCCGTCGCCCATATCGGCCAGCAGTTTTTGGCGACCCACCAGAATGGCACGCCCTGCAGATAGCCAAGGAACAGCGGCGGGTCGCCGACGGGCGTGAGGCAGCCGCCGGCGTTGGCGACGATGAAAATAAAAAAAACGATGTGATGCGCCGTGACACGGTATTGGTTCATCCGAATCCACGGACGAATCAGCAGCATCGCCGCACCGGTGGTGCCCAAAACGTTGGCGACGGTGGCGCCGAGGAACAGAAAAATCACATTCGCCAGCGGCGTAGCTTCACCCTTGACGCGGATATGGATGCCGCCGGAGACGACGCAGAGCGAGCCGATAAGCGCGATGAAACCGGCGTAGTCGTGCGCCGTGTGCAGCACGCGGGGCGCATCACGCAAAACGAGCAGGTAATAACCGAGCGTGACCGCGCCGAGGCCGAAAGCGATTTTGGCATAATGGCGCAGCCACCATTGCGGCGCATGCAATGGCGCCAACGCCATCGTGCCGAGCAGCAGCGCGAACGGCAGAATCATCCACGGGTTGGGTGTTGCCATTTGTGTGCCAGATTGGGCGGACGGAGGAAACCGGGTCAAACAGAAACGCCCAGGATTTGAGTTGAACTCCGGCATGTGGTTCGTGAAAATGCGCGCCGCCCGTGAAATTTCACCTGAACTACAAACCATCAGCCATTGAATTGATGTTTATGAAAAAATCCATTTTGAGGATTGCCGGTCTGGCTGCGTTGCTGGCGGTGGCGCAAAATCTGGTGGCGAGCGAGGACGAACCGCGCCGGCCATTTGCCCAATGGGCTGATCTGCCGGAACCGGGGCAATTGCTCTTCGGCACGTTTTACGAACAATCGGAAGCCTACCACATTTGGGTGGGCAACAACCGGATGCCCGTCAACTACCGCACGGGCGGCGAAAATTACGGTATAGACGTGCGCCAAGGCTATTTCACGTTTGATTACGGCCTTGCCAAAAAATGGGCGGCAGACTTGAACGTGGGTGGCACAACCGTGGGATGGCGTGCATTCAACGCCGACGGCAGCATCGGCAAAACCACCGGCGTTATGGACCCCACTTTCGGCGTCCGGTATCAGATTTTCAATGAGGCGGATGCGGGCACGAATGACCCGTGGCTGCCGACGCTGACTTTTCGCGCCGGCGCGGTGGTGCCGGGCGAGTATGACCGGCACGTCGCATTCGCCCCGGGCAATCACGGTGTGGCGATTGAGCCGTCCCTTCTGCTGCGCAAACACATCGGCTGGCCGGGCTTTGGCGTGTGGGGCGACGTGCTGTACCGCTGGGAACACACCATCGGTGCTGACCAATACATCGCGTCGGCGGGCTTCTTCCAGCAAATCAAGGGTTGGGAAATTGACGGCGGTTACCGGCATTTGCAGACGATTTCCGGCGAGAATATCGTGCTCGGCGCACCGACCGGCACGGGCACTTACAATGGCATCACTTATCCGACTGACGTGCGCGAAATCAGCGATTCGTTTGACGCCGGGTTCAGCTACACGACTTCTAGGAAGCACTGGCGGTATGGATTTCACGCGCGCAAAACCTTCGACGGCAGCAATACGGATTCGGCGTTCTGGCTGGGTGCTTATGTGGACATTCCGTTCACCATCACGAAAACATCGCAGTAGCAAATCCGCTTGTCTCACGCCGGCTGATTTGGTCAATTGCCGTGCATGACGCCGCCCACCGTCGTGCCGACCGCGCCCTCCAGACTTTTCCAGCGGCATTGGATGTGGTGGTTCATGGTGGCGACACTCGTCATCGTTGCCGCCGTCCGGCTCCGGCTTCTGAACCTTCCGCTGGAGCGCGACGAAGGCGAATACGCCTATGCCGGCCAGCTTATGCTTCAGGGCATCCCGCCCTACCAAATGGCCTACAACATGAAATTCCCCGGCACCTACGCGTCTTACGCCATCATCATGGGGTTGCTTGGCCGGACGTTCGGCCAGACGCCGGCGGGCATTCATTTCGGCTTGCTGTGCCTGACCACGCTGACAGCGCTGATGCTTTTCTGGCTCGGCAAAAAAATGCTGGATGAAACGGCGGGAGCCGTTGCCGCGAGCGCCTATACCGTGTTGGCGGCCTGCCCTTCGATGCTCGGACTCGCCGGACACGCCACGCACTTTTGCGCGTTCTTTGCCACCGCCGGTCTGTGCGCGATGTGGCTGGCACGGCAGAATGGAAACCGGCTGATCGTCCTGGTTGCCGGACTACTTTTCGGCACGGCGGTTTTGATGAAGCAACACGCGGCCCTGGTCGCGCTGTGGGCGTTGCTGGCCTGGCTGGCCTGGTGCTTCCGCAAAACTGAAATCTCCATCGGCAAACGACTGGTGGCAATTGCGATTTTTGGTGCGGGAATTGTTCTGCCTTTTGCCTTGTGTTGCCTGATTCTCTGGCAGGCGGGCGTTTTCGGCAAATTCTGGTTCTGGACCGTAAAGTACGGGTGGCAATACGCATCGGTCGTGCCGCTGGATCAAGCACCCGGACTGTTCTGGGAAGGCGTTCGTCTGGTAACCGTGAGATGTTCCTTGATCTGGCTGATTGCCGGGGCGGGATTGGTCTGGCTTTGGCTCGATGAACGGCTAAGACCGTCCCGCAGGTGGTTTCTGGGATTCTGCCTCGCTTCCATGCTGGCTGTTTGCCCCGATTTTTATTTTCGGAAACACTATTTTCTGATCACGCTGCCTGCGGTGGCGTTGCTGGCCGGCTGCGCCGTCAGCACGGCGAGCCGCCGGTGGGCGCAAAAGAATTGGGCTTCCTGGTTGAGCGGCTGGCCGGTCTGGGTGTGGGTGGCGGCGATTGCGTTTACGATTGCGGCCAACCGCGATATCTGGTTCCGGATGACGCCGGCGCGGGCCACGCTTGTAATCTACGGCGACGACCCGTTTGGCCAGGCGGCAATCATGGCCAAATACATCCAGCTCAACTCACCGCCTGACGCGCGCGTGGCCGTGATGGGCTCCGAACCGGAGATTTATTTTCTGGCCCGTCGCCACTCGGCCACCGGCTACCTTTACACTTATCCGTTGATGGAACCGCAGCCGTTTGCGCGGAAAATGCAGGACGACATGATCAACGAAATCGAAACCAACGCGCCGGAGTTTGTCATCTTTGCCGATAATCCGCTGTTCTCGTGGGCGCGCCAGCCCGACTCCAACCCGTGGATTTTCGAATGGTGGAATTCCTATCAGACCAATTACGTCCGAGTCGGGCTGGTTGACGTGGTGTCGCACTCGGCAACCGTGTTCCGGTTTGGCGCGGAAGACGCGGCGCGCTACGGAAAAATCCGCGGACTCGGTCTGGAAACCTTTCAACGCAAATAATCCCATGACTGTGCCACCCGAAAAGGACATTTTCCGCCAAACGGCGTGGTTCGCGGCGATTTTGATGACCGCCGCCGCCGTCTGGCTGCATTTCTATTTTCTATTTCACGCCGGCGGCTTGTGGCGCGACGAAGTGCATGTTGTCAATCTCGCCGCCGGCCATTCCCTGAGCGACCTGACCAAGGATTCATTTCCCGCGCTGATGCCGCTGCTGCTCCGCGGCTGGTCCGCCCTCGGCCTCGGGCAAGGCGATTTGAGTTTGCGGCTCCTGGGAATGCTGGTGGGGATCGGAATCCTGGCGGCACTCTGGGCCACGGCGTGGACGGCGCGACGGCCACCGCTCCTCAGCCTGGCGCTGGTGGGTCTGAACAGTCTGGTGATTTTTTACGGCGACTCGTTGCGCGGTTACGGCCTGGGCAGCCTGTTCATCCTGCTGACGATGGGGGCCGCGTGGGCATTTCTGAAGAAACCGACCTGGGCGCGCGCCGGGATTCTGGCGGCAACGGCCATCTTGAGTGTGCAGGCGCTTTACCAAAACGCCGTGCTGCTGGCCGCCGTCTGCTTCGGCGCGTGGGTGATTTGCTGGCGGCAGGGAAATTTTCGCGCCGCCATGAAAATCTTACTGGCGGGGCTGGCCGCCGCCGCGTCGTTGTTACCCTATTGGAGCAACCTTGCCACGCTGCCGCAGACCAGCACGTCATTGCGCATGGGTTTTTATCCGGGCATTGCCTTTGGCAACTTCGATTCTATCGTTGCCTTTCCGCTGACGCAGTACCTTTACGTCTGGGAATTTCTCGCGTTGGCGGTTGTCGGGTTTGGCGTCACGTCATTATGGCGCATGGCTTCGTCGAAATCCACCGCGCCGGCCGGTGGAGCTTCACCGGACGATTTGCGGTTGTTTGCCGCCGCTACCTTGCTGGCGGCGCTGGCCGGTCTCATCGGCTTTTTGTGGTATGCAGCGCTGCCGACCCAGCCGTGGTATTTCCTGCCGCTCGTGGTTTTGCTGGCCGGATGTTTCGATTTCGGCGTGCCGGTGATGTCGCCGCCGCGAACCTTCCGCGCCGCGGCGTTCGGGTTCATTGCGGCAACGGCGCTCATTGCGGTGCCGTTCGCGCAACGGGATTTGGACTGGCACTTCACCAACGTTGACCGGCTGGCGCGGCAATTGGCGGCGGAAGCCGCGCCGCAGGATTTCATCGTCGTCACCCCCTGGTTTTGCGGCATTACCTTTGAGCGTTACTTCAAGGCGCCGACGCCGTGGCAGACTTTGCCGCCGCTGGCCGACCATTCACGGCACCGTTACGACCTGGTCCAGGAGCAAATGAAAACGCCCAATGCCCTGCAGCCCGTCTACGATGGAATCGCGGCCACGCTCCAGTCCGGCCACCGCGTGTGGGTGGTCGGGAACATGCAGATCCCCGAACCCGGCACGCCGTTACCGGGCGATCTGCCGCCGCCGCCGCTGAAACATTCCGGCTGGTCGGACCTGCCTTATTCCGGAAGGTGGGCGGCGCAGGCCGCCGGCTTCCTCGAAAATCACAGCCTCCAATTTGAGCGCGTGGATCATGAAACCAATGCCAACGTGAATTACTACGAAAGCCTGCAGTTGTTCGAAGCCAGCGGTTGGAGAAATTCCGCCCCGGAAACAAACAAGCCCTGATTTTTCGTACGGCCCCGGCTTGACGCCGCCGTCTGTCGCTGCGACCTTCTTTTCGCTTGGCGCAAAACGCGGCAGCGTCAGCGGCAGGCCCGTCCTCCGTAGCACTGCGGAGGGTGGACAACCTGTTCGCTGACATTGCGAAAGCTCCCGCTGTGCAATCCCTTGCCCGGCGACTGGAGGATGGCGGAGTGTTGACTTGCGCCGGCGTTTGCCAGGCAGCGCAGCCGTTTTTTGCCGTTCTCCTTCAAAATATTTTCTCGGACCGGCCACTCATCCTCATCGCGCCGGATTTGAAAACGCAGGAAAATTTCCACCAGGACATCGAAACGTGGCTCGATATGAGTCGAGTATCGGAAAAAACAGCAAGCGCGAACGCCGATTTCAGCTCTCGTCTCTCGACTCTCGACCTTCGACCGTTGTTTTATCCCGCCTGGGAAATTTTGCCGCACGAAGGCAAGCTCCCGCACGCCGACACCATCAGCGACCGGTTGCAGACGCTGGTTGCACTCTCCAACAATTCCGCACTCCGCACTCCGCACCCCATATTGGTCGTGACCAGCATCACCGCTCTTTTGCAGAAAACCTTCCTGCCCGGCGAAATCCAAAACCGCACCCGCTCACTTCGCCGCGCCGATAAAGTAAATCCACTCGACCTGATTGAGTGGTTGGAGGAGCAGGGCTACGACCCTGAGGCGCAGGTCACGCAGAAGGGCGAAATCGCCTTGCGCGGTGGCATCCTGGACATTTGGCCGCTTATCAGTTCGTGGCCCGTGCGGCTCGAATTCTTCGGCGACGAACTGGAATCACTCCGCCATTTCGATCCACTCACGCAAATTTCGCGCGAGGAAATTTCGAGCGTCACAATTCCGCCCGCCGGCGAACTGGGAATGCTTATGAAGCGGCAGGTAACAGGTGACAAGTGGCATGACGAAGATTCTCCAGCCAGTAAGCCGAATCCTGTCACACGTCACGTGTCACTGGCCACCCTCCTGGATTATCTGCCGCGCAAAGCCATTTTCATTTTGTGCGAGCCTGAACAACTTTCCGTTCGCGCCGACGAATACGCCCAACAAATTCCGGCAGACAACCCGTTTTTCATTCCGTGGCCGGATTTTCTCCTCGAATTAAACCGGCGCGGCTTCACCTCAATCGAGTTGACCGAAGAAATCGAAATCCGCGAAGCCAATCGGCAATCGGTAATCGGCAATCCGCATTTCGCATCGCTCGACGCCTATCGTCCGCTGGCCGAACGCGCGCCGGAACTGCAAATTGCCGAGGCGCAGCGCCGCGAGTTCTTCCATCAACTCCATCGCTGGCTGCGACAGGGTTATGCGGTTCACGTCTTCTGCAACAACGACGGCGAACGGCAGCGATTTGAAGAAATCTGGATGGAACTCGTAGGACAGGCTTCCAGCCTGTCTCCATCTGAAAAAGGCCCCCGGAAAGAAATTAGAGACAGGCGGGACGCCTGTCCTGCACTGCACCTCGGCACGCTCTCGCGCGGTTTCCTCTGTGAGGAAGCAAAGCTGGTGGTAGTCACCGACGCCGAGATTTTCGGGCGCTACAAAATCCAGCGGCCGCGCCGGCTCAAATCACCGCACGCGGCGGCGATGCGCTCGGCGCTGGAGATTGATTTCACGGATTTGGAAGAAGGCGATCTGGTCGTGCATCTGCAATACGGCATCGGCCGTTATCTCGGCCTGAAAAATCTGCCCGCCAGTTCGCGAACCGAAGCCCCGGACGCCAGACGCCAGACGCCAGATGCCGGCACGGAGTGCCTTGTGATCGAATACGCACCCGCGAATCCCGGCGATGAGCCGCCCAAACTTTACGTGCCGGTCAGCGAGGCGCACTTGGTCAGCAAATACGTTGGCGCGGGCAAGGCGCATCCGCCGTTGAACATGCTCGACGGCACGCGCTGGAAAAAGGCGAAGGCGCAGGCGGAACGCGCCGTGCGCGATGTCGCCGCGGAATTGCTACAAATCCAAGCCGCGCGCGAAACGCAGCCCGGCCATGCCTTCGCGCCGGACGCGCCGTGGCAGCGCGAATTTGAGAGTGCGTTTATCTACGAGGAAACGCCCGACCAGTTCCGCTCCATCACCGAAACCAAGGCCGACATGGAGCGCGCCAAGCCGATGGACCGTTTGATTTGCGGCGATGCCGGCTTCGGCAAAACCGAAGTTGCTATTCGCGCGGCATTCAAGGCCGTAATGGGCGGCAAACAAGTCGCCGTGCTCGTGCCGACCACCGTCCTGGCCCAGCAGCATTTCAACACGTTCCGCGAGCGCATGGCGGATTACCCCATGCGCATCGAACTGCTCTCGCGCTTCCGCTCGCGCCGCCAGCAGCAGCGTGTCGTCAAAGATTTGGCCAATGGCTCGGTGGACATTGTTATTGGCACGCACCGGCTGATTCAAAACGACATTAATTTTAAGGAACTCGGCTTGGTGGTGATTGACGAGGAGCAGCGTTTTGGCGTGTTGCACAAGGAAAAATTCAAGCGCCTGCGCACACTGGTGGACGTGCTCACGCTCAGCGCCACGCCCATCCCGCGCACGCTTTATCTCGCGCTCACCGGCGCGCGCGACATGAGCACCATCCAGACGCCGCCGCAGGACCGCCTGCCCGTCGAAACCATCGTCACCCAATTCGACGAGCGCGTCATCCGCGACGCCATTCAGCGTGAACTGAATCGCGGCGGACAGGTTTTCTTTTTGCACAACCGCGTGATGACGATACAAACGATGGCCGACCGGTTGAAACGGCTGCTGCCGCACGCCCGCATCGTCGTCGGTCACGGCCAAATGGAATCGGACGAACTGGAAGAGGTCATGACGAAATTCGTCAACGGTGAAGCGGACGTTTTGCTTTCCACGACCATCATCGAGAGCGGCCTCGACATTCCGAACGCGAACACCATCATCATTGACCGCGCCGACCGCTTTGGCTTGAGCGATTTGTATCAACTGCGCGGGCGCGTCGGGCGTTACAAGCATCAGGCTTACGCTTACCTGATGTTGCCGCGCCATGTGAGCCTGCTCACCGATGTGCGCAAACGCATCAGCGCCATTCGGCAATACTCGACGCTCGGCAGCGGCTTCAAAATCGCCATGCGCGATCTGGAAATCCGCGGCGCCGGCAATCTGCTCGGCGCGGAACAAAGCGGCCACATCACCGCTGTCGGCTTCGAGCTTTACTGCCAGTTGCTCAAACAAAGTGTTGGCGCGCTGAAGGGTGAAAAAGTGAAACCGAGAGTGGACGTGGCAGTGAAATTGGATTTCCTGAACCAGTCAGTCGCCAGTAGTCAGTCGTCCGTAGCTACTGACTACAAACCATTGACCGCTGACAAATCTGCTTCCCTTCCTCACCACTACATCACCGAACCGCAACACCGTATCGAAATCTACCGCAAACTCGCACAGGCGACGGACAAGCTGGCGCTGGAAAATTTGCAAACGGAATTGCGCGACCGCTTCGGTCCGTTGCCGCCGCCAGTAGAGTTGCTCTTGCTCGTGGCCGAATTGAAAATTCTCGCCAGCGAAAAAGCCGTAACTGCCATTGAAGTGAAGGACGGCAAGCTGATGCTCACGCGCTACGGCGATTTCCTCACGCTCGGCGGAAAATTTCCGCGCCTGACGAAAAAGGACGCCAAGGCGCGCCTGAAGGAAATCAAAAAGCTGCTGCTGGCGATCTAGCGCCGGAGGTGCGACAGACAGTAGCCCACGGTGAAACCGTGGGAAAACGAGGGTTGGATTCAAGCCCCGGACGGGGCGAAAGAAAATTCCCATCATCGTCCGAATCTGCCGCCCCTGCCGGGGCTTTGCGCGTTTTGACGAACGAACCCACGGCTACCGCCGTGGGCTATTTTCTTCCGCGCCTCCGGCGCTGAAAATTGCACCTCAAACAAAATCGGATGCCAGGGCGCGCCTGAAGGAAATCAAGAAACTGCTGCTGGCGATTTGAGTTTGGGGAGCGCAGCCGTCCTCGGCTGCGGTTCGACGCGCCTTCGCGGCGAACACCGTGATGAGCCTGTGTCAACGACGAGGCGTCGTTGGCGGCACGCGAGGCACGTGCGCTCCTGTTTCAAATCACGCCCGGTTGTAGATTGCCAGCAATGAAAAAGACTCGCGGATAAGCTGTCCGCGCTCCTATTTTCTCCACGTGCATCTGGCCCATTTGCGACTTCGCGACTTCCGCAATTACGTGCGATTGGACGTGGATTTCGCGCCCGGCTTCCATCTGCTGCTCGGCGACAACGCGCAGGGCAAGACGAACATCCTCGAAGCCGTTTATCTCATGGCCACGTTGCGTTCATTCCGCGGCATCGGCGGTGCACAGATGATCCGGCACGGACAGAAGGGCTACTTCGTCGGTGGCAGCGTCGTCGGCCAGGGCGAACACGAAATCAAAATCTACTGGTCGGCGCGCGAACGCAAACTGGCGCTGGATGGCCAGCCGGTGAGAAAACTTTCCGACTATCTCGGCGTGCTGCGCGCGGTGGTGTTTTGCACGGAGGATGTGCACCTGGTCAAGGGCACGGCCCGCGCACGCCGGCGGTTTTTGGATTTGCTGCTGGCGCAGACGCAGCCCCGTTATCTGCCGTTGCTCCAGCGTTACCTGCGCGCCGTCCGCGCCCGCAACGCGTTGCTGAAACAACACGCCGTTGACGAAGCCGCGCTCGACAGTTTCTCGCAGGAGCTGGTGAAGCTCGGCGATGAAATCGTCCGCGCCCGGCGTGAACTGGTGCCGAAATTTTCGCCGCTGGCGCGTCTCGCGTATCGCCGCATTTCCAACGACGCCGAGGAATTGCGCATTGAATATCAGCCGAGCGTGAAGAAGGATTTCGCCGTCGAACTCGCGCAATCACGTGCCCGTGAGCGAAGCTACCGCTTCACACTCGTCGGGCCGCACCGTGACGAGTTGCAATTGCTGCTCGACGAAAAATCCGCCGCGCAGTTCGGCAGCGAAGGCCAGAAACGCACCTTGGCCATCGCCTTGAAAATGGCGCAGGCGGAATATCTGACCGGCATCCATGGCAGTCCGCCCGTGCTGCTGATTGACGACGTGATGGGCGAACTGGACGAGAAACGGCGCAGCGGTTTCCTGCCGTTGCTCGAACAGGCGCGCAAAACCAGCGGCCAGGTTTTCATAACTGCCACCGGGGAAAACTGGCCTCGCGAGCTGGGGCGCGATTTGCAACGGTGGGAAGTAAAAAACGGAATGTTGAACCGTGATTCGTTAAATCGTTAAATCGTGTTCGCCCGCAGACAACCGGTTTAACGATTCAACGGTTCAACGATTTAACGTTTTAACATTCCGTTACTGACGCTGATCCGCTAGGTTATCGTTATGCGAATTTTGTCAGGCATCCAACCCAGCGGCGCGCTGCATCTCGGAAATTATTTCGGGATGATGCGGCCCGCCATCGAGCTGCAGGAAAAAGGCGAGGCGTTTTATTTCATCGCCAATTACCATTCCATGACGTCACTGTTCGATCCGGCGGAGCGGCGCAAAAACACGCTGGAGGTGGCGTTGGATTTCCTCGCGTGCGGCCTTGACCCCAAGCGGACCGTGTTCTTCCGCCAATCCGACGTGCCGGAAGTGACCGAGTTGACGTGGCTGCTTTCGACGGTGACGCCGATGGGCCTGCTCGAACGCGCCCACAGCTACAAGGACAAAATCGCCAAGGGTATCGCGCCGAGCCACGGCCTGTTCGCCTATCCGGTGCTCATGGCGGCGGACATTTTGATTTACGACTCGAACGTCGTGCCGGTGGGCCAGGACCAGAAACAGCACGTCGAGATGACGCGCGACATCGCCATCAAGTTCAACGAACAGTACGGCGAGACGTTTGTGGTTCCTGAACCGCAGGTCCGTGACGAAGTGGCCAAGGTGCCCGGCACGGATGGCGAGAAAATGAGCAAGAGTTACGGCAACACCATCGAGATTTTCGGCAACGAAAAGGTGCTGCGCAAAAAGGTCATGAGCATCAAGATGGACAGCCGCACGCCACAGGAGCCGAAACCGGACGCGGACAGGAACAACGCGATTCAATTGCTGAAACTCGTTGCGCCGGCGGACGTGGCCAGGGATTTTGAAAATCGTCTCCGTGCTGGCGGTCTTGGGTACGGCGATTTGAAGAAGGCGCTGTTCGAGCATTACTGGAATTATTTCGCCGACGCACGGAAGAAACGCGCGGAACTCGCGGCGAATCTGGATTACGTGAACAAAGTACTTGCGGACGGCGCGGCTAAAGCTCGGGCGAAGGCGCATGAAGTTTTGAAGCGCGCACGCAAGGCGAGCGGGTTGGAATAAATCTCACGCTAAAATGGCAGGCGACAGCCAAAACCAAGCCGAATCAGTTAAAGCCTATCGGCAATGGGTTGGCGTGGTCCTGTCATTTTTTATTTCTGGAGCTTCGCAATTTTTAACAGGCAAACGGTTAAATGGAATCGCTTGGTTTCTCGCATTGCTGCTACTAAGCGTGGGTAGCATTTGGTGTTTGGCATCACCCGTCGTGCCAGGGGATGTACCTGCCTTCATTTTGTGGGCTACTTCCATTGTTTTGTGGATTGTAATGCTTGTTAAATCCTATCGGCCATTACCACGCTTTCGTTGGTTCGGTTGGATACTTTTTATTTTTTTGGTTTTGCTTATTCAAGGAACAGTTTACAGAGGCATTCACGTTTTTTCCCGTCCATTCAAAATGCCGACATCTTCGATGTCGCCAACGATTCAAGGAAGCACAAAACGACCGGATGGAACTACTGTTAGTGGAGACCGCATTTTTGTCGAAGAATATGCTTATTGGTTTAACAAGCCGCAGCGCGGTGACATTGTTGTTTTTGAAACGAAAGGAATTCCGGAAAACCAGCGCGAACTGTATCGCATTCCGCCGGACGAATTCTACATTAAGCGGGTTGTCGGTATTCCCGGCGATGTTTTATCAATTCAAAACGGACATCTTTACAATCACGGTCAAATTCTTCGGCAGCCGCCAATTTTAGCGAAGCTTGAATTCTCCACACGGCCATTTACAGGCCAAACTTATCTGGTCAATTCCACGAACAATTACGCGGTTCCGGACGGAAGCTATTTTGTCATTGGCGATAATACGACTAATAGTCTTGACAGCCGTTTTTGGGGAGCGATCCCGGAGAAAGATATTATCGGTCGAATTTCAAAAATTTATTGGCCGTTGAACCGCGCTGGAAAAGTTCAATAACGAATTATTACATTATTTTCAGCTTTGGCAAGTCCTGCGAATCCACCAAACCCACCGGTTCGCGCTTCGCGTTCACCACGATCAAATCGTCAATGTTCCGTTCATTGAAAATTTTCAGCGCCTCGGCGGCCAGCGCGTTTTCCTGAATGCAAATTGGATTGCGCGTCATCACTTTTTTCAACGGTTTCGCCAGCAGATTTTCGTCCTTGGCCATGCGACGGCGGAAATCGCCGTCGGTGAACACGCCCACCAGCTTGCCGCGCGCATTCACCACGCTCAAACTGCCGGACCGGGCATGCGTCATCACCAGCAACGCGTCCTTGACCGGCAAATTTTCGCCCGCCACCGCATTGCGTTCGCCGGTGCGCATGATATCGCCCACGCGCAACAGCATCGCGCGGCCAATCGCACCGGACGGGTGAAGTTTTGCGTAATCCTTCTGCTTGAAACCGCGCGCCTGCAACACCGCCATCGCCAGCGCATCGCCCATCACGAGCATGGCCGTGGTGCTGGAGGTCGGTGCCAGGTTGAACGGACAGGCTTCCTTGGGCACGCGCACGTTCAGCGCCACATCGCTGTGCCGGGCCAATGACGATTTCAAGTTCCCGGTCAGCGAAATCATTTTGACGGAAAATCGTTTCAGCGCGGGCAGCAGGTTCAACAATTCCTCCGATTCGCCGGAATAACTCAAGGCCAGAATCACGTCGCCGTCGTTGACGATGCCGAGGTCGCCGTGCAAGGCGTCCACGCTGTTGAGCACGATGCTGGTCGAGCCGGTGCTGGTGAGGGTGGCGGCGATTTTCTGGCCGACGTTGCCCGATTTGCCGATGCCGACGACAACGACTTTGCCGCGCCGGCCCAACGCGTCGGCAATTGTTTCCACCGCGCTGCCAAATGCGGGATTGAGCTGGGCGCGCACGGCCTTGAGCGCGGCGAGTTCGATATCAAACACTTTGCGGGCTTGGTCAAGATGGCTCACGCACCGAGCATGCGCGGAACTTGCGCGCATTTCAATTCACTTTTACAGCCCGCCAGAACGCCCGCCCCACCCGATGAAACCGGTTTTATTTCGTTTGCGCAAAGAGCATGAGCACGCGCGGGCCCCGTTCAGTCTTCAACGCATACTGCGCCTCCTGTGCGTTGCGCGGGATGGCGAGGCCGTTGCATTGCTCATCGCGGACCGGTTTGCCATCCACCAGCAGCATGTAGTGATGCGTGCGGTTGACGGGCATATCATGCAGCGTCACGTGCCACGCGCGTTCCGCCTCGTCATAGACCAGCGGCACCTTCTGCCATTTGGTGAACGTGCCCACGACTTCGACCGTGGCGGGTTCGCGCGTCTGGCCGGCGGGCGAACGCCAGCGAAAAATCTTGGTGAACGTCTGCGGCCGTTCCGACTTGGGCATCCGGACCGCCAGTCGGGTCGGGACATAATGGAAGGTTGAACCGGGCCCCTGCGGCGGCTTCCGGTCATAGGGATTGCCAGAATCTGGAAACATGCTTTTTTCTTTTGTAAAGGTGTTGAACAAATTTGCCGCCCGGTCCCCCCTGCGCCGTGCGGGTGTTAAAACGTCATAAATTTTGAGGGTGAGACTATTCCATGTTGGGATACGAGCCGAGGACTTTGACAAAATTGCAATGCTCGCCGAGAAGCCGGATCGCTTGGGCGACTTTCCGGTCCTGGGCGTGGCCTTCGCAATCAATGAAGAAGAAATATTCCCACGCCTTCCGTTTGCTCGGACGCGATTCAATCTTCGTCATATTGATTTGGTAACGGCGGAAGGCGGCAATCGCCTCGTGCAACGCGCCGGCCTTGTCGGCCACACTGAGCATCAGGCTGGTGCGGTCGTCGCCGGTCGGCGGACTGCACTGGCGTCCCAGCACGAGGAAGCGCGTGGCGTTGTCGGCGCTGTCCTGGATGTCCTGTTCCAGCACGCGCAGGCCGTATTTTTCGGCGGCAAGTTCCGAAGTAATCGCGCCAGTAGCAATTTCTGGCTGGCCACGCTTAGTAAGTATGAGACCAGCTCCTCTTACTTTTTTCGTTTTCCACGGAATGACTGGTTTGGTCGCTCGTACCGCAGACACGGCGTTGGAAGACGTTTCCTCAACCTCCGCATTTGGAAAATTACGCTGCAACCAATTTCGGCACTGGCCAAGAGTCTGTGGGTGAACGTAAATCCGTTTTATTTTTTCTCTCGGAAAGCGGCTTACAAAACAGTGTGAAACAGGCAAAACAATTTGCGAAACGACCTTCAAATCGCTGTCCATGAACATGTCGAGCGTGTGGGTGACGACGCCCTCGGTGGAATTCTCCACCGGCACCACGCCGTAATCCGCGCTCTTTTTGCTGACCTCGGTGAAAACGTCCGCGATGGTTTTCTGCGGCGAGTATTTCAAACTCGACCCGAACCGCTGGATGGCCGCCTGATGCGTGAACGTCGCCTCCGGGCCGAGATACGCGATGGTCATGGTCTTTTCGAGCGCCAGCGCGCTGGACATGATTTCGCGATAGACCGCGCGGAGCTGGTCTTTGGTCATCGGTCCCTGATTCAACGCACAAACACGTTTGAGCACGGCTTGTTCGCGGTGCGGCGCATAGACCTCCTCGCCGGCCTTGAGCTTGATATCGCCGATGGCCAGCACGTGGCGCGTGCGCTCGTTGAGCAGCCGGACGATGCGCGCGTCCAGCTTGTCAATCACCTTACGATGTTTGGAAATGTTCAAGCAAAGGTAGAATGCAGAATTCAACAGGAAGAATCAAATCTGTTTCGCGCAGTTTGCGCCAATAGGCAAAGCGTAGGACAGGCGTCTCGCCTGTCTCTGACATTTTGGTTATGTGAGCGTTTCCCAGACAGTGATTTCGGTGGCAACACGAGGCGGCGAATCAATTCTCGTAAGATAGAGACAGGCGCGACGCCTGTCCTACGGAATTTTGGCGGGGAACTTGATGGCGTCTTCCGCGCTCCACGAAACAATTATCTTGCAATGCCTTGGATTCGGAAATTTCACTGCGGTTTTTCCTGTTCCGGTTTTTGACTTTCAACTTCCGCATTCTTCATTTTTCCCTCTTCATTCAGATGAAGTTGTTCCGGCGGATTTGTGGCCAGGCCGGGTTCGGCGGTGACCGGCGCGGGTGGTCTTTGGACCACAATTTTCCGGAGTTCATCCGCCGCGGGTAAATCTCCCAGACCGCGCAGGCCGAAATATTCGAGGAACAACGGCGTAGTACCGTAAGTCGGCGGATGGCCGACGGCCTCGGCGCGGCCGACGGCCTCGGCCAGCCCGCGTTCCATGAGCGTTTGCATGACGGCGTCAACGTTCACGCCGCGAATCTGCTCGATTTCGGCGCGGGTGATGGGCTGGCGATAGGCGATGATGGCCAGCGTTTCGAGCGCGGGCTGCGACAACCGCGGCGGCCGGATTTTCTGCCCGACCAGCGCCTTGAGCCACGGCGCGAATTCCGGTTGCGTGACGAATTGCCACGCGCCCGCGACACACGCGAGGCGATAACTGCGCGCGGCTGTTTCGTGCTCGCGCGCCAGTTGTTCCAGCGCGGCGGTCAGGTCGCCCTCCTTGATTTTGGCGAGCGATTTGGCGGTGGCGTCGGCGTCTTCGGCCTCGGCGGCAGCAGCCAGCACGTCGCGAAGCTCCTTCACGTTGAGCGGTTTTTGCGCGGAGAACAGGAGTGATTCCAGAATGAATTTCAGTTCCATGTTAAAACGGTGGCTGAGGTTATGCGATTCGGTCAAAGCGGTCAACGAGCGGGCCGATATGTTAGAGTTTCAGTATGTAAGGCAGCGTCATCGCGCCGCGATGACCGACGGACGCCTCGGCGAGGCGTCCCCACCAAATCAAAACGATCCCGCCAAACCTGCCAAAACTCATCCTTGAACAAGCCGAACATTGATGATTGAATGAAATATCAACCCAACTTGTAAGCGGGAATTTATGAAATTAAAGACGTTCGCCGCGCTTGCCTTATTAACGGGAATTTTCATTTTCCAATCCGAAGCCCAATCCAATCTCTCCCCGGTGATTACCACGAACTGGGTAACGGCCGTGCCGTATTTTCGGGAGGTGAACGGCCAGCTTTACAACACCGAACGCAGTGTTTTATGGACAAATTTTCAGGGCGACATCCTGAAAGTTTTGACCGACGAAATCGTGGTTTCAACATTCACCATGGAACCGGTTTATAAAACAGAGCCGGTCAAAATGCCGATCTATAACAATTTGGGGGTAATTACGGGCTACCGGTTGGTTCGCACACAAGTTCAGACCGGCGAAAAGAAAGTTCGCGGCAGAAAAATCGTTCTCAGTCATTACCCGGCCAATCTTGCACCCGCTGTAGGCCAAACCGTTTCATTCCGCGCCATGCGGGTCGGAACGTCAATTTATAAAGGCGACGTGCTTGAACTCTGGGACTATGGAACGCCGCATGTCATGATGGTGGTCAGCACCAATTCCGGGCCGCCGGTTGTGAAGACCGCGACGGCCGGCGTCACTAACTCGATTGCTTTTGGGGGGCTGTTAAACGAAGACCAGCGCCTGGTGATGCAATGGACCCGCGACCATTCCGGGAGGTTTTCTGACGCGCGCACGTTTGACGGTTGGTCGAGCGAGGAACGCGCTAATCTGGAAACGCGTATGATTGACGCGCTCAAGGGGCCGCAGACAGATGAGTATTACCAGGCTATCAACACGCTGGCTGCCTTGCACTCGACCAAGGCATTGCCGGCGCTGCGCGAAATCGCCTTTGATCACCGGGAAAAAAATAATCGCGGCCGATGGATGGCCATTCGAACGCTCGGTGCTATCGGGGACAAGCAGTCTGTGCCCGAACTGATCCACCTGCTTTACCATTACAACGGCGACGCGCGATGGTGGGCGCAGATTGCCCTGGTGCAATTGACCGGGCAGAATTTTGGCGGGGACTGGAATGCGTGGGGCAATTGGTGGAATGCGCAAAAGGGACGACCGCCGTTTGATCCGAAGATTGTTCGCTGGTCGGACAGCCAGCCTGAACCGGACAAGCTGGCGGAGAAGCTTGGTGAAAAGGACAGGATATTTCTCGCCCGGCTCAAGTCTCACGGCGCGTCGCCTGTCGGGGGGCAACTGATTTTTGAGCCGGTTGCGGAACGACCACTGATGGTAGCCGGGGTTTTCTAATCCCGGATTCAAGTCCCCGATTTATCACCGTCGCGGAGCAACGGTTGAGGCAAACTCCTCGCCCGCCAAAGGTAAAATACCGCTGGGTAAACAATCAGTTCCATGACTACCGACGTCACGACCCCGCCAACCATCGGCGTGGCGATGCGTTTCATCACGTCCGCGCCGGTGCCGTGGCTCCAGAGAATCGGCGCCAGACCGGCAATGATGACGCACGCGGTCATGACCTTGGGCCGGACGCGCTTGACCGCGCCGTGGTAAATCGCGTCCCGCAGGTCGCCGAGCGTGCGCAACCGGCCGTCTCGCTTCCATTCGTCGTAGGCGAGGTTGAGATACAGCAGCATCACGACGCCGGTTTCCGCGCTTACACCCGCCAGCGCAATCAGTCCAATCCAGACTGCCACGCTCAGGTTGTAACCGTTGAGGTAGAGCATCCAGAACGAGCCTACCAACGCCAACGGCACCGACAACATGATGATGGCCGTGGCCACCGCCGAGCGCGTGTTCAGATAAACAATTAAAATGATGATGAGCAGCGTCAGCGGCACGACCATCATCAATCGTTGCTGGGCGCGCAGCATGTATTCGTATTGGCCGCTCCAGAAAAGGTTGTACCCCGGCGGCAATTTAATGGTGCCCTTGGAGATGGCTTCATTCACCGCGTGCATGGCCATTTGAACGTAAGTGCCCACGTCCACACCGCGAATGTCCACGTAAACCCAGTCGTTGGGCACCGCGCCTTCGGTTTTGATGCCCATCGGGCCGTCCACGACCTTGAGCGTGGCGAGCTGGCCGAGCGGCACCTGCGCGCCGGTGGGTGTGGGCACAACGATATCTTCTCTCAGCGCGCGCAGGTCGGACCGGAAATCGCGGTCGTAACGGAGATTGATGGTGTAGCGTTGCAAGCCCTCGACCGTGGTGGTGAGCGGCATGCCGCCCAGCGCCACGGACAACACGTCCTGCACGTCACCGATGGTCAGACCGTAACGCGCGATGGCGTCGCGGTTGATTTCAAACTCAATGTAGCGTCCGCCGGTGACGCGCTCGGCATAGGCACTGGCGGTACCCGGCACGGTGCGCATGACCGCCTCAATCTCGGTGCCGATGCGTTCCAGCTCGCGCAGGTCCGGCCCGGCCACCTTGATGCCGACGGGCGTTTTGATGCCGGTGGACAGCATGTCAATGCGTGTCCGGATGGGCATGGTCCAGGCGTTGTTGAGGCCGGGAATCTGTACGGCTTCATTCAACGCGTCCACCAGTTCATCCGGCGTACGGTGGCGATGCGCAATGACGCGGCCATTGTCGTCCTTGATGTCCACGGCTGGCCATTCCGATTCCGGTTTCAACTGGATCGTTGTCTCAATCATGTCCATGGGCGCCGGGTCGGTGGCGGTCTCGGCGCGACCGGCTTTGCCGAACACGGTTTTCACCTCGGGAAAACTTTTGATGAGGCGGTCGGTGATCTGGAGAATCTGCCGCGCCTTGGTGGGCGAAATGCCGGGGAACGTCGTGGGCATGTACAGCAAATCGCCTTCGTAAAGCGGCGGCATGAATTCCGAACCGATGTTTTGATAAGGAAATAATTTGCCGGCTTTGAGTGCTATTCCCCGCACGTTGCCTTCGGGCACGAGGCGGGTCACCAGCCGGTTCCAAGGGAAAAAGACCCACACGACAATCAGCGCGGCGGTGATGACAACGGTCCAACGCCGTTTGATGACCCAGTCAATCACCGGATGATAAAGCCAGATGAGGAAACGGTTGATGGGGTTTGTTTCCTCCCTGGGAATTTTGCCGCGGATGAACCAGCCCATCAGAATCGGCGCCAGCGTGATGGACAGCAACGCCGCCGCGGCCATGGAATACGTCTTGGTAAACGCCAGCGGCTTGAACATCCGGCCGGACTGCTCCTGCAAGGTGAACACCGGCACGAACGACACGGTGATGACCAGCAGCGAGTAAAACAGCGCCGGCCCGACTTCGATGGCCGCGTCGCGGATGATTTCCCAATGCGCTTTTTTGCCCTGGTCGCGTTCCAGATGTTTATGGGCGTTCTCGATCATGATGATGACCGCGTCCACCATCGCGCCGATGGCGATGGCGATGCCGCCCAGCGACATGATGTTCGAGCTGATGCCCTGCTCAAACATGACGAGAAAGGAAATCAGCACCGCGAGCGGCAGGATGACGATGGCCACCAGCGCGCTGCGCAGGTGTAACAGGAAGGCGAGGCAGACGAGCGCGACGACGAAACTTTCTTCGAGCAGCTTTTCTTCGAGCGTTTTGACCGCGCGGTCAATCAGCGCGGTGCGGTCATAAACCACCGTGTATTTCACATCCGACGGCAAGGCCTTCATCGCCTGGTCGAGCCGTTGTTTGACGTCCTGAATCACGCGGTAGGCGTTCGCGCCGTAGCGCACGACGACGATGCCGCCGACGGTTTCACCTTCACCGTTCAATTCCGCGATGCCGCGCCGCATGTCGGGTCCGAACTGCACCGTGGCGACGTTGCGCAACAAAATTGGCACGCCGTTTGGGCCGACACTCACAGCGATTTTCCGCAAATCATCCAGGTTTTGCACGTAACCCTTGACGCGCAGGATGAACTCGCGCTCGGACAATTCCAGCGAACGGCCACCGACTTCGCCGTTGCTGCGTTCGATGGCCATGCTGACGTCCTTCAACGACAGGTTGTAGGCGCGCAGTTTCGTCGGGTCCACGGTCACTTGGTATTGCTTCACGAATCCGCCGACGGAGGCGACTTCGGACACGCCGTCTACGGCGGTGAGTTGGTATTTGAGATACCAGTCCTGATACGAACGCAGTTCGGCGAGGTCGCGGTTGGTCGAATTGATGGAATACATGAACGCCCAGCCGACGCCGGTGGCGTCCGGGCCGAGCGACGGCGTCACCCCCTTGGGCAACTGGCCGCTCAAACTGCTGAGATATTCGAGCACCCTGCTGCGCGCCCAGTAAGGATCGGTGCCGTCCTCGAAAATGACATAGACAAATGAGAAACCGTAAAAGGAATAACCGCGCACCGCTTTTTGCTGCGGCACGGACAACATCTTCGTCGTGATGGGATAAGTGACCTGGTCTTCGACAATGTTCGGCGCCTGACCTTCCCACGGCGTGTAGATGATGACCTGGGTGTCCGAGAGGTCGGGGATGGCATCAAGCGGCACGTGGCGGATGGCATAGACGCCGCCGAGCACCAGCGCCACCGTCACCAGCAGCACGATGAACTTGTTCTTCAGCGAAAAATCAATGACGCGTTGGAGCATGTTTTAATTTGGCAGGGACACGCTGCTGCGCGTCCTAAATTACGGCGGCGCGGCAGCGCCGCCCTGCCGGATTTATGGTTGTTGATTCATGGAATTTGTTCCCGGAAACGGCGCTTCCATCACGGGAATCAATGTCATGCCGCAGACGGGACATTTGCCCGGTTTGTCTTCGTGAATGTAACTGTGTTCCGGCATCGGGCAGGTGTAATAAAGCACCTTGCCGCCCGGTTGGATTTTTTCGAGCGTGCTTTTGGTCACCGGCACCAGCGTCATGCCGCAAATCGGGCATTTGCCGGGATGATCGTATTCGATGGAAACGTGCTCCGGCATCGGACAGACCCAGACTACCTTGTCGGCATTGGTCGCGGCGGGAACGGCGGATGTTTCATTGGTGGCCGGCGCGGGTTCGGTGGCCGGTGACACGACGGAGCCGGACATTTTTTGAATCGCCTCGCGCAACTGGCTTTCCGAATCCAGCATGAACTGGCCCGAAGTGACAATCCGCTCGCCTTCGTTCAAGCCACCAAGCACCTGGTCGAAATCGTCCTGCGCCTGCAGCCCGAGCGCGACGGTGCGCGCCTCGAATTTCCCGCCGGGCAGTGCGACGAAGACGGTGTTTTTCTCCCCGCTGCGCAGCACCGCCGAGTCCGGCACCAGCAACGCCGACGGCGCGAGGTCCGAAACGAGTTCCACCGTCGCGAACATTCCGGGCTTGAGAAAATAGCCGGGGTTGTGAAATTCCATGCGCACCCGCGCCGTGCGCGTCTTTTCGTCCACCGTCGGATAAATATAGGTGACGCGTCCGCGGAATTTGCGGTCAGGCAGATACGACAACGTCATCGTCGCCTCTTGGCCGAGTTGGACGGCGGACAAATCCTGTTCGTAAACCTGCGCGTAAACCCACACCACGCCAATGTCCGCCAGCCGGTAAAGCTTCATGCCCGCCTCCACCATTTGGCCCGCAACAACGTTTTTTTCGACGACAAAACCGCTGATCGGCGCGGTGATCGTCAGGGTCTTCGTCGCCAGACGCGTTTTTTCGAGTTCGGCAATTTGCGCGTCGGAGATGTCGTAAAATTTCAATTTGGTCCGGGCGCTGTCGAGCAACGCGCGGTCTTCGGTGGAAGGCGAACCTGATTCCGCGGAAAGCGCCGCCAGATACTCCGTCTGCGCGCTGTAAAGTTCCGGTGAATAAATTTCAAACAGCGGGTCGCCCGGGTTCACCAGCGCGCCGGTAGCGTCCACGTACAGTTTTTCAATCCAGCCCTTGTATTTGGTGGTCACGTCCGCCAGCGCGGTTTCGTCATAATCCACGTTGGCCACCGTGCGAATCACGCGCCGCAACGGCCCGCGCGTGACACCGGCGGTGCGGATGTCCATCGTCTGGATCGTCGCCGGATCAATGGCAATGGTCTGTGATTGGTTTGCCGCGTTTTCATAAACCGGCACCATGTCCATGCCCATGCTGTCCTTGCCCGGCTGCGGGCTGGTTTCGCCAGGGTTCATCGTGGATTTGTAGTAGGCGATTTTTCGTTCGGCCGGGGCGCTGGTCCCGGCCTGCTTCCGGATGGGCGTGAGTTTCATGCCGCAAATCGGGCAATTGCCGGGATGGTCCTGAATAATCTGCGGATGCATGCCGCAGGTGTAGAGCGTCTTGGATTCGGAGGAGTTGGACGTTTTTTCGCGGCTGGAATTCTTGCCGCACGAAGCCGCGCCAAGGGCGATCGTCACCAGCAGCATGGTGAGGAGGATGAACTTGATTTTTTTCATGGCGTAGAGCGGGTTGGGGAACTGGTTGTATTCGTTTTGGGTGCAGTCGCGGGCAATAGCGGTGCGTTGGCCGGCGGCACACCGGCGATGAGCAGTGACAGGTCCGAAAGCACGAGTTCGCGTTGCGTGCGCGCCTCGATTTCCGACAGCCGGAATTCCAGCAACGTGCGTTCGGCGTCAATCAAATTGAAGAAATCCGTTTTGCCGGAGAGATACGCCGAGCGCGCGATTTCCAGCGACTGCTGCGCCTTGGGAATGAGCCGGTCCTGCAACAAGGCGAGGTTGCGGGTGACCTCGCGGTAGTCGAAACTCTTTCCCGCGAATTCCACGGTCAGGGCGATTTGTCCGGCGGTGAGCCGCGCCTGGGCAGCGCGCTTGCCCGCCTGCGCGGCGGCGATTTCCGCGGCAATTTTGTCGCGCCAGAGCGGCAGTGTGGCCGTGGCCAGCGGACGATAAAGCACCGGTGACGCCTTCACGTCCGCCATAAGGCCGAGGCTGAAATCGGGCACTTTGGCCTTGTAAGCCAGGTCAAGCGACGCCTGCGCCTGGCGCACTTCGGCTTCCATCGCCTTGAGTTGCGGATTGCGCGCGAACGCGGTGTCGAGAACCTGTTCCGGCGTCAAATCGAGCGTCGTGGGTTCGAACTGGCCCGGCAGCGGCGGGTCGGGCTGGTCGCGCGTGAATCCCAGCGCGGCCTTGAATTGCGCGATCAACGGACGGCGGGAATCTTCCAGGTTGGTGATTTCGGTGCGCAACCGGTCTTCCTCGATTTGCGCGCGATACACGTCCTGCAACGTAGCCTGGCCGGTTTCGTTTTGCGCCCGCGCGATGCGTTCCAGCTCGGCCAGCAGGCGGAGCATGTCGCGGTCAACCCGGATTTTTTCGTCGAGGAACCAAAGCTGATAATAGCCCTGCTTGACGGCGTAGGCGGTTTGCAGCACAGCGCTCTCAAACGCGAAATATTTGCCCTGACTGTCCGCGGTGGCGGCCTTTGCCTGCGCCCGCAATTTGCCGGGGCCTGGGAAATTTTGCACGAATCCCGGCATTACAGACGAGACCACGTCCACGATGTCCGCCTGAAACGTCAGTTGCGGATCGGGTAGCGACCGTGCGACGGTGACGTTTTCCACCGAAGCCGCCCAATCGTAATAAGCCGCCTCAATTTGCGGCTGATTGAGCATGGCGTGGGTCAGGAAATCGGCGAGTGAGGAATTGGTGGTGAGATCGGGCAGTGCAGGCCGCCGGTCATTGGGCCGGTACGCGCCGGTCACCGCTGACATTTGCCGGCGGGCTTCGCGTTCGCCGGGCTGCGGGATGCCTTTGCAGCCGGTCAGCGCCAGCGCCAGTGTCAGCAGCAACGCGCCATTGAACCAGAATCGCCAATCCATTGTTCGTCCCAAACTCATTCGTTTTCCTCGCGTTAACGGCATCCGCCGGGTGAACAGCAGCCCGGCATCATCGCCGCCGGCTTGTTGATGTTTGCCGCCGCCGGCGGAGCATTGGTGTCCTTTGTCTTTTCATAAACCGGCTGCAATGTCATGCCGCAAATCGAACAATCACCCGGTTTGTCCGATTTGACCGACGGGTGCATCGGGCAGGTGTAGTAAAGGATTTTGTGGCCGCTGGTCGCCGTATCGGCCGCCAACGTGTTGTGGGGTGCGAGCCACAGGACGCCTCCGCCGATAACGGCGGCCAGAGCGATGATCAAAATTGTTTTCGTTTTCATAATTTCAGTTGTTTTCGTTTTCCATTGCCGCTGTTTGTGCGCAGACGGGTCATTTCAGACAGTTCACGGGCACAAAATTCCGTGGAGCGAAAGAAGGCCACAGTGTCCGGTTCAGGGCACACTGCGGGCGTTCAGAGGGTAGGAGTCAGATGAGCCGGGCGCAATTCCGCGCGTAAAGCGGTGCGCTGGTCGCTGTCAAAGGCGAAAAGGACGAAGTCGAAAATCCGGGCGTCTGCGCGTCTGGGAGAGTCCAGGCCAGCGCAGCGGGCGCGAGGGTTACAAGCTGGTTCTGATTGGAAGCCGGAAACGGAGCCGCAGGGACAGGCTGCGACTCCGGTGAAGCGGGCGCGGCACAGCACGCCCTGCCGCAATGGCAGGAGGCATGGGCAACGCGCTTGACGCAGGCCGCCGGTGCTTGCGCGAGGACGAACGGCGTCCCCGCCAGCAACAGGCTGCAAACAATGGCCAACGTCGTTTTCACGTCTTGAATTTCATTTACCGTTCGCAGGAAAGCTAAACGGTTTTTGATTTATTCCTGTCAATTTTTGACTTTCTTGTCAGCCGCCCGGATTTTCGCGAGGTATTTGGCCGGGTCCTTGTCGAAATCCTTTTTGCAGCCCGAACAGCAGAGTTTGATCTCCTGGCCTTGATACACAAAAACGTAGGGTTGACCCATTTCACCAAGCTTGTCGCCCGAAACGGGGCAGGTCGCCAGCAAGTCGGGTTTGGGTTTGACCGGAGCAACCGAATTCGTGTCACCCGCCCGGCCGCCGAACGGCAGGGCGAGGAAAGAACCAGCCACCGCCATGGCCGCGAGCATTTTCAATTTCTTCATAATTAATGTTGAGTATAACGACACTTATTATACACCAACTCACGAAAATACCCGCAAAAATTTTTTGCGGGATTTTTCATGCGCCGGGGTAAGACAGATACAACCGTTTGGCAGCGCAATGAAGCGCCGGCTAAAACGAAAAAAGTAAATATGAAAAATCAAACTCTCCTCACCACCATCGGTGTGGCCGTCCTGGCCACATTTACCTTCAGCGCGAGCGCTTACGACATCGCGCTTTCCCCGCGCGCCGCCGCCAACCAAATCACGACCGTTCCCGGCACCACCGTGGCTCAGGCCGCACCGGCGACGGGAATTGCCCTGTCGCCGCGCGCCGCTGCCAACCAGACCCCAGCGGTCGCCAGCGTGGCGAACGACGTGAATCCGGCCATGAACTGTCGTCACAACATGACGGCCAGTCCGAAGGCCATTCAAGCGTGTGAATCGAATCCCGTGATGCCGTGTTGCAAGGCCGCCGCGACGGCCAGCGCCAAGCCTTAATCCTCGACCGGGTTGTCTTGGCACAACGAAAACGGTAGATTACGGGCGGCGGACGAAAATCTCCGCCGCCCCAAATCCGATGAACAAAGAAAATCTCAATCCTGACGACGCCCGGCTCGGTGTGCTCCTCCGCACGTCGCGCCCGTCACCGTCGCTGCCACCCCGGTTCCAGGAAGGCGTCTGGCGGCGGATCGAAGACGCCGCCGCACCCGCGAGACCGGAATCCTGGCTGGACGCACTGGCAGGGCTGGTGCTGCGCCCGCGATTCGCGTTTGCGACCGTGTCGGCGCTGGTGCTGGCCGGGGCTTTGCTCGGCGCCTACGATGGCACACAAGTCGCGCGGCAGGACGCCCAAGCGCGCTACCTCGCGGCAGTCGCCCCCAACCCGCTGCGTTGACGGCATGAGCCGCTCGCTCGTCATCGTCTTGGGCGCGCTGGCCTTGGGCGCGGCGGTTTTCGCCGGCTCCTATTTTGCCGGCCAGCGCGCGTGCGTGGCGGGCATGACGCGGTCGGCGGATGATTTAAGCTGGCTGCGCGACGAATTTCATTTGAGCGACGCCGACATGGTGCGCATCCGGCAATTACACGAGGGATACATGCCACAATGCAAAAAAATGTGCGCCCTCCTCGCCGCCAAGAAATCCGAAGTCCAGGCAGCGCTGGCCGATGGAACCAACGTCACCGCCGCCGCCCAGCAAAAACTGATCGAACTCGGCGAACTCCGCGCCCAATGCCAGGCGCAGATGCTCCGGCACTTCATCGCCGTCAGCCAGGCCATGCCGCCGGAGCAAGGCCGCCGTTACCTTGCCGAAATGCAGCGCCTCACCCTTGGTTTCCACGAGGAAATCGAGCAATCCATGACCCCCCCTGCCGGCCATGAGCATCACCAACCCTGATGCCCAGCCTTCACCGGAGGCTTCGGCGCGGCAAGCCGAAGCCCGCGACCGGGCTGACATGGAACGTCTGATGGCCGGCCACGCCGCCGCACTCAACGACCTGATGGCACGTCACGCGACGCCCGTCTTTCAATTCCTTTGCCGCATGGTCGGCAACGAGGACGACGCCAACGACCTCGCGCAGGAAACTTTTGTCCGCGTCTTTCGCTCACGAACGAGTTTTCGAACCAGCGAAAAATTTTCCACCTGGCTTTACACCATCGCCGCCAATCTGGCACGGAACCATTTCCGCTGGCGCGCGCGGCATCCCAATGTTTCGCTCGAAGCCGAGACCGGGGACTCCGAACAAACCCTCGGCAGCACACTTCCCGCGAACGAGCCGGTGCCGAACGAACAGGCGCTGGCCGCCGAACGCGCCTCCGCCGTCCGCGCCGCAGTCGGCAGACTGCCGGACGATTTGCGCGAGGCGATTGTGCTGTGCGAATGGGAGGAACTCAGCATGGTGGAGGCGGCAGCAGTTTTGGAGACCACGCCGAAAGCCGTCGAATCTCGGCTGTATCGCGCGCGGCAGATGCTGCGCGAGCGGTTGAAGCCGTGGCTGTGATTTGGGAGGGACGGCGTGTCGCCGTCCCATTTTTCGTGATAATTTGGGCCGCCGACACGGCGACCCTCCCGGAAAAATCATTTGCAAAGTCCCGCGGGACGGTGGAGCTTTAGCCCATAAATCGAGGATTGAAAAAGGAGTGATTATGGCGCATGTCGTCACCAGCAAATGTACCGGGTGCAAATTCACCGATTGCGTGGAAGTTTGCCCCGTGGCCTGCTTTTACGAATTGGACGGGCAGGTCGTGATTCATCCGGACGAATGCATTGATTGCACGGCGTGCGTGGCCGAATGTCCCGTGGAAGCCATCTATGCCGATGCGGACGTTCCGGAGCAGTTCAAGGCGGACATTGAATTCAACTCCGCCGAATCCCGCCGATTGAAAGATTCATGGCGGGAAGCCATTCTGAAGAAAAAGGAGCCGTTGCCGACGGCGGCGCAAAGGAAAGCCGAACTGGGTTATTGAACCCGCAAGCTTCGTGGGACAGGCTTCCAGCCTGTCTCTGACTCCAAAATCAAAAATGGAGACAGGCAGGATACCTGTCCTACGTTACTCCGGCCTCGAATTGCGCCAGTTCCGTCCCCGCCTTTTCCCATTCCGCGTTCGCCGCGGCCAGCCGGTCGTGCACTTCCATCAGCTCGCGATTGATCTGCACGGCGCGCCCGCCCGTCGCGTAGGTCTCCGGCTTCTCCAGTTCCGCCGTCAATTCCTTCTCGCGTGTTTCCAGCCCGGCAATTTCCTTTTCGAGTGCGGCGATGCGTTCCTGTATTGCACGTTTCTTCCGCGAGCGCGCCTGCCGTTGCCCGGCCTCAACGCGGCGTTGTCCCTTGCGATCGGTCGTTGGCGTTCCTCCGGAGGGCGGAGTTCCACGACGCCCTGAATGATGGGGGCTCGCAGAGCTCGCCCCTCCGGAATTGGAACTCGTCAGCGCCGCTCGCGCGGATTGCGAGGTCTTGTCGAGGTAATACTGGTAGCCGCCAGTGAAATGCCGGAGCCGGCCGTTTTCAACGCGCACGACGTGGTTGGCCAGCACGCGGATGAAATGCACGTCGTGGCTGATGAATATCAGCGTGCCTTCGTAGGGCTGCAGCGCCTCGATGAGCGCGTCCACACTCGGGAGGTCGAGATGCGTCGTCGGCTCGTCCATCAGCAACAGGTTCGGCGGGTCGAGCAACAGTTTCACCAGCGCGAGCCGGCTTTTTTCGCCACCGCTCAACACGCTCACCGGCTTGAACACGTCGTCGCCGCGGAACAAAAAGCTGCCGAGGACAGTGCGAACGAACTGTTCCGTGACGCGTTGCGGCGTCTCGAGCGCCTCCTGCAAAACGGTGTGATCGGGGTTGAGCATGGCCGCGCGGTGCTGTGCAAAGTAACCGGACTTCGCGTTATGCCCGAGCCGGCGCTCACCGGCCTGCGGCTTCAGCACGTCAGCCAGCAGCTTCAGCAACGTGGACTTGCCCGCGCCATTCGGCCCGACGAGCACGATGCGCTGCCCGCGCTCGGCCTCAAAGTTCAAGTTTTCATAGATAAGCTTGGTAGGGTCGAGCTGCTGCTCGGCTTGGACGCGCGGCTCGTCGCGTCGAAGCGCGGCGGAGACGGACAGCGCGTCCAAGCCGCCTGGCTCCGCTTCATAACCAAACTTCACATGCTTCAATGTGATGACGCGATGGCCGCTACGTTGCGGTTGCGGGAAACGGAATCCCACCGTCGCGTCGGGACCGTCGGGTGTCTCCACCATGACCTCCTTAAGCCGTTCGATCTGTTTCATTTTGCTCTGCGCCTGCGCGGCCTTGGTGTTTTTGGCGCGGAACCGGTCCACGAACAGTTGCAGCCGGTCAATCTCACGTTGTTGCGCCTTGGCCGTGGCGACCAGTGTCACTTCCGTGGCCGCGCGTTGTTCGAGGTACTCGTCGTAGTTGCCGGTGTAACGCAGCACGCGCGATGAGCGGATCTCGGCGACGTGCGTGCAGAGTCGGTTGAGAAATTCGCGGTCGTGCGAAATGAGCAGGATGGCGCCGGGATAATTCCGCAGGTAATCCTGGAACCACAGGAGCGTTTCGAGGTCGAGGTGGTTCGTCGGCTCATCGAGCATCAGCACGTCCGGCTCCTGCACCAGCAACCGCGCGAGGTGCGCGCGCATCACCCAGCCGCCGCTCATCTTACGTGCCGGACGCGTGAAATCTGACTGCTTGAAACCGAAATTCGCCAGAATCTGTTTCGCCCGGGCGACGAACTGGCCGTCATGCTCGTGGTCGTGCGGCACGGCGACGTCGAGGACGGTTTCATTGCCGGCGGGCTCGCTCTCCTGCGGGAGGTAGCCGAACCGCGTGCCGCGGATGAATGTGACCTCGCCCGCATCCGGCAGTTCCTGGCCGAGGATGATCTTGAGCAACGTGGATTTGCCCGCGCCGTTCGGTCCGACCAGCCCGACGCGTTCGCCGGACTGGAGCGTGAGCGACACGTCGTCAAAAAGCTGACGACCGCCAAAGGCTTTGCTTAATCCGGCAACAGTGAGCATGGTTTGTTTAAAGTAGGACAGGCTTCCAGCCTGTCTCTAAATTCATGAAAAATGGAGACAGGCAAGATGCCTGTCCTACGTCATTTCGGCTTCAGTTGCGGAAACAATATCACGTCGCGGATGCTTTCCTGGCCGAGCAACATCATGCACAACCGGTCAATGCCCATGCCCATGCCGCCTGCCGGCGGCATGCCGTGTTCGAGGGCGACCAGAAAATCCTCGTCCAGTTTCTGTTGCTCGCCACCAGCCTGATGCTCCAGTCGTTCGCGCTGCTCGATGGGATCGTTCTGCTCGGTGTAGGCCGGTGCAATTTCCTGGCCGTTGATGCAGCACTCGAAAACTTCGACGGTCGTCGGGTCGTCGGGCGAAAGTTTAGCCAGCGGAATCAATTCCTTCGGCGCGTGAGTGACGAACGTCGGCTGAATCAGCGTCGGCTCGATGAGTTTCTCGAACACGGCCTGGGTGACTTCGAAGTCTTCGTAGTCCTTGGTAATTTCCGCGCCGAGCGATTCCGCGCGTTTGCGGCGTTCCCGGGCTGAAATCTCGAACCAATCCGCTCCCGCTTTTTCGCGGACAAGATCCTTGTATTTCACGCGCGGCCACGGCGGGGTGAGATTGATGGTTTTGACGATTTTGCCTTGGGCGTCCTTGTGTTCGACGAACAGTGTGTCCAACACATTCTCCGCCACGTGACAGACCAGACCCTCCACCAGGTCCATCATGCTTTCATAATCGCCGTAGGCCTCGTACAATTCGAGCATAGTGAACTCGGGATTGTGTTTCCGGGAAAGCCCTTCGTTGCGGAAAACGCGGCCAATCTCGAACACCTTGTCCACGCCGCCGACCAGCATCCGCTTCAAGGGCAGCTCCAGCGCAATGCGCAGGTAAAAGTCGCCGCCGAGCGCGTTGTGGTGCGTCTTGAACGGTTGCGCCGCCGCACCGCCGGGAATCGCCTGCATCATCGGCGTCTCGACCTCCACAAATCCGCGTTCGTGCAAAAAATTCCGGATCTCGCGGATGATTTCGCTGCGCTTGAGAAAAACATCCTTCACCTCCGGGTTGGCCATCAAATCGAGATAGCGCTGGCGGTAGCGGATTTCCGTGTCTTCCAGTCCGTGCCACTTGGCCGGTGGCGGACGCAGTGCCTTGGCCAGGATGACGAAGCTCGTGATTTTGACGGAAATCTCGTTGGTCCTGGTCGTGAACATCGTGCCGCGCACGCCGATGAAATCCGCGAGGTCGAGGTGCGTAAAGAGGCTCCATTGCTCGTCGCCGAGGACGTTTTTCTGCGCGTAAATCTGTATCCGTCCGCTCTGGTCGCGGATGTCCATGAACATGGACTTGCCCATGTCGCGGTGCGCGGTGATGCGGCCGGCGAGCGCGACTTCGCGGCCTGCAGCATAGTGGTCGCGCGCCTGCTGGCAGGTTTCGCCAGGCGCGAACTTGTTTTTGAACGGGTCAATGCCCTTCGCGCGCAAGGCGATGAGCTTGGCCTTGCGCTGTTCAATCAATGAATTCGTGTCGTCCATCAGAGTTGGCGGAGTAAATCACAAAGGACGCGGTTTTGCACGCGATTTGATTGCCACCGCCTTTGCGCCGTGGCCGCTTTACTTTGAAGGGTAACGCCAGACCCAGTCGCCCTTTTCGATGTCGACCCATCCATCGCTTCCTCTGATCTCGACCACACCGCCATCGTCTTTTTCATTCCACCCGACCGAGTAGAGAATGAATTGACCGCCGTTAGTGCGGCGATAATGCAACGGTTGGCCGTTGATGACATCGTGCGGCAGTTTTTCGATAAACTGCGGTGCCAACGCATCAAGCGTTTCGGGAAATTCACCATGCACAAGGCGATAACGTTCCAATGCACATGCCACGCGCGCCAAATCCACTGATGATTGCGCGAAAACAGATCGTTTCGCGACGATCCCCGAAGCAGGACTCACCATAAGCGCTATTATGTTATAAGGAGAAAGATGTTCGTGTTCCGCTTTAGATGCACTTTCGGTACGACGTATCGCATCAACGAGAATGGTCTCGTTTGTGCCGGAGTCAATTGTAAGAAGTGGCTGGTACTTCCGGGCAACTGTGATTTTGTTTTGATAAAACCAGCCGCTCGGAACCAAATGCGAAATCAAAACAGCTGTGAATTGAAGAGGACGATCCATATCGTCCGGTGGATAATATGCGTTCTCCCGACCAAGGAATGTAATCATCGGAATGCAATTCAAGGCGTGCGACCGGTTGCGCCGCATAAAATCAATCGTCGCAATGTCGCACGCTCGCCCACCACGCATCGCGAAGGAGCAATCCGACATAAAATCCAATTTACCCAGGGCTTGTTCAAGGCCGGCAAGTTGTGCGTCCGACCACTTGCGTTCCGCCAAACCTTCCCAGATTGGCTGAAGGGGCAAACCTGCCAATCGAATGCACACCAAGTGCGAAAGCAAAAGAGGTTCAGTGCGGATGGAATCGCTCAAACGAAACATGAGTTTTATGTCGGCCAGCGCCTTTTCGCTTTGATTGTCTTCCAGTTCGGCGGCGGCCCGTAATTGCAACACTTGAGCGCAATCTTCAAAATAATACAGGTGCGGCAATAATATTTCCGAAGGTGGTTCGCTTTCGTAGTTAAGAGGAAAGCGTGAAAGTGGTCGCTGGTTTGACTCGGCACCCAGTTCTTCCAGAGCCGAATTGTATTTGCTCAAGGCGAGCAACACATCGGCAGCCGGTGTCTGTGGTTTCGCTGCGACGGGAAATTCATTGGTCGCATTTCTATCCCAATTCGTGTTAACCGGAGCACGATAGTAGTGTTGCCAGCCCGGCAGGTTGATTTTTGCCGCTCTCTGCCAACCACCTTCGGCGTTGGTGAACCATTCATGCTGTTCAGCTTGGCCGTAAATTTTCATCTCCAACCGGTTGATAACGCCAATTTTTGGCGGTTTGATTCGATGTCCTTTCCTATCCAGCCAAGCGCTATAACAACTGGCCACGATTGGTGCGAACGCAAAATTTTGGCCGTCTGGCATAGGTGGCGGAATGAAGTTGGTGAGGTCGAAATGCTCACCTTTCGCCTCCCACTCGCGCCTATATTTTTCCCAGGCGTGTTTGCCGTGCAAGTCCTCCTCGACATAACCCAGCGCAATCAACACCGCCAGGCACGCCAACCCCCAAAGAACCAGCCGAAAGTTGCGCCAGCAACAGAGCCAACGAATTAAAATCACCAAACAGAACAGAGCCGTCGCACTGGCGACGCAGAAAATGACCACGGTAAGGCCACTCGGATTATCTGATATCAGGTAGTTTGTTGTCTGGGAAAACCACGTCATCAAAGACAAGGTTGCCGCCGTCAGAATCATAATGATGGCCAACAAGACCAACCAGACCCGGAAGCCGCGTCGCCATTTCCAGGAACTTCGCCAGAACCCTTTGTTTTTCTCGTCCGTGCTTGTCATAGGCTTTGGCAAAATAGCGAGCGGCTGATTTAGTTGCCATGGCACACCCGGCGGCGGGAATTGTCCAGTTTGAAAATTTTACCAGGATGTCCGGAATCGTGAGCCGGTTTGCGCCCGCTTCGTCGCCACGGCGGTTTTGTTTCGACGGACATCCAGAGACAATGAAGGCTGAATTTTACGGACGAAACAGTTGAGTCTTGCAGCCCGTTGGTTAAGAATTCATGGCGCGATTGGATTTGGCGGCATGAAAAACAGGTTCAAAGAAACCTGCGGCTGGTTGTTTTTCCCCATGGTTCGCGGGGCGGAACGCAGGCTGCCGGTACGAGGGCTTTACCGGATTGTGCGGCCGTACGGGTTCGTGCGCGCCGCGTTCAGGGGGATTCCGGCTTCCGTGCCGCTGCCGGCCTGTCTCGGCGCCGCGAAGTCGGTCCGCGCCATCCGGCAATGGCGGGGGAATGCTTACTTGCATCACTTGCTGGAGTATTTCCCGGAACGGCTGGTGGAAACCAAATGGATGGACCGCTGTCACTTTGAGGGACTTGATCGTCTGCTGCAGGCCCGGCGGGGCGGACGTCCGGTCGTGCTGGCCTTCTGCCATTTCGGCCCCTTTTTTTTGCTGCGGTTCTGGCTTCGGGCGGCAGGCGTTCCGGTTGCAACCCTGGTCGGGGAGAAATCCGTATCCCGTTCCGGGGTGAGGCGGCGCGGGGACCAACTCTCTCCCTTTCCCGAAGTTCCGACCGCCTTCCATATGAACCAATTGCGGGCGGCGAACGAGTTTCTGGCCGCGGGAAATTCCCTGCTGTTGGCGATTGATAGTTTGCCCGTCAAACAGATAAACGTGCCGGTTGGCGGGGGCTGGACTTTTCAAATGGCCACCGGCGCGGTGCGGCTGGCCATGCATCACCGGGCGGAATTGATCCCCTGTTCCATCATTGACGAAGGCGGCTGGCGTTTCCATATCGAACTGGGCCGGCCGGTCCCGGCAGCATGTCTGGCCGCCAAAGCCGATTGGGTCCGTGCCGGAGAGCATCTGCTCGACGAACTGCTTTCCCGTTTTCAGGACCATCCCCGGCAATGTTCGAATCAATTGATCAAATGTTTCCAGCCGGCTCCTCCCGTCGTCCCGATGAAAAATCACCCGGATGAACTCCTCGATTCTCACCAATTTACTACGCGATAATCCTGTGGTTGTGACCGGCATGGGCTGCTTCTCGGCGGCCGGCGACTCCGTGGCGGCGCTGTGGGCGGCGGCGGTTGCCGGACGGAGCACGGCGGTCTGGCAGGAGTTTGAAATGGGAAGTGGCAGCCGGCGTTTTGCCGTTTGCCCCGCGCCGGTGGTTGACATTTCATCGCTTGAAAGGCATCCGGTGCGGAAAATGGGCCGTTGCGCGCAGATGGCATGGCTGGCAGCCAATCAGGCTTGGACCCAGGCTCAACTGGCTGATGCCTGTCCGCCGACGCAAATGGGCATTGCGGTCGGTTCGTCGCGCGGCCCGCTTGACAAGGTCAATCAATCCTATGGTGCCCTGGGCCAGCCGCAATATCCGCCGTCCTTGTCGGCGAATTGCGCCTTCGGGTCTGTTGGCGGCGCGCTGGCACAGGCCTTCAACCTCAAAGGGCCGGGCATGATAATTTCCGCCACGTGCGCGTCGGCTGCTTTCGCAATTGGTTTTGCGGTGGAACAGATTCTTCTCGGCAAGGCGGACGCGATGCTGGCGGGCGGCACCGAAGCGCCGCTGCAACCGGTCATTCTGGCCCAACTGCATTCGGCGGGTGTGCTGGGGTTTCATGAAGAAGCCGGGCAGACCTGCCGCCCGTTTGATGCCACCCGCAACGGACTGGTTCCCGGCGAAGGCAGCGCGTTTTTGGTCCTCGAACCGGCCCGGGCTGCGGCCCGGCGTGGAATCCGTCCGCTTGCGCGATTGGCCGGTTGGGCCGTGAATCTTGTCGGCTCGGGCCGCACGCGCGTGAACGAAGAAGGTTCGGGTCTGCTCCAAGTCATGCGGCAGGCTTTGGAGACGGCGGGACTTTGCCCGGAACAGATTGATTATATCAACGCACACGGCTCCGGCACGAGGATGAACGATCTGGCCGAGGCACGCGCGGTCGGGACATTGCTCGGCGATCGCGCGGCGACCGTTCCTTGCAGTTCGACAAAACCAGTCACGGGTCATTGTCTGGGCGCGACCCCGGCGCTGGAAGCGGTTATCGGCATTGAGGCGCTGCGCCGCGGGATGGTTCCGCCCACCGCGAATTGCCATCAGCCGGATCCGTCGTGCGCCATCAACGCACAACCGTTGATCGCCCGGCCAGCTGAAGTTTCCACGGTCATGTCCAACTCGCTTGGTTTTTGGGGCTACCACGCCTCGCTGATATTCTCGAAACCGGGGTAACCCATTCTCCTGGCACGCCGATCGGCCCGGGAAATTACTTCGACGGTGAAATCAGTGCGCAACTGGCCCAGGCCGTAACCGCCCTTAGGACGCAATTTTATTTCACAGGTGGAACCAGTTGTAAACGTTCGGGAAAATCGGCCAGTCAATCGCAATTTCCGACCCGAGCATGAACAGCAGCATCACCGCCAGCACCAGAAATTTGGCCGAGTTGCCAAAACCGCTTAACGCCCGGTCGAGGCCGAAAACGAACAGCAGCAGAAACGGAATCAGCGCGCCGAGCAGCAGCCGGCCAGAGGTGAAATACGGGTGTGCTCGCGACGGATAGAAACAATCGTGAAAATCATAAATGATGGAGAGATAACCGAAAAACGCCAGGGCAGCGGCGAAGCAGCCGAAGGCGAACCACAACACCTGCCACTGCGGCGTGGTCGTGACCGCGGGGCGCCGGAAAAGCGCGACCAGCGCCAACGCGACCAGGCCGACGGACAAAATCGCGTAAAACGAATCCACCGTCGGGAACGCCAGCGGTTTGCGGTGCCACAAGATTTCGCCCTGCCACAACGTCGCCAGGTTGCCGGACAGAAATATCCAAAATCCGTGCAACGTGAAAATCGGATGATGCCACCATTCGGCAAACGGCTTGTGGATCCAGCCGAGGAACTTGATTTTCGCGTCCGAGCCGGTGAAATCGCCGAAGATGATTTTACACCACGCGAGCCAGGCGGCCATCGGCAACCCGGCACATCCCGCGAGCGATAACAGGGCCGGAGTTGCCGCGCGCAATTTTTTGGCTTTGAACAGCCGCCAGGCTTTGAGCAGCACGGCCAGGGCCGATGCGGCCAGCAACGGCAGGTTGCTGGTTTTGGTCAGGAACGACGCCGCCAGCGCCAGGCCCGTGAGCGCCCCCAAACGCGCCCCCGGCAGGTCGGTTTGCAGCCATCGCATCAGCAAAATGAACGCCGCGCCGAAGCAAAGCGGTGAGAGCACGTCGTTTTCAATCGAGTAGAACGCCGTTTGCGGCATGAACACGATCAGGGCCGGCACGCCGAGCCGCACAAACAAATTTTCCGGGAAAAACCTCCGCGCGGCCAGATGAGCCAGCCAGACCAGGCCGGCGACGAAAAAAATGTTCAGAAAACGAAGCCAATACGGCAAATGGACGCCTTGGAAACCAAGCGCCTTTCCCAACCGCCACCAGGCGCCGGCCAGTGTGTAATAAACCGGCGGTTGCGAGGCTTCCGTGTTCGTCGCTTTTTTCCACATCCTTTCCATGGCCAAATAGGCCGGGGCGATGACATCAGCCGGCAGCGTCCACAGCGGTGGATTAATGCGGCCGTTTGGATACGTTTCCGGGGACGTCAGATATTCCGGCGTGCCGCATATGCAGAGGAACGGTAGCACTTCCGCGCACGGCGCGTTCAGCGAGCGCGGGATATCGCCGTGCGAATACTTCACCGCCAAATCCAGATGAAACTGCTCGTCGGTGGTGACAAAAAGGGGAAAGGCGGCAGAAAAAACAAAGACGTGAATCGCGGCCAGCACACACAAAAGCCCGACGATTTCGCGTTCGTGCGTTGCGGAGATTCCGGTGGCCGGGTTGGAACGGGCGTTGCTCAAAATATTCTCAATCAGCTTAAAACTCCTTCGTCAAAGCACAAGTTCGGCTTCGAGCAAATTTACATGTGGAACCGGTTGTATTTGCTGAAAAAAACCGGCCAGTCGGTTGCGATTTCCGAAACCAGCATAAACCAGACCAAGCCCGCTAATGTCAGCCATCGCGGCCAGAGTTTTTTTGTGAAACTGAACGCGTGGTCCAGTCCGTAAACGAACAGCAGCAGGAACGGAATCAGCGCGCCGAGCAGCAGCCGGCCGGAGGTGAAGTACGGATGTCCGCGCGACGGATAGAAACAATTGTGAAAATCGTAAATGATGGAGAGATAACCGAAAAACGCCAGGGCAGCGGCGAAGCAGCCGAAGGCGAACCACAACACCTGCCACTGCGGCGT
>Ga0187874_10000591_pt1 | contig 42734 bp, 39 predicted proteins | sample June2016WEW_16_1_3_FD_132993 | JGI IMG/M metagenome (GOLD analysis project Ga0187874, IMG submission 132993) | Peatland microbial communities from SPRUCE experiment site at the Marcell Experimental Forest, Minnesota, USA - June2016WEW_16_150 | ecosystem: Environmental > Terrestrial > Soil >... | reverse complement strand
GTAGCCTGGCCAGCCCAGAATCTTCGTCCAGTCGTTGCCTCTCAAACTGCCGAGTGTAGCCGAAAGACGTCGCCAACCGAAATCCCGTCAGACAGGGCGTCTGTCAGATTCCTGCGCAGAGCCCTTTTTAGTTCTCGATATTCCGCAGATCTCCGGCTCATTCCGTTCCTTATAGTCTCTTCTACAATAAGGCTAGCGGTCTGTACTTTGCTCCTGCACGGAACGCCGTTGACAACTAACTCCCGAGTTTCGAAGGTCTGCTCCATACAGAAGTCGAACTTGAGATCGCCTTCTTCATAACAATACGTGCGCCCATCTTCATAGTTATCGGCCTTCCTATAAACAGGCCTAATTCGAATGCCTCTGTTTTCATCAATGGCCTCGTGATTGACGTATCTGAAATTGGAACCAGAGGGCGGCGTCTCGACAGTTTGGGTACTGATTTTGGATCGTCTGAAGAGCGCATTTAGTATTCGTAAAACTCCCATACAGCTCTCCCACTTCTTCCTGCTTGAGGCAGTTTGATCATTGTCTGTGTCGTTATCAATAGGGTTTCTTCACGGCTCTCTTCGCGCCAGGGATCGTCACCGCATGGCCGAGACCCCGAAAGGGGCTCGGGGAGACACAACGCCGCTCTCTCTTACGGCGGGGGTTCGACTAGCCCGACGGCCTCTTGGCCGGGGCGCACTGCTTAACAAGCCACCCTCCCGCCAAGCAACTTTTTAGAAGACACAGGCTCAAACGGTGATCGAAAGCACCGGAAGGGTCGGCCGCGTTTTCATAAATGAGCGGAACACGCCGTCCATGCAGCGAAGCGCCCATGATTCACGGCTGTATTTGTATCTGGGTCTATTATTCTGTGACTCTCGTGTCGTATCCGAATCCATTAGCTTGCCCGGCCATTTTTGCCGGTGATGCCTTGGAAACAACGGAGCCAGCACCTCCACCAGCAGCCCGGCACACATCCGCGTGCTGGCATGGATGACGGCAACGCTGATATAGCCTCCCGCCTCTAACTGGCGCAGATAGCGCTGCACGCTGCGGCTGCAACGGCCGAGCGCCTTCACCAGATAAGATACGGTGATCTCGGCTTCCCGGCCTTCGCGATTTTTCCTGTAGACGTATTCCATGATTTTACGGGCACAGCGCCGCGCACCGTCCGTGAGGTTGGGATCGTCCTCGATCCGCGCGGCCATCTCCGGCACATAGGCCCCGGTATCGCGCGGCAGTGCAATCAGGGGTTTCGGTTCGGCGGGCAGGTGGCAGGATCGCAGTGAGCGCTGCCGCCGGTTTTCGTTTCTGGTCGTTGGCGGGAGCGAAGTGGGGGAGGGGATTTGTTCGATACGAATGCCGTCGCGGGCCATGCGCGCCTTAAGGCGGGCGAGCATTTCCTGCGCGACTTCAGCTTCAGTTGGTCGGTGCATGGGTTCTCTCCTTGGTTATGAGAAAACCGCCAGAACTCAGGCCGCAAAACTTCACCGCAAAAAACTCTTGCGTCCGTTTCCGGTTTCTGAGAGAGTGGGAACTGCAAAGATACCCGCTCACTCAGAGCTTCAGTTTTTAGAAGGCCCGCCCCCCGGCGGGTTTTCTTTTTGTTACGTCATAGGATTTCCTTCGAACAGTTGTGAACACACAATGGCCAGCATCCGGAATCGGATTGGCCATTGGAAAAGTGTGTAGCAAGAATCGGCAAGCAGCAAGCGCGCCGCGGCGTGCCGCCGAGGACACTTGCGGATTTGGTCAGGCGAATAGGGCGGGAACGCTTGCGCCTGCGAGTTTTTAAATCTGTTTGCGATCAGTGTGGACAAAAGCAGTCTTCTGGTTCGTGAAAGGGAGATAACCGCGCCGATTGAGGCAACAAAACACCGCTGCAAGAACGCTCTTGCATCAGGTGGCGAATCCTGCAATATTGGGGGTGCTTAGAGCCCTAATATTGCCTTTCAGGAAGCCCGCCTCGGCGGGTTTTCTATTTTCAGGTCATCGGAATTCCTTCAGTCATTACACACGCGGTGAGGCCATCAGAATCTGGTGGCCATGGAAGAGTCTGCCAGAAGATTTGCCGCACAGCAAGCGCCTTTACAACCATCAATTGATATGTATCGACACTGCAACCAAAGGGCGGGCCTCATCAAATTGAGGCGACCGTCATGCCACAGAACCCCCGGACATTTTCTCGTACCAAAGAGCAAACTCTTCCGGCGTCCAGCCTTCTTCCTGGGCAGCGGCGATAAGGTCCGGCTCTATGGCGGCATCGGCGGTGTCGAGGGCAAGGAGCTTCAACATGGCTTCGTCAACAGCATCCCAGTAATCCATGAACGGTGTTGGCTCTCCGGTCATTGCTGTCCCCGTATTGTGGCGATAACCTCGCGCGCGCTGTAGATCCACGCCGGGACCATGTACCGATCCTGTTCGGGGATAGGGGCTGTGATTCCGTAACCGGACTGGAGCAAGGCATCCTGCAAGATCGCCAGCAAGCGCGGTGCGTTGGCGAGTACGGGGCGTATTGCATCCCATTCGGACCGGCGCTCCTGACATTCCGGATCGTTCTTGCCTTCGTCGGATTCCCAGTCCTCAAGGAATTGATCGGCGAGTCCGAGAAGGCGGCCGGCATCCTCGACCGTGAAATTCTGCGGTGTCATTTTCTGTATCTCCCTTGCTTCGTGGTTGTCCTCAACATGGGAGCCGTTCGACCGGGCGCATAAGCCTGTCTGTCAACCCGGAGGTATCCGGGGACGGCCAACACGGTCACTGGTGCGGGCAGGCCGTTGACGGACAGGCGCGCGCGGTCAGGGTCCATGCTGATTGAGGGCAACGGCAGAGGGCGAAATGGAAAGACACGCAGCATACCCCGGTATGATCCGCCTTAACCGGATATTTAGAAAAGCCGCTTTAGAATGCTTGAGGAAACCAGGTGAAGGGGCGTGGCATGAGAGAAAACAGCATCGCAGCAAAGATAGACAGCGCGCTGCGCATGGCGGCGATGGATGGTGATACCGAATGCGTCAAGGCGTTGCTGGAAGCCGGGGCGGATGTTCACAATTCGGTGGACGCGCCGCTGTGGTATGCGGCGGGGGGACGCCATACCGATACGATGCGCGCTTTGCTCGACGCCGGGGCCGATCAGGATATCGCGCTGCTGGAGGCCGCAGCGAACGGTCTTAACGAACTGGTTCGGGAGCTGCTCGCCAAAGGTGCCGATGTTCATATATGCAATGGCCTGCCGCTGATAATGGCGAAATACAACGGCCATACGGAAACGGTCAGGGTTCTGACGAACTGGAAACGGCGCGGCACGAAAAAGCGTGCTTCCGGTTCAAAGACGGTATAGGCGGCGGTCTTTAGAGCCTTTCGGGACTTCCTAATATCGCAAAAGACCGATGTGTAGAAGTTCGAACACGCAGGCCGCCTATGCGGCGGCCTCGATGCGCTCCGGCTGGAGCTTATGCAGATAATCGACAGCACGCTGCGCGTGGGCGGCTGCCGTGAAGATCGCGCGGCTGTCATTCTTCAGCACTTGAGCCCACGAGGCGATGTAGGAGGCGTGATCGTCGCGGACCTCCGGGGTGAGTTCGAGATCGGCGCACAGGAACGCGGACCCCAGCTCGGCAACGAGTTCCTCGGCGGCATAGCCTTCGTCGCCCCAGCTCTTGCGTCCTAAATCGCGCTCAAGGCGGGACGGGTGCTTCGTCCAGTGACAACATTCATGACCGAGCGTGGCGTAAAACGATTCAGCGTCGCGGAAGCTCTCGATCGGCGGCATCTGGATATAGTCGGCTCCCTGCGCGTAGTAAGCCTGGCCGCCCCGGTAGCGGATATCGGCTTTGGTGGCCGCGAAAAACGCCTCGGCGTGCCCGATGCGCTCGACGGCGGTGAATTTTGGCTCAGGCTTCACGTAGTACTGCTCTGGCAAGCCTTCGATTTGATCGCAGTTAAAAACTGTGTAGCCTTTCAGGAAATGGATATCGCGCTCGACATCCTCACCGGCATCGTTCTGCTCGGTCTTCGTGATCGAATTGGCGTACACGACCAGTGAACCCTTCTCGCCCTTGCGCACATGGGCGTCCAGCTCAAGAGCCTGCTTGAAGGTCATCCAGCTTGGCGAGGCGAAGCCCTGTTCGACCGACGAGGCCCACAGCATCAGGACGTTGATGCCGGAATAGGGCATGCCGTTGTGGCGCAAGGGGCGCGTGATCCGCCCGGCGGCGTTCTCTCCGCTCCACGGCCTGATCCACGGGCGGACGCCCGCCTCCAGGGAAGCGACGATTTTTCCGGTGATGCGCGTGTAGATATCCTGGCGTTCTGTGTTCTGCATTGTCTGTTCCTTTCTCTTTGCGTCGGGGTTTCTCATGACGCGGGCATTGAAAGGCCGGGCGGGATGAAGGAACCTGTCACCGGAGGGGAACGGCCAACACGGGAGGACCGCAGGGACGAACGGAGCGGGCAGAGCCGTTGACGGGGCACGCCGACCGGCCCATGATCGCGGCAAGGTTATGAGAAAACCGAACAACAAATCGGAACGGACAAGGCTAAAGATGCGAAGAAGACCGCGACATCGAAATGGACACATAGTAGTCTTGCTGACGACCGATGCCTAAGTGGCAATGGAAACGATTGGAGCCTTTGGTATGCGATGCTTGCGAATCCTATTCGTTTTGGGCCTGGTCGCCACCTTGCTGTTATGGGCACCAGTATTGGCTGATGCTGCGGACTCGGCGCGAATAGCCGAGTGGTTACACAAGAGCCAGGCCATCACAGGCCAGATCAAAGACGCAGATAAAAAGGGTGACTACGCCAGAGCTGTCGCGTTGGCAAGACAGTGCATGGCGTTTCCCCTTCCTGATCCGACAATAAAGCGACCGTACTTTTATTGTGAATACTACTATGCCAAGGGGCTTATAGAAGGTACTAGCGTTGCGCGCGACGAGGACAAAGGCTTCAAGTTACTTGAGGAAGCACACATAAGGTTTCTGGATGTCGCGGAACTATACGAGATTCGCGATCCTGTTGAAGCCTATGCAATTGTTCTGGAAGCATATGCTCACAATATCTGCGATGAGGGTGGCGATGGATCGTGCGCGGCCTTCTTTAAACAGCGTACGTATCTCGACGACCGGCTGCGGAGAGAACTTTCCGAAAATCAGATCAAGGAAGCGGAGCAGCGCGCTCTGAAATCGAATCCCGATGTGTTGGTAAACAGACGGTTGTCTATTCTGACGCCGTGGGCGCTGCTGGGCTGTGCTCTTGTTGGTGCTGTCCTGATAATCTTGTGGGCGGGCATGCGAATCAAAGGCAGCACTCGATAGACAATCTGCGTTTCCGCGCCAGGGATCGTCACCGGAGGGCCGAGACCCCCAAAGGGGGCTCGGGGAGAAACGCCATCGCTCTTTCTGGCGGTGGCGGTCGAGTAGAGCCCGGCGGACCGGAACGGGCCGGGCGCAAAGCCCAACACGGGAGGACCGCAGGGACGAAGGGAGCGGGCAGCGCCGTTGACGGGGCACGCCGACCGGCCCATGATCGCGGCACTGTTATGAGAAACCGTTTTGCAAACAGGAACGGACAAGGTTGCAAGGTACGGCAGGAAAACACCGCTCTAACTAAACGGCAATCTCGCGGTGTTCCTCGGCGGAACCTCCGCACTGCGGGGGCAATGGACGGGCTCGGTTGCCGGGATGCCGCGTGGGGTAATAGGGGTTGACCAGTGTTCAGAAGATTGGTTCGATATTGAGGTTTGAGCAGTAGCGGAACAGGAACTTCCCGCAGGGGCCACAGAAAGCAAGGAATGATCAAATTGGACAATCAGGTTACACGCCGCTTTTACGACGAGAGTTATCTTTCGGCTGGCTTCGCAGCTCAGCGCCGCTATCCTAACGAAGAACTGTGCCGGTTCATGGGCCGGAACTACTTCGGCATAGCGAAAGACCAGCGAAAATCTGTCCGCATTCTTGAGGTCGGCAGCGGCTCGGGTGCCAATCTCTGGATGATCGCGCGCGAAGGGTTCGATGCCTATGGACTCGATCTGTCACAGGAAAGCCTGAAACTGTGCAAAGACATGTTGTCCATGTATGGCGTCAGCGCCGACCTGCGCCTAGGCGATATGACGGATCTGCCTTACGATTCATCATCGTTTGATGCAATCGTGGACGTGTTCTCATCGTACTGCCTGAACGAGAGCGAGCATGCGAAGTTCCTCGGGAAAGTTGCAGGCGCACTAAAGCCCGGCGGTTTGTTTTTTTCTTACACGATGTCGAAAGCCAGCGATGCTTTCAAGGATCATGCTCCATCAAAGCTCCTTGATCCCAGCACACTTGACGGGATTCGGCGTCCCACATCTCCATACGCCGGAAATCTCTACCCTTGTCGGTTTACCACAAACGCGGAATACGCGGCGATGCTCACAGCTGCGAACTTTGATGTAATCTCCAATGAAAGGGTCAGTCGAACCTATAGAAACGGTGCCGAGTACTTTGAATTTATCGTTATTGAGGCGCGCAAATTGACTCTTGATCCTGCGCGGATTGGATAGAGAATCAGGGGTCCCGTTTGCCGCACACCTTTTTCATTTCTGTGCGCCAGGGATCGTGACCGCATGGCCGAGACCCCAAAAGGGGGCTCGGGGAGAAACGCCATCGCTCTTTCTCGCGACGGCGGTCGACTAGAGCCCGACGGCCGGCCCCGGCGGATACGCCGAACTTCTTGACGGACGGCCGGGCGCCAAGAACGGCAGTGGACGGGCTCGGTTGCCGGGATGATCTACAGCAGGACCAGCTGCTCGCCTTGCATGACCGGCTCCTCGACAGGGCTATCGTGGGCCGCTTCGGGAAACAGGCGGCCATGATGGAGATAGAAGGCGGTTGTGGCAGGCGTCCACGCACGGGCGAACCGTTCACCGCTGAGTGTGTTGCCGTGTTCCACGAGGGCCGGAATGCCGCGGATGGAGAGTTGCAAGAACGTCATGTGAAAGCATAGGGGTGACAGATCGATGGCATTGACGAGCATGTGCAGGCCGGGGTCGAAACCCTGCTGCGCCAGCACATCGGCTGCCGCCAGCACCATGCCGCCCGCGCCGGATGCCGGTTCCTGAAGCGTCAGGAAACCGTTCTGCCGGATCAATGCTGCGGCGTCCTCAAGGCTCATCATCGCCATGAACCGCGCCACTTCGTACGGGGTGAAGAACTGGCCGATCTGCGCGTTGAGGACTTCCATTTCAGTCGCGACGTTGCCGAGGAAATCGCAGCCCTGCAGGATCGCGTTTGCTGCCAGGCCCAGCAGTTCGGGATAGGCACGCACCGTGTCCTTGTCGCGGTAGGTGGCGACGATCTGCATGTAGCGGTCTTCCAGCTCCTGCGCGCGTTCCGGCGTCGGGGCCGTGGTCTTGGCGCAGGCGCAGAAAGCCATTTCGCAGAAGTCCCGGAAAGTATCGTAAGGGGATTTCTCGCGGTCAAGCGCCGTGATGCGTTTGATGAACGCGGAGACGCAATCCTTCGGGGGGACGGGGCGCGTCATGGCGAGCGCCCCTGTTGCAGCGGCTCGCAAGGGCACCCGTCGTGATCGGTGAGGACCATACCGGGCGTCAGAGCCACGAACAGCGGGCTGATGGTGTAATCGTCGCCGTCACGGTTCACGGCCACGATGGCGGCGGCAGGCACGCCGTCGACGAAGCAGGAAAACAGCGCGAAATTCTCGAAGTCGCCAGAGGTGAGCGCCTCGAAGGCGGCGCGGTGCTCGGCGGTGATGTTGGTCATGGCGCGCCTCACGCTCTGATCGCGCCATGCGTCCACGCCTCAGCGGCGTAGGCGGACAGCGTTTTCGTTGGCGTGAAATGCCGGTCCCGCTCGACGGGCAGGCCCAGCCTGCCGCGCACGGACTCAAGCTCCGAGATGCGCACGGAACCGGTTTCAGGGCAGCCCATGCCGAGATCGCACAGGCCGAAGCCGAGATCGGGGTCCTCGGGATCGATCTCGGTCAGGAGCCACGTGCATCCGGCATCGGGCGTGAAGAGCTTCACGACCGGGAGGAAGTCCGGTTCGGCTTCGCCCTGTTCGGCATACTGCCGCTGGAGGCGGCCATTGCGGAGCAGGCGTTCGCGGATGTCCGCGGTCAGGAGTTTCATGCTCATCACCGGCCCCCGCTGATTTCGGTTTCGAAATGGGTTTCGGCGGCGGCGTTACAGGCGGCGAAATCGATGTGCCGGGCAATGCAGAAGTGCCTGAGATCGGTGAGCAGGTCGATAACGGCCTCGTCGCAGATGGCAGGATCGGTGCCGCGCGCCCACATGGCGGCGCCGAGGGCGGATCGCGCCGTGGCGACGCGCCGGGCATTCGGTAGCGAATAAGCGGATGTAGTCGGAGTCATGGTTCTGTTTCCTTTCGTGGTTGTTCAGTACGCGAAAAGAAAAGCCGGGCCGGTGGGCAGGCGGGGTCAACGGGTTACACGGGCCGTCGCCAAGGGGCTATGGCCCCGCAGGCGGTCTTACGGCTGGCGCGGGCGCCCGTTGACGCCGCCGGCAGGCCCGGCAGCATGAGCGTTAAATGCTGAACAGCCACGGGAAGGGAATGAGAACAGCAATCGAACGGGAAGGGCGCGAGGCTTGCGCCGCCGCGCGGCATCTTCACCCGACCCGATGGGTGGATATTTCAATTTGGCCCGGAACGCTGATCGTGATAGCGTGGGCGCTTAACGATAAGCAGAGGAAGTCTCCATGCCTGTATGCCCCGGCAAGAAGCTCCAACCGCCCCATAGCAAGTGCATAAGCAATGTGTACAAGTGCAAGAAGTGCGGCAATGTCGGCTGCACTACGCTGCCTGAGTGTTCCAATCAGGGATTCAAGTTAGGAAAGTGCGTAAAATGCGGAACGGTCGGTCAGTCTGAAATTGTAAAATGAGCTGATCTCAGGAGTGAACCATTGTCCCGTGTATCCCATTTTCAGCGTTTCTCTCAGCCCGAGAATCATGCAACCAACAACACGCTGCTCGTGCTGCGGTATTTTTACCAGTCGTCTCCGTTCAAGATCGAGCGCGTCCTAAGCGCTCTGCTGGAGACTGAGCTGTCCATCGGCCTGACCTTCGAACAGCAGATCAGGGGGGACGCGAGCGTTCCGGATGCGCTGATTGCTCAGCAGTCAATGAGGATATTTATCGAGACGAAGCGCGGAGGGTTTCTCGATGCTGATCAGATTCGACGCCACCTCCAGAGCATCGCCGGGCACACGCAGGGCCGGAGCGAGGGCACGATCCTCATCGGACTTACGAAGGAGCCGATTGCGGAGTCGGAGCGCCAGGCACTTGCCGGGGAGGCCGCGTCGCAGGGCGTCACTTTTGCTGCTGTGACCTTCTCTCAGATCGTCGAGGCTCTGCGCGCGCAGTGCGCCGAGTACGAAGACGAGCTTCTTTCCATCGTCGATGACTATGACGGCTACCTCGCTGAGGAGGGTCTCCTTGAGGAACGTAACCAGTGGTTGGTCATTTTCCCCTGCGGCACCTCAATCGCGGAGAACGTGCGCTTTGGCATCTACTATGAGCCACCGTCACGACGCTGCAAGCGCAACTATCGTTTCATCGGCGCTTACGCACAAAAGACCATCGCTTATGTAGGGACCGTGGAGGCGATCACCATCGCGTCGTGCGAGGGTGGCGAATTCACTTTTGTGGAAGAATCCGGAACGCTTGACGACGACCGACGCAAGCGCATCATAAATACAATCGAGCAAACGCCCTATTACGACCTCAAGGCCAATCCACACCGTTATTATCTTGTCGACTCATTTGTTCCCACCAATGCCAGGAAAGTCTCTTCTGGAGGAATTATGGGCATGCGGTATCTGGATTTGCCAAAACTGGCTCCCGCCTACAATCCGCGCAAGAACTATTCGAGCGCAGAATTGGCTGCGTTGTTGAGGACCGCAACTTGGGAATAGGGTCGCAGAATCTTCTTGCGCTAGGGACTGTCACCGGACGGCCGAGACCAGCGGGGCTCGCCTGGATGATGTCAGGCCGTTTCACGCGATGGCCCGCCACGGTGACGGGCCATCTGGCGAAAGGGCGTCAGGCGGTTTTGCGCAAAAGTTCCGGCAGCCAGCCGGTTTCGGCCAACTGGCGTTCCGCGATTGCGGCAAGATCGCCTTTCCTGGCGGTATTCCACGCAGGTGCGATGTCGCCTTTGGCTTCCTTGAGGGCTTCGAGGATGCCCGTCTTGCTGACCTTGGCGAAGTAGTTCTCGGCGGTCGGCGTGAACCATGTGGCCATGTCGAGCTTCAGCGTGGCGGCAAGCCTGTCCGCGTATGCGAACCGTGGATCGTCGGGGCTGTTTTTCTTCGTCCGGACGGCATTGACGCTGCGCGCCATGCAGAAGGCGAGAAGATCGAGAAGGACCTGCTGGTCCTGCTCAAGGCACCATGTCCACAAAGCGTCGGGCGTGCCGGGAATCCGGTTGCCCCAGTTTTCTCCGGCTGATGTCATGGCGACGAAAGCCTTGGTGCCCTCGACGCCGTGCGCAGATAGCGTGAGGGTGAAGATCTCCAGGCAGGTATTGCCCGGTGCGCTGTGCAGAAACACCTGTGCCGCCAGAGTATGAACGAGTGCTGCCAGAGCGATATCAGGGCGGTTGAGAAGCTCCGCGCCGATGGCGGCTGTCCGGTGGAGAGTCAGGTTTTCGACGAGGGCGGCGGATAGCGTGAAGGCTTCCTCTATTTCGGTTTCGGTGACAGAGCCGTCATCGCTGGTCGTGGTGACGGTTTTGGCAGGGGAGGCTTTCTTCGGACGGTCAGCCGGGAGTACATAGCCGCGGTCGATATCGGTCTTGCCGTCATAGCCGATACGGACAACCGCACCGGCGATGGCCAGGGTTTCAGGGGGCCAAACATCCTCGCGGGATTCGTTGATCGCGTCGATGCGATCGGAGATTTCGCGCAGGCGTTCCGGATATTCGGCGTCGGGGTCGTCGTTGGCGTCCCATGCGGCCTCAAGCGTGTCGTGTTCCTGCTCCAGGGCTGCAAGTTCCTTCGCCGGTTTCGGGGCAAGGGGTGCCGCCTCGGGGTGCATCCGCGTGCAGTTCGACCATTCGGAATGGTCCTGCTCAAGCCGGAGTTCAACCCATTTCCAGCCTTCCTTGCGCAGGCCGGCTGCGGTCTTTTCGAGTTTGGCGAGGGCAAGGTTTTGCAGAAGCTCCTGATCCAGAATGAAGACGCCTTCGTCGTCCTCGGCGAAGAGATCGCGGCGGACCTGGCCGCCGGCTTTCTCATAGGCCCTGAGGGTGACGAATTTGACGGCCTTGTGTGAAGCGGGAATTTCACCGTCGGTCAGCGCGCGGCGTATGGATCGGGGATCGCCTCCGATATTGCGCAGGGCTTTGAGGACTTTGTCCTGCGCCTTGTGGTCGTCGCTGATCGCAAAAGCCATGACCTGCTCCAGGTCGAGCTTGCCGGCGCGATAGGCGGCGATGATGACCGGGCTGACGCGGGCGAGTTTCAGGCGTTTCTCGACCACCTTGTCGGTGACACCGAAGCGGGCGGCGATATCGGCGGCCGGGACGCCCTTGTCGATCAGGTCGCGGAAGGCCTCGAACTGGTCGGCGGGATGCATCTGCTCGCGGATGGCGTTTTCGGCGAGGCTGATCTCGGTGGCGTCGGCATCGTCGGCGATGACGTGGCACGGGACCGCGTAGTCAGCGGATATCCCGCCGGACTCGGCGAGGGATTGCAGGGCGGCGAGCCGTCTGCCTCCGGCGACGACGGCATAGGTATCGCGTCTGCCTTTGCGGACGACAAGCGATTGCAGCAGGCCGTGGGCGGCGATGGATGCCGCGAGTTCGGCCAGGGCAGTGTCGGCTCCGGCGGTCTTGCGCACGTTGCCATCCCAGGCGACGAGCTTGTTCAGCGGTATGGATGTAGTGTCAGTCATAACAGTTCTCCTTTTGCTAGTGGTTTTTCAAAACGCGGAGAGACAGGGCCGGGGGCATAAGCCGGGCGGTCAAGCGCAGCGGCACGGCCAACACGGAATTCTGGGAGCGGGCAGGCCGTTGACGGCCCGGCGCGCCCGGCCAACGATGCGTCATGAATTTGAAAACCTGCAAAAGGAGCTGTGCGAAGGACGATCATCCGCACTGCTGGGGGCAGTGGGCGGGCTGCGCGATGCCGGCGCATAGCGTTCGGGGTGACCGCTTGTTAGTGGGCGTAGCCACGTCGGCGTTTGCGCTCGACTCTGCGAGCGTGTGCAGTCCGGGCTTCGGGCAGGGAGGAAAACCAGTCTTGCCGCTCGCGGCCATAGGTTCCGATGCGCCCCCACCTGGAGATTACGGTCCAGTCTCCGAACAGCGTCGGCTGGATATCGACCTGGTAAAAGCGGGCGAGGTTGCGCGTGTGGTCAGATCGTTCCATGTAAACGGCTAGCATGATTCAAAACGCAGGTGAATCTGCTTTTTGAGGTCAAAGCATTTCTCCCCGTTGCCCACTGATTTTTACAGCCTCCCGGTCGTCGGCGTGGTCACGAATCTGCAAAAGGGCGAGGGGGAATGCCGGGCGCGGACTTGCAAGGAGACGAGTGGGGCGGGCTGGTCGCGGATTCGCAAGATGCACGGGGGAAAAGAAGCCGCCGGGCGGGTGAATGCCCGATACGGCAACGATCCCGGCATGCTGTTCTACACGCATATTTCTGATCAGTACGCGCCCTTTCATACTCAGGTCATCAACGCCACGGTCCGCGATGCCACTTATGTGCTTGACGGCCTTCTCTACCACGAATCCGATCTGCGGATCGCTGAGCACTATACCGATACCGCAGGTTTCACAGACCATGTTTTTGCGCTCATGCATCTGCTGGGTTTCCGGTTTGCACCGCGCATCCGTGATCTGGCGGAGAAACGGCTTTATATCCCTGGCGACGCAAAGCATTATCCGGCGCTCGGCAGCCTGATCGGAGGGGCAATCAATACAAAGCTGATCCGCAGCCACTGGGATGACATCCTGCGGCTGGCCGCTTCCATCAAACAGGGTACAGTCACGGCCTCCCTGATGCTGCGCAAGCTTGGCAGTTATCCGCGCCAGAACGGACTCGCTGTTGCTTTACGTGAACTCGGGCGCATCGAGCGCACGCTCTTTACCCTCGACTGGCTGCAAAACGTTGAACTGCGCCGGCGCGTGCAAGCCGGGTTGAACAAGGGGGAAGCCAAAAACGCCCTTGCGCGGGCCGTGTTCTTCAACAGGTTCGGAGAAGTCCGCGACCGCAGCTTTGAAGATCAACGTTACCGGGTCTCGGGTCTCAATCTGGTGGTTGCTGCCATCGTGCTCTGGAACACGGTGTATCTGGAACGGGCGGTAAAAACGCTGCGGCGTGAAGGTCGGGCCGTTGATGACAACCTCCTGCAGCACTTTTCGCCGCTTGGATGGGAGCATATCAATCTGACGGGCGATTACATCTGGCGGCAGGCCAGGTCAATCAGGGATGGGCAGTTCAGACCGCTGCGGTCGTCCATAACCCCGGCAGTCAAAGCAGCTTGAGTTTCAGGTTGTTTCCAGAAATTGCCGTCCGGCATCCTTAGCGTACGATTTTTTCCGTTTCGTGAGGTGACCCCTACTATGTCCCCACATGAATCCTGACCTTGTGACTTAAATGCAACAGACTTTCATAAAACATGCATGGTATTACGAGTTTGTTCTTCTGTGGTAGTACCGCAGCGGCCGGGACGCCTGTAAAGACTTAACATGCAGGTTTTCTAATGCTCTTACTCCAACGACCAGATACACGAATAATTCCTTATAGGGGGCTTTAAAATGACGATAGTGGGTTGCAAGATGGCGATGAAGGCAAGTTTGCTGGGCGGTCTTTGCGCGGCGGTGCTGTGCATGGGAATGGCCGGCGCGGCATGGGCCGAGACAACGGCGCAATCCTCTTCCAAACCGGCGGCGGAGGCCACCACCCAGGTAGTGGCTGCTGCCGACACACCGGCCGCGACGACGACAACCACCACCACGGCCACCACGACAGCCGCCAAACCGGCCGTCGTAAAACACACAAAGCACAAAAAACACAAGAAAGCGGCCAAGCCTGCTGCTGCGGCAACTGCCGCGCCGGTGGCGGAAAAAGCAGCCGAGCCTGCGGCAAAGGCAGCCCCGGCATCCGAGTATGTGCAAGGCGGCGCGAAGACCTGTCTGCAATGCCATGCGACGACGGGTAATGTCGCGCAGATTCTCAACACCCCGCACGCTAAAAAGGCGGACGCCCGTACCCCCTTTGGCTCACATGAATGCGAGAGCTGCCACGGCGCCTCTCCGCAACACCTGGAGAAAGGCGAGACCCCGACCGTCGTGTTCAAGGGGCCTCATATGTCCCCTGTTGAAGCGCAAAACAAGGTCTGTCTGACCTGTCACCAGAACGGCCTGCGGATGAACTGGCAGGGAAGCCAGCACCAGAGCAACGATCTGGCCTGCGCCTCCTGCCACACCATCCACGTCAGCAAGGACCCGGTTCTGGTCAAGGCGACGCAACCCGAGAAATGCTTCACCTGCCACGCCGAACAGCGCGCGGAGAGCTTTGCGTTCTCTCACCACCCGATCCGCGAGGGCAAAGTGGTCTGCTCCGACTGCCACAACCCGCACGGCACGTCCGGTCCGAAACTCCTGAAGGAAGATAGCGTCAATGACACGTGCTACACCTGCCACGCTGACAAGCGCGGACCCTTCCTGTGGGAGCATGAGCCGGTGCGCGAAGACTGCACTAACTGCCACATGCCGCACGGGTCGAACCAGGCGCGCCTGCTCAAGGACCGTCCGCCCTTCCTGTGCCAGGACTGCCATGCTAACAGCAGTCACCAATCGGCGGCGCTCGGTGGCCAGAACCTTCCCGGCGGGGAACTCGCCCCGGCCAGTAATGCGGGCAACGGCGCCACTTCGCTCAACCCCCGGATGCTGGCGCGCGGTTGCGTGAACTGCCACTCGAACATCCATGGTTCAAACAGCCCGGCTGGCCAGTACTTCGAACGCTAGAATCTATTAACAGACGTCAAGGAGATTGCTATGATTATGAAACGCTCTTTAAGAACGGTGTTGCTGGCAGGTCTTTGCGTGGTGCCACGGCTGGCTCTGGCGCAGGAAGCCCCGGCTAATAACGAGGTCTGGGTGGGCGGCAAGTGGCAGACCGAGGACTCGGCGAAGTATGGCAAGTACAACGGCTCGCCCGACAACGGGGCTTCCATGGTCGGCGGCTTCAAGGTGGACGCCGGCACTCCCTGGGATTCGCCAAGCGGCATCTACTTCAAGGCCACGGGCGATAATCTGGATTTCAACCAGGACCGCCTGATGCCCAACTCCTCGGGATCGGTCAGTTTCGGCCAGCAGGGGCTGTGGGGGGCGGATATCTGGCTGAACAACACTACCTATATTCAGTCGCTGAAGTTCAACACCCTGTATAACTCCGACGGCAGTCTCCGGAACGGGGCTCCGTTCATCTCCGGTGTCGGCGGCGTTGTCGGCGGTGGTACCGGCGGCATTGATATGGGGAAAGGGCAGCCGGTGGGCGCTCTGCTGCCGGGGCAGGCTATCGGCACGGCGACGGCGGGCATCAGGCAACAACCCGGTGACAACGGCTCGACCAACGCGGCCATTTCCAGTCTGGTGCAAAGTGAGTTAGGACAGACCGAGGTGGGCCTCGTGCGCACTTCCGCCGGTGTCGGGCTGAAGTTCATACCGCCCGTGGACACCGACTGGCTCTTTACCACGAGCGCCCAGGAGGAACATAAAGACGGAACCAAGGAAAATTCGCTCGTCGTCGGAGGCACCAGTGTCAACAAGACCACGGGCAGCATGACCTACTTCGCCGAGCCGGTGGATTACGATACCGGCACCTATAAGGCCATGCTGAGCTATACCAAGCCGCGGGTGCAGGCGCAGCTGAGCTATACCTATTCGCATTTCGTCGATAACAATACATCGTTCAATGCGATGGAGCCCTTTAAAATCGGGGATAACACCACTCAAAACAAAAATACTCTGGTTACGAATTTCCTGTCGTCGGCTTATTCGCTGCCGCCGAGCAACGATGCGCACCAGTTCAGGGGTACGCTGGGCTATAACATCACGCCTACCACGCGCTTTGTCGCCAATCTTGGCTATGGCCTGCAGTATCAAAACGCTGCCTATGCCCCGGAAACGATACTGACGACCGGCCCCGTTTATGCGGCCGGGATTGGGTCCTCCTACAACGGCAAGGTCCAGACATTTCTTGGCAATGCGACCCTGACGGCCCGGCCGATCAGGAATCTTGACCTGAAGGCGTCCTATACGGGTAACGAGCGTGATAACGACAGCATGCCGCTGACGGTTTGTTCGATCGATATCGACCAGTACAAAGCCGGCGGTTGCGGCGCGGCGGTGAATGGCAAGCCCAATTCGGTTACGTTTACCAACCCGTATTCGTTCCTTACCCAAACAGGCAAGCTGGAGGCCGGCTACCGTATCCTGCCCTCCACCAAGGTTACCCTGGGGGACTCTTACAACGTCACGGAGCGCAAGTTTTCGGCGGTGGACCGCAGTCACGAGAATACCGTTTCGGGACAGGTTCGCACCCAGTTCAATAGCCAGGTGACCGCCTCCTTGCGCGACTCCTATGGCATGCGCAGGGCGTCGACGTCTTATAACGGCAACGCCCCGTGGCTGGCCTTGGGCGAGAGCCAAGCCGGTAGCCCTGATCAGCTTGGCATGCAGCATTACTCGGAAGATGATCGCAACCGCAATGAGGTGCGGGGCGATGTTTCCTATAGCCCCCGGGACAACCTGTTCCTGGACCTGAACGGGAAGTATTACGAAGACACCTATCCGCAGGCGGTTTACGGCCTTACCAAGGACCATGTCATCACGGTCGACCCGGATGTCGGGTTCGCGGTGAACGACAAGATAAACACCCACTTGTTCTATGCGTACGAGAAGGCTTATTATCTTCTGGACAGCACTTCCGGGAACCAGAGCGGCACCGCGCCCTCCGTGCCATTCTACTGGAATCGCGGCGAGAGCAGCGTTGCGCATACGGTGGGCGCCAACGCGGACTGGCAGGCTACCAGCAAGCTGAAGTTCAATCTCGGCTATACCTTCCAGCTCGGCACGATCGGTTACGGGATGGATGGATCGGGTCTTTGCCCGACTGTCGGGTCATGCGGCGGGGCAAGCGCTCCCTGGAACTACACGATCGTCCAGTTGCCCGACAGCCGTTCGACCCTCCATTCGGCCAGCATTTCCGGCGAGTACAAGCTGACCGAGGCCGCTACGATCAGCCTTGGGTACGGCTTTGAACGCTATCATTCGAACGATTACCTTTATACTCAGGCGGCGACGAGCCCGCTCTACGCCAACATGGTGCTGCCGGGCGACGGCAGCCCCAACTACACCGTCCAGACGGTGGGCGTCGGCATCCACATGAAGTGGTAAGCTTTTACCGCTGCGGAATGTTCATTGGTAGAGTTGATGAGCGCGGGACCGGCCAACGGCCCGGTCGTCGAGTGCCCCAACGACGACAAGATGTGGTAACCGGGACGAGCAGCCGGCACCGTACGGAAATAAAGGGGCTACACAATGACTACAGAAGAACCAATATCCTTTACCGGCTACTGGAATGCAGTTGACGAAGCCATGTTGAAGCTCTTCGCCGTCGACACTACCGCTACCGGCATAGGGCCGGACCTCATCGCAGCCGCCCAGGAAGTAGGCCGGACGCCGGAGGATTTCGCAATCTGGTCCGGAGAAAAATACGGCCTCAACAATTATCGCCGGGGGGGCGGCTATGAGGTGACCCCAGCAATTCACATTGTTATCTTGAGTTGACATTTTTAGCCTGCTGTATTTGGCATCCTCATTTAATGCCGGTTCTCACTGGGAAGGTTTCAGTCTGCAGGCAGGTATGTCATGACGAAGAGATCATCGGGAAAGAATAAAAGAGTGCAGGCCGCACTGTCTCCGGCGGCAGCGCAGCAGGTCGGTATCAGGTGGCCCTGCGATGATGAAACCACCAACGATATGCCCCTCAGCCGCATTTACTTCATCCGCGGAAAAAAGGTCATGCTCGATAGAGACCTCGCCGAGTTGTATGGGATGACCACGCGCGATCTATACCAAGTTGTGAAGCGCAAGCTGCGCCACTTCCCGCACGATTTCATGTTCCCACTCACCTATGAAGAAGTCGATGCCTTGCCATTTTCAATTGGAAGAGTTAAAAAAACCGGCCGTCGGCGACGTTATCCGCCTCGTGTCTTTACCGAGCAAGGCGTAGCCATGCTGTCCAGCATCCTGCACAAGACAACGCCCGTCTATGAGGTGACCCCATACAAGTCGGCGAAGTCAGCATTGGCAATAGATGAACAGAAAATCGACGAGACCGCCCTAGCGCTGCTTTACCTGACGCTGCACGACGGTTGCCAGGTCTGGAAGTCGCTTGATTGGCAAGCCATGACGCGGCTGCACGAGAAAGGGTTGATCGAAGACCCGGTCAACAAGGCGAAATCGCTTGTGTTGACCGGGAAAGGCCTTACCGAGGCAGAGCGGCTGTTCAAGGCGCTGTTTGTGAAGGAATAGAGATTTTCAGTGTGGCGTCCGTGAGTATTGCGGTTGGTTAATTTCCGCTCAAAGAACAATATGGGGTTTTTTGCCCAGCGCCCCGGAAAGGTATAGTTCAGATCACTCGCGTCCAAATTAGCTGTTTGACCGCTTTCCACACATTGAGAACGTTGGGCATAGCCCGACTCTGATCCTGAACGCGCGTCTGAGTTTCGACCCAGGCCGAAGTAGGGGCTTCCGTAAGCGTCCGGTGATGGCCGCCTAGCGCGATATCGGTAAATCCCGCACACTGACGTTGATAGTGGATGCTGCGGAAATGTCCACGTTAACCGGGAGTGGGCGCTTTCGAGAGTGTCCACGATCAGAGAGAATGGACACTTATATAGATGTTGCTGACCCCCGGTCCTGACACTACGGAAAAATCAGAAGAGGCCCGACCGTCAGGCAAGAAGCGGCGCTACAGCCCCGAGTTTACGGACGATCCCGTAGAATCGGCGCCAGTAACAGCAGCGGAGGTTGCCAGTGAATCAGACAACGGAACGAACGGCGCTCGGCGAGGCGATCCTCAAACACTGGCGGGAGAACTGCCCGCAGATGGTGAGGGACCTGGAGAGCAAGGGCCGTCTGGATCAGGCGGTGTTCGCAGCGCAGGAGACGGCGGGCGACCTGCTGTACGAACTGGTGTCGGTCAAGAAGATGGACTACCCGGCGGCGTGGGAACTGGCGATGCAGGATTGGGCATTGCCGAGGAGATCGAACGAGGAGGAGGGCGGGGACCTCCCGCCGCGCTACCTTCCCCCGTCCGGGACAACGAAATCCGGGAAGTCCAGATCAGCGACATCGCTCCGCAGGCGCCCGCGCCTCCGCCGCGCGACTTCCGGATAAACGAGTCCCACCGGACCGGGCAGGGCGGACTGAAGGAAAAGGCCCGTGACAACATCGCCGCGATCCGCCGGGGCAACGTATTCGAGACAGCGAAGGTTCCCGGTTCCACCGCATGGCGTATCCGCGGCATGCTGGCAGTGCGCGACGCCATCCGTATGGTATTCCGCACGCAGCTCGACGACGCCCCTTCGGAGCGCATTACTGAAGCGCGCAGCCTCCCGCACCGTTTGCAGTGAACATAGCGTGTTGCCATTCCTGATCCGGCTGGTAATCTCACGAGGATACGAGAAATAGAAACCCCGGTGAACCTAAATGCCGATAAGGAGTGATCATGACGAAGCTTAAAGCAAACAGAGTTATCCTTTTCGTGAAGGACGTACCCGCGATGGCCGCGTTCTATTCTGGGAAGCTTGGCCTGCAAGTCAAAGAAGCGTCCAGGGACAAGAAGTGGGCTGATCTAGATGCGGGTGGCCTGATGCTGGGCCTGCACAGCGGCGGCAAGTCTGCAAAAGCTGCGCGAGCACCCAAAATCGTGTTTTAGAGCAAGGATGTCAGTACAACGCGGTCTGAATTGATGAAAGGGGGCCTCCGGTTAACACCCGTTAAAGAATTCGGGGATCTCGCCTTTTGCGATGGCAAAGACCCCGAAGGAAATCCTTTCCAGATTTCCAACCGTAAATAGGGGTCACTCCTCTCTAGCAGAACGGTGCGTCCGGGTTGGCTGGTCTGTAACAGGCATTGCGCAAACGAACGTTTGCGCAATGGGTCCGCCTGAACGGCATATTGAGGATATTTACGTTGCAAAAATGTATTGCGCATCCAGTTTCAAGCGCAATAGGTTTGTGCAAGGCCAGATTGTCGGTAAGAGCCTGTGTTTCTGCTCAACGAGGTATCGCAATCCTGCCCAGCCTGTCGCACTGAGCCCTTACGTGTCGTTTCTGTCCCGTTTCTCCCCAAACCCCGTCTTCGGCTATCTGCCGGCGCGCAAGGCAGCCCTTCTCAATCCCGTCATGGCCCTGGCTTCGGAGTGACCCCAATTACACAGAAAAACCGTACAGGGGGATCTGTACGGTTTTTCAAGGGGGCGTAGGGGTAGGGGAAACCTCCTTTATGCGGTTGCGGATAGACTTTGCTGGCCGCCCTGGCTGGAAATCAGGGAGTTCAGGAACTGGTTGCGGAGCTGCGCGAAAAGTTGTTTCAGGTCGCTCTGCGAAGTGCCGCCGGTGCTGCTGTCGCCGTTTGTCGTATCGGTGCTGGCTGTGGAGGTGGTTGTACTATCGGTGCTGCCCGTGGTGACGGTGCTGCTCGTGCTATCAGCACTGGCGGTTTGAATGCTCCCGTGATGATGATGATGACCGCCCGGAGGAGGAGGCAGGTTCTGCGCAAACTGCGATTCACTGACGCTGCCGGTGTTGTTCGGATCAAGCTGGGAATAAAGTGCATCGGCTGATTGGGTGGTTCCACCGGCTTTTGTCACAGCCTGTTCCAGTTCGGACTTGCTGATTGTGCCGTCACCATTGGCATCCAGTTTTGCAAACAGGTTCTGCGCGAATTGCGATGCCGGGCTGGTGCCTGCGGTTGTGGCCGCCGCCGCCGTGGCCGCAGTCGTCGTGCCGGTCGTGGACGCGGACGCGATTGATTGCAGGTCTTTTATAAATGCCTGTAGGGCGGCCTGTGCTGTGCTGTCGCTACTCGTGCTATCTGTGCTGGCGGCGGCCTGCCCGCCACCATGATGATGACCGCCCGGACGGGGCAGATTTTGGGCGAATTGCGATTCACTGACGCTGCCGGTGTTGTTCGGATCAAGCTTGGAATACAGCGCGTCAGCCGACTGGACGGTGCCACCGGCTTTTGTCACAGCCTGTTCAACTTCGGATTTCGTCAGGTTGCCGTCGCCGTTCGCGTCCAGTTTTGCAAACAGGTTCTGCGCAAACTGTGCGCCCGGACTAGTGCCGGTTTGGCTGGAAGCGTCGGTTGTGCCGGTCGCAGAAGAAGATAACAGGGAAGGCCCAAGATTCTGAAACAAGGCCTTCAGGGCGTCTTGCGCTGTGTTGCCGCTATCCGCTGTGGTGGTGCTGCCGGTGCTGGTCGTTGTCCCGGTCGCAGACGTTGCCGTTGATTGCAGTTCCTGTATCAATGCCTGCAAGGCGTCTTGTGCCGTATTGCCGCTGCCCGTGCTGCCGGTAGTGCCGGTGCTGCTCTGACCCGAGGCCGATCCGAGAAGAAGCTGGAGCAAGGTCGAGGAGGACAGATTATTGGTGGAAGAACTGGAAGAAGATGACGATGAAGCACTTGTCGGGGACGTTGTGGCAGTTGTCGAGGTTTGTGAGGTTTGAGCGCTCTGGCTTTCTAATTGCGCAAGCACCTGTGCCAAGCCGTTACTTTGCTGGCTGTTCCGCGTCTGAAACAGGGATGAGTAGTAACTGGACGAAATGCCAACGCTGGAAATCATAGGAACTCTCCATTTCTAAAGCCATATTTAATATGGCTCTGTGCTTGTCCTTTTACTGTTAAACGGATGCGGACCTGTTTATCCTTCGCATCTTTTCTATTATTCTTTTGTCTGCCCCTGAAACGGGGAAGAGCAGGGATCAGAAAGCCTGTCCTTCAACTGCGCCCGTCCTCTTGACAATAATGACTCAAGTGCGCCGACACTGACTTTCATCGCCTCGGCGGCTTCCGTGTTGGCACACTCTGAAAAATACACCAGTTGTACGGCCTGCCTCTGCCTCTGCGGCAGCTCAAACAGGGCTTCGTTGATAACCGAGGCCTTCTCTTTTTCGCAATAAGCGTCGTCCGTGCTTTTCGAGCCTTCGGTATCCTCGTAGAGCATTTTGCTGAATGCCCGGCTCTCACTACCCAGTCTGCGTTTTTCATCGAGACAGAGATGTTTTACGACTGTGAACAGCCAGGTTTTAACTCTGGCGCGGGACTCCCAGCTTTCGGCCTGTTTCCAAAGCCGTACAAAGGCTTCCTGCGCAATATCTTCTGCCTTCGAGGCATCGCCGAGAATCCTATATGCAAATTCCAGTACAGGCTTCCTGTTGTCGCCGAATAACGCCGCGAAAGCTGTTTCGTCTCCGGCCGCGATTGCCTCCATGGTTTTTTTGTCAAGTTCAGCGGGCGTTTCCTGAAATTCGTCACTGAGCATATTCGCGGCCTGCGGGGCGCAAGCCACATCGCCGGGATACAAGGATTCCCATTCAACGCTTTTATTTCGAGAGTTAACCTGGACTGGCATCCCGCTGCTTCCCTATTCTGGTTGGCAAGCATCGCTGCAAGAAACGGGCCATATTTTTGAGAGGTTACAGGCCCCGATATGCCACGGCCGCAGGGCATAAATTACCCTGCCGGAAAAGCCTGCCGGGGGTTTATTGGTTTTTCAGGGAAAAGGCGCCCGTTGAAATCAGGTTACTGTTTCTCGCCGCAAAGACTTAAAATTTCGGATTGGCTCGCGTGTGGGCGCGGTTCGTCCGAGGAGTAAGGGGCGCGAATCGACAGGGCAACGGGTTGTTAGGTTTTCCGGAATGAGAAGGATGCGGCGCTGGTGCTGGCGGCGGAGAACGGGCACAGCGAACGAATTTGCAAAAGAAGAGGGGGGCGGCCGGATGGCGGTCGCGGATTTGCAAGGTCCGGGGAGGAAAAGATGAGGGGCGGCGGGGGGTTAGGCGGCCCCGGCCCGCCCTGTCGTTTACAAATCCTTAACGGTTGCGCACCTATGCTTGAAAGAGGCGGTACGCGAAGCGGGGGAAACAACCTTATTAAAGTATGACGTTGCGGGGCGGAGGAAGCGCTCGTTTCCGCAGGAAGCACACAGGATATCACTAAAAAGATTAAAATCCATTTCGGAATCCCGGGAAAAGTCCTGGATTCCGGAACGGAAAGGCGCGCCGGCGAAGGCTTCTCCTTCAAGCCAGGCGCGCCTTCTTTTGCTGCCGCCGGGAGATTCTCTCGACCCCTTCTGGGGCCGGCGGCAGTCTTAAGGATCCCAGATTCTGCGGATCCCTAATAAGCCTTACACGAGGCGCAGGAGGTCCTGCGTCATCTGGTCGACGGTGTTGACGACCCGTGTATCGGCTGTATAAGCACGCTGGCTGACGATCAGCTTGGCGAATTCGTCCGCCAGGTCGATGTTCGAGCCTTCAAGGGACGATGGCTGCAGGAAGCCGGCGCCGCCGGTGCCCGCTTCGCGCAGGTTGTTGGTGCCCGATGTCGACGTTTCCGAATAGGCTGTGCCGGATTCCTCCTGAAGGCCGTCGGGGTTGGAGAAGGTGGACATCGGGATCTTGTAGAGGTTGGCGGTGGCGCCGTTGCTGAACTGCGCCACGATCGTGCCGTCCTTCGTGATCTCCACCCCGGTCCGCAGGCCGAGCGCGGCCCCGTTCTGGTCGGTGGAGACGACGTTGTACTGGCCCGCGAACTGCGTGAACTTCGAGATATCGATGTCAATGTTCGACAGGTCGGAGCCATTGTTCCAGTTGATGTTCTTCAGGTCGATGCCGGTCACGCCGTTGGCATCGGCGGAGGCGTTCAGGGAGCCGTCGCCGTTGAAGTTGACCAGACCCTGGGTAAGCTGCGTGCCGTCCGGCTTCAGGACCGACATTTCCCACCAGCCTTGCGTGTTGGGGGTGATGACGTTGGCGATGGCCGGGAAGTCGCCTTGCTGCGGATAGGTTGTCCCGACATAGTTGCCCGGCGGGGCGCCGACGGGCTGGACCGGCGCCTGCGCCGTATAGGCGAGGGCCGCGTTGCCCGGCTGTCCGGCAAAGTTCAGCGTACCGGTTGTGACCGGGGGCGAACCGCCGGCGCCCAGCGGTGTGCCGGTGTCGTTGGTCATGGTCAGGGTGTCCGTCGGATTGTCCGCCTGGATGACGAGACGGCCGCTGTCATCCAGCGTGGCTTTGGCCGCCGTGCCGCCGCCCAGAGCGGTATTGATCTGGTTGATCAGGTCGCCGACCGTGTTGACCTGGATCTCGCCGGCAACGCCGTTAACGCCCGGCGGCGCGGCGCCGATGATATATTGTTGCGGAGGGGTCGCGCCGACCGTGACCGTGAATTCGTCGCCGGCGCTGATGTTGCCGAAAACGGCCGGATCGGTCAGCGACGTGGTCAGGGTCAGGTTCTGCGTGAATGTGGTGGCGTGCGCCATAGGGCCCTGGACCTTGCGGAACTGGATAGACATGTTCTGCGCCGCTCCCAGAGAATCGTAAACCGTCAGGCCGCGGGTGAAATCCGCCGCCACCGCGTTGGCGCCGGTAGTTGTCAGCGGCAGCACGGACGGCGCAGGATTGAGTTCGGGAACGATATCCGCCTGGTTCGCATCAAGGTTCAGGGACATGTCCGCGGTGGTCGTCGGCTTCGTCAGACCGCCGAGGAAGGCGACATTCGCCGGGACAAGGGAGCTTATATCACCTTCGTTGGAAGGCAGCTGGCCATTAGCGCCCAGGGGCCAGGCGTAAAGGGCAAAGCCCGACGAGTTGCGCAGCAGGCCGGTCGAGTCCTCCTGGAAGGAGCCGGCGCGGGTGTACAGGAACGGCAGTTGTAACGACGGATCCTGCTTCACCGTAAAGAAACCGTTGCCCGAGATGGCGGCGTCCGTGCCCGAAGCGGTTTGCTGGATCGAGCCCTGCTGGGTCACGTTCTGGACGCGGTTGACGTCGACCGTGCCCGGCGAATATTGCCCGCCGTTGGTGGCGGATGTCACAAGGGAGTAGAACGCGGCGTTCGACCCCTTGAAGCCGATAGTGTCGACGTTGGCGATGTTGTTCGAGATCATCGCGGTCGCCTGCGACTGCGCCGACATGCCCGACACGGCGGTAAAAAGTGCTCCAAACAAACTCATGTTACTTCTCCTTCTGTTCGTCGTTTAATGGTTGTTAATTCGTTTTATGCTCCTGTCGTGGCCGCCGGCGGCGCGCTGGCGTTGATGACGTTGCCCAGCGGCACGGCGCGGTCGCCGACCAGAAGGTTGGGCACGCCGTTCTGGTTCTCGACGCCGTGCACAAGGCCGGTGACGGCGGCGGTGCCGTCGCTCTGCTTGCCGTCCCAGCTGATATTGTTGGTGCCCGACGTTCCGCTGACCGGGAAGGTATCGATGGTGTTGCCGGTAGAATCGACGATGTTGGCGATGGAGGTGGTCGCCGTTGTGGGCAGGTTGTAGCTGATGCTGACCGGCGTCGCGCCGTCGAAATTCATGTCGGCGCTGGTGTAAGTGATGTCCTTGCCGACGTAACCCAGCGCCAGCGAAAGCGTGCTGTTCATCGACAGCGTCGTCAGGTTGTCGAGTTTCGAGTTTGTGGCCAATTGCTGCTCGACCTGGCTGTATTCGACGAGCTGCTGGGTGAATGCCGCCGAGTCCATCGGGTTCAGCGGGTCCTGATTCTGCAGCTGCGTTGTCAACAGTTTCAGGAATTGCGAGAAGTTGCTGCTCAGCTCCTGCGCCGCGAGTCCTGTATTCTGCGCGCTTTGCCCGGCCGCCGTGGCTGTCAGCGTCGAGGCGGCTGCCGTGGCGGCGGTGTTCGGGACCGTGGTATTGTTGCCCAGCGCGCTGGTGAGGGATGTATCTGTCGTCATGATTTTTCTCCTTTATCCTTGGCCTATTGTCGATATCGATACCATGAGGTTTCCTCCTTAATTAAAATGTCGCGAGCAGATCCTTGAATTGCTGTTCGAGAGCGCTGATCACGCGGGCGGCGTGCGCCTGCGCGTTGATCACCTGCTGGCTGTAATCGATCAGCGAGCCGTCGCTGGAGACGCCAGTGCTGATATTGGCGCCGGGGCCGAGGTTGTTCGTGCGGAAAGGCGTGGCCGGACCGATGGCATTGGCGGAACTGTAGGGAACGCTGGCGACGGGGGTGTCGCTGCCGAACAGGGCGGCGACGATCAACTTTCCCGCCGCGATGCCGCCGGGGCTCGGGCCGGGCCCGGCGGTCGTGAACGGCCCGCCGGTGATTTTAAGATCGCCGCCAAATGTCGGATTGACCGTGCTATCACCCGGCTGCTCGGTCAGCAGACCGCCCTCCGAAAGACTGACGGCCAGTCCCGGCACACCGCTTATATTGGTTCCCTGAAGACTGGCGACCAGCCCGTTTTGATCCTCGCCGGGGATGATGGAAATCTGGACCGGCGGGTCGGCGCCCACCTGGACGTTGATGTAGGGATCGGTTGTTGTTTGCGTTCCCGCTGTCAGACCGAGATAGGTCAGCCCGGCCTGGCCCATGCCGCCGACGCCGCTGGCGTCGACATTAATGTCGCCGCGTGACTGGAGGACCAGTTGTCCGTATGAGTTCACGCTGGCCTTCGCCGCCAGCCCGGCAAAGGCAGGGGTTCCGGCCACCGCTGTGGTGACCTGCTTGTTGATTTCCGAGGCAATCTGGTCTGCGGCGTTGCTGCCGTCCGGAAAATCCGCCTGGGCCTGAGAAAGAGAGATAGTGACGGTCATCGACCCCGGCGGCGGCGGCGCTGGAGGCGACGGCGCTCCGCCGCGCAGCTCGGAGAATGTCAGCGTAAATTGATCCGATGTTCCCGGCGTCGCGGGATTGAATGTGGCCGGCGCACTGGTGAGGGATGTATTTGTCGTCATGATTTTTCTCGTTTATCCTTGGCCTATTGTCGATATCGATACCATGAGTTTTCTCCTTAATTAAAAAGTCCTGCCCCCCGGTTTATGTTGGCAGGATGTAAGCCAGGCTGAGCTTGCTGAGCGAAGCCGTGATCTGATATGAGGCCTGCAACTGCGTCTGTAGTGAGCTCAGTTTCACCGCCACTGTATTCAGATCGACATCCTCGGCATTGCCGATCTGGCTTTGCAGCGTATTTTCATCCAGCGTATGGTCACTCTGGATCGTCTGGAGGCTCGACTGGGCGTAGCCAAGTTTGGCACTGATCTGGTCCATCCCGGTGGAAGCGGTATTGATGGTTCCTATCAGGTCGTTGAACACTTTATAGAAATTCTGCTGCTGGTCGCTGGCCGTGGCGCCCGGCGCGGTAACGGTGCCCGGCGGATCGCTGCCGGTCGTCGCCACCTGGTTCAATTGCCCGGTCATGTTCATAATCATGGTGGCGGCGGCGACAATATTGCGGATAGAAGGGTCATTGGCGAGGGTCGTGTAATCCACTTCCGCGTTGTCATCGGCCTTGATAGCGACGTTCTTAGCATTGCCGCTGCTTAAGGTCGCCGAATAGCCCATGGTGGCATCGGTCATCTGGGTCCGGTCCTGATAGGAGCTGATCAGCTGGTCGGTTGTGATCGTGCCGGCGGTCCATTGGGTGATATTGGTCTGCGCGTAAGTATCCAGCGCACCGCCATCGGTCATCGGCGGCGTGGATGTATCGGCGCCTCCGAAAACATAGTTGCTGCCATCCTGCTGGTTGAGAAGGTTCTTGATAAAAGACAGGGCATTGCTGGCAAGGCTGTGCAACGATGTCATGTCGAAGTTGCCGTTCTGGATCTGGCCTTCCATGGCGGCAGAGAGGGCGCTCGCCTGCTGCTGGATCTGCGTGATCGCCGAACCCATGATATTCAGGCGCGTCTGGCCGTTGGTGATATTGTTGTCGTAATTGGTCAGAGAATCGAGGCTCGCCCGCGACTGTTCGGAGCTGAGGGCGTCGGTGCCCAGGCCCGCGAAAGTCTGGCTTTTTTTGCCGCTGGCGGCCTGCGTCTGAAGATCGCCGGCCTGCTGCAGCAGCTTCGCCAGATTGTCAATCTGGGTCTGGGCCTGGCCTATTGTCGATATCGATACCATGAGGTTTCCTCCTTAATTAAAATGCCGCCAGCAGATCCTTGAATTGCTGTTCGAGAGCGCTGATCACGCGCGCGGCAGCGGAATAGGCCGTCTGCGCGACGATCATGTTTGACAGCTCCTGGTCGATGTTGACGCCCGACGAATCCTGCAGGCTTTTCTGCAGCGTGTTGCTGTAGGTTGTCTCATCCGTCAGCTGGGTTTGTGTATTGTTCACCTGCTGCGCCTGAACGTTAATGACCTGCTGGCTGTAATCGATCAGCGAACCGTCGCTGGTGATGCCGGTGCTGATATTGGCGCTGGGGCCAAGGTTGCTCGTACGGAAAGCCGTGGCCGGGCCGATGGCATTGGCAGAGCTGTAGGGAATGCTGCTTACAGGCGTGCTGCTGCCGAACAGGGCGGCGATGATCGGCGTTCCCGCCGCCATGCCGCCGCCGATGGTGCCCGTACCATCGGCCGGGAACGGCCCGCCGGTAACGGTGGTCAGGTCGCCGCCGAATGTGGGGTTGGTGGTGCTGTCGCCGGGGCGCAGCGTCAGGAATCCGGTCAGCGGGTCGAGCGTCGCGCCCAGCCCCGGCACTCCGCTTATATTGGTTCCCTGAAGACTGGCGACCAGTCCGTTTTGATCCTCGCCGGGGATGATGGAAATATGGGCCGGCGGGTCAGCGCCGACCTGCACGTTTATATAGGGATCGGTCGTTTTCTGCGTTCCCGCCGTCAGGCCGAGATAGGTCAGCCCGGCCTGTTGCATGCCGCCGGGGGCGCTGGCATCGACAGTGATATCACCGCTCGACTTGAGGACCAGCTGGCCATAGGCATTTTTACTGGCTGACGCCGACAGGCCCGCAAAGGCCGGGGTGCCGGCGACCGCCGTGGCGATCTGCTTGTTGATTTCGGCGGCCACCTGATCCGCGGCATCGCCGATAGCGCCGCCGACAGGGAAATCTATATTGGCCTGCGAGAGCGAGATGGTGACGTTCATCGTTCCGGGCGGCGCCCCGCCCCGCAATTCTGAGAAGGTCAGGGTGAACTGGTCGCTGGGCGTTAAAACATTGCCGGCGCCGGCAATCAGCGATGTCGTGCTGGTATAATTGGACAGGGCCGTGGCGCCGGTGACCTGATTGGTGGAATGGATGCCCAGCCAGGTCTGCAGGTCGGTGCCGGGCGGAGCGTTCAGGTTGACGGTACCGCTGGCCTGCTGATAAGCGGTGCTGCCGAAAGTAAAATCTGTGATGCGGCGAATCACCTCGCTGGAACCCGACTGAACCGGCAGGTCGGTGGGTGCGGTACCTTGCTGGACCAGTGTATTGTCCTGCAAGATGGCATTGTTGACCTGGATTTCCGACGCGAAGCCGACATAAGGCACGGGGGTCGGCGGGTTGGTCGCGGGGGTCGGCGCCGTGTCAGCCGGCAGCTTGCCGGCGGCATCGGTGAACAGACGCAAGCCCTGCTGGTCGAAACGCTGGGCCAGCTTCTGCGCCATTTCATCCAGCGCCGCCTGTTGCTGAGGCAGGATGTTGTCGCGCAGGTCGACCAGTGCGCCCAGCTTGCCGCCAGCATTGTTGGTGATGTTGATGGCGCCTTGCTGCACGACCGCCGGGTCGCCGACGAAAATCCCGGCGGCGGAAGCCGGATAAGAGCTGGTGGCGGTGATCTGCGCGGGTTTGAAAGTCACCGTCTGGGCGGTCTCGTCGGCCAGCTGGACGCCTTGCGCGGTCTGCACGACCATGACGCCGTCAGCGCGCGTGAAGGAGCTGATATTGATATCCTGCGACAGATTTTTTATCAGGTTATCGCGTGTATCCTCGAGCGCCGCCACCGTTTGTCCTCCCGCCATGTTAAATTTGATCTGGCTGTTTACGGTGGCGATCTGCTGCAGGTTGTTGTTGATGTCGGCAACGGTCGCCTGCATGTCGGTCTGCGTATTGTTGCGCATCTTGTTAATCAGATTGCCAAAATCATTGAATTTGCTGGCGACGTTCTGGGCGGCGCTGACCACCGAGCCCTGCAGGGCGGTATTGCTGGGATCGTCGGAGAGGGATGTGAAGGAATCGCGCAGGCCGGAAATTTTTGCCGCGATGGATGATTCGGAGTCGGGAGGGCCATTGAACTGCTGTATCTGGTTCAGGTATGAAACCTGCGTGTTAAGGAAGCTGACGCTGCTCTGCTGGGTCCAGAAGTCCTTTTCCAGATTAAGATCGACGTTGCGCGTGATTACATCCGTACTGACGCCGATGGTAACGCCGTTTATGGACTGTGCCTCCTGCGGCAAAATTTTCCGGGTATAGCCGTCCGTGCTGGCATTGGACACGTTGCCGGCAATGACGCTCAACTGCTGCTGCGCCGCGCTCAAGCCCGAGAGGGCGCTGTCAAGCCCGCCTATTCCCATGGTCCGGTCCTTTGTCCGCTACATAAAGCATTGGCTCTATTTGCCCGTTCGGGTACATATACGGGTTATAGCGATGCAAGGGCGATGCCAGACGGACGGCCGGAAGCAGATAAAAGTGGTAGACCTAAGGATAACTGCAACCGGTGACAGAGAATTCTCTCGCATGCACGGCTCTCGCACGCCGGCGGCTTCCGTGATTCATTCAGTGACGGGAAGTGCTTAAGCGTAATTTTCAGTTCCATTAGGGGTCCTTCGTGATACAAAAAGGCCGTGCAGGGGGGAGCCTGCACGGCTTGAGAAGTGGGGCGTGGTTGGGGATTGGTAGTGCAGAAAGCTCCTTATGTTATCGGGGAAGAGTGTATTAATCGGCTTGGGGTCACTCCTCTAATAGTTAGATTCTGTACGCCAACGATGACAATAGTCAGATTGTTCAGAGGCTTCTCGAACCAATGGCACGCGCAAGGATGGCTGAGCCGTTTAGTTTATAGCCATGCCTTACCACATGTCCCAAACCCGCGGAAACCCTCATCTTCTAAAGCCGTCCCGGAATGCGGATTCTTGGTTCTGGGGGCTTAGCGTACAATTTTGAACCATTAGAGGAGTGACCCCAGACTGGACCTCATATAAGGGGGTCGCCTCACGAAACGGAATTTAAAGCACGCCAAGGATTCATAACGGTTTGAATTTCTTTGATTCACGCGTCCTGCTGCGCCTCTGAATCACGAATTTCTCCGTTCCGGTGCGTGACCACAAATTTGTCAGAAAGGACTCTTCGACCCATGAAGGCGTGTGTCAATCAATGCCGAAAGTAACCCTATTCTGACGCAATCTGGCTGCCGTACCTGACATCCGGTTAGGGTATAGCCTAATCTGACATTCTGGATACTGGTCACCGGGCTTAACGTGCTTTAAATTCCGTTTCGTGACGTGACCCCATAAGGGGCGGCTCACACACTTAATACAATTTGTTATGGCTATAATCTATTGCTGAACAGTTCCTGTTCGTACTCGATGAGATTTTTGGTTTCTTTCAGCGCTTTATAGTACGCGCCGCCCTTAATCATTTCGTTGATCCTCACGAAATAGGGAGCTGTGCCGGGCGAGGCTTCCTGAATCTGCCGCACAAGACTGAAATAACTCTCGGCGTATTTTTCCGGAGCGCGCGTCAGGAACATGGATTGCACCAGGAGGTATATATGTTTGCAAGGCGAATTGGCCTCCTGCTCCGGCATGATGTCTTTTTCCCGGAGCATCGGCGCATCGCCGAAAATCTTCAGTCGGGCTCCGCCTTCAAATTTCCGGTTGTGGCTTTCGTTGAGGATGACAGTGTCTCCGATCATGAATTTTTCACCCTTTTTGAGATCGACGGTCAGAGCCATGGGCTTGTTCCTGTTTACAGCTTTGCGAAGGCCTCAGTCTATCCGTCAAGAATCCATCCGGGAAGACGTAAAATGCTGGGTCCGAAAGAAAACCGGCGGGGTTCTCCCCGCCGGTTCCGGATTCTTTTATGCCGTCTGCGACTAGAACAGTTTCAGGATCGCCTGCTGCGCCTGCGAAGCGAGGGACAGCGAGGTGATGCCCAGAGACTGACGGGTCTGCAGGGCCAGCAGCGTAGCGCCTTCCTGGTTCTGATCGGCGTTAACCAGGGCGGAGGAGCCCGTCTGCAACGTGTTGATCAGGCTGGTCGTGAAGGTCTGGCGGCTTTGGATGACCGACAGGTTGTTTGCCAGCGTGCTGCCGTAGTTCTGGATCGTGCCCAGGGCCGCGATCGTCTGCTGGATCGTGGCATTGATGGCTGCCGTGCTGTTGAAGCTGGCCTGCGTCAAGCCAAGCCCCGCCGAGGAGAAGTTGACGCCGTTCGTGGTCAGCGACGTGGACCGGGTTTCGTTGAAGTAAGTCGTCAGGTTGTTATTGCTCAGCAGGTTGATACCGGCATAACCCGTATCCTTGACCAGCGAGTCGATCTGGGAAAGGGTGGAATTATACTGGGTCTGAAGGTTTCCCAGCGCAGCGGCGGGGGCCCCGAAGTAGATATCTTCCGTGGCCTTCGTCCCAGGCGCCGCACCCGTCGTCAGTATCTGCGAGCCAAAACCGAGGCCGGTGCCTCTGACCAGGTCAATACTTTGACCGGCGCCACCTGGAGATCCGAGTTGAATCTGCATGTCCGTGGCCGCTGACGTCAGGGGACTCAACACGATTTGCCCTGTGGTGGCATTGAAGCTGGCGGAAATCAGGCTGCTGATGTTCGAATCGTGGTTGATGGCATCGACGAGAACCCCGATGGTCGTGCTTGTGGCGTTGTATGAAAAGGCGCCCTGCGTGGTATGAAACAGATCAGCAGAAGTCTTGCCGCCCACGGTGAGAGTAAGGGTATCGTTTATGGAAGTGATGTTCGTAGCCGCCGCGGCACCGGTCGCATCTGTCTTGAGGTTTCCAATCGTCGTGCTTGCGTCGGCAAGGGCCGTTGTGGCGCCTGTCGTGGCATATAGTGCGCCCGTACTGAGTGTCGAACCGGTCGCTGCCGTGAAAGCAACCTGGTCACCGGTCGTGCCGTTACCGCCGCTGATCAGGTTAAGCTTGGCTTGGTTGCCAAAGCCTAAAGCGGCTGCCATCGCCAGGCTGCTTGTATCGTTCCAGGCGGCGGCCGCGTTTTGAAACGTTATGTCCATAACGCCGCCGTTGACGGCCGTAAAGTTCAGGTGGCCGTTGGAGTCCAGGGAGGCGCTGACCGCGGAGACGGGGGGCACAGCCGACGCGTTAAGGTCGTTGATTCTGGCGATAACGTCACCGACAGTGTCGCCGGAGGACGTCGAAACGACTACGTTGACCAGTTTGTTCGTGCCGTTAGGGCCGGTCGGGTCCGTGACGTCGATGGTAAGTTGGTTGCCGGCGGCCAGGTTGGTAATGTTGGTCCATTTTGTCTGTGCGTTCAGGGCGACGTTGCCGGTTTGCGAAGCCTGGGTTGTCGAACTTGCCAGCGTGCTCTGGGCCGTGTTGGCAAGCGCCTGGGCGTTGTTCACAAGGCTGGTCAGCGCGGTTATGCCGTTGTTGGCGGCGTTGATGGTCTGAATGCTCTGGCCGATGCTGTCCAGAAGACTGGTCAGCTGGTTGGCCCGGCTATCCAGGGCTTGCGACGCGAAGAAGTTTTGCGGGTTGTCGAGAGCCGAGTTGACCTTCTTGCCGGTGGCAAGACGTTGCTGGTGGGTATCGATCTGGTTTTGGGTGTCTTGCAGCGAGATCAGATTGTTCCGAAGCGCTGCCGAGAGAACGACATCGTTACTCATGCTATGGTTTCCTTTTTCCTAAAGAGACTGACCGAGAATCCTTCTCGACCTTATATTTCAGCATAGGCGAGGTTTAGTTAATAAGTGGTTACTAAGACAGTATATAACTGAAGGAACGTCATACCGCCAGTGATGATTAATTACAACAACTATGTGGAAACAGTCAGCTTTTAGAGCCTGTACCCGTCCGTTCCCTGTTCGTTCTGCTTAGCGTGCAAGAATCTCACTTGTCTATGGAGTGACACCTTGAGGCCGTATTTACCGAAATTGGCGTTGCCGCTGAGCCGGACCCGATCCTGGATGTTGCCCTCAGCATATTACAATTTCCGGTCTGACTGGGTGGCGCACCATTTCCGCCACATCTCCCGGTAGGCGGCTTCCATGTTGCGGGCGAAGGCCGGCTGGTTCATCAGCGGGCTGGCCGCCACCTTCTGGCGCAGGTCGTGGCGCAAGAAACGCAGACGATCTTTATCCAGCGCCAGATTGACGGCCAGACTGACATACTCATCCGTATTTTTGGCAATCAGCTCGGGCATCCCGGCATTGGCCAGGATCGTTACGCCCATCCGGGACACAAAATGCTCCCCGGCCAGCGTAATAAATGGCACACCCATCCACATCGTATCGAAGCTGGTCGTTCCGCCTGCGCAGGGGAACGGGTCGAGGGCAATATCGATGCGGTTATACAGCACGAACTGGTTTGACCTTTTGCGCGGTTCCAGTATCACCCGGTCGAGCGGCAGGCCACAGCGCTGCAGGCGCGTTTCGACTTCGGCGCGAAATTTAGGGCTCTCAAGACCGAGTATTTCGAGCAGCAGACGCGACTCCGTCGCCTGCGCCAGAATCCGCGCCCATGTTTCCAACACCGGGTTGGTCACCTTGGCGAAGTTGTTAAAGCATCCGAAAGTGATATGGCCGTTATCCTCAAATGGCGGATGGTCGATGACATCCGGGCTGTTTTCGTGCGCCGCATAGCAGCAGAAAATCTCCGGCAGCCGCCACAGTGTTTCCGCGTTTAAATGCTCGGTCATGCCCGGCGGTTCAGCATAACTATCCGTGATCCGGTAATCCATGGCCACCATGCCGGTGGTGGCCGGATAGCCCAGCCACGTCACCTGCACCGGCGCCGGCTTGCGGGCAAAAACCAGAAGGCGGCTATGACCGGTGTGGCCCGCCAGATCCACGAGGATATCTATTTCATCGGCCTCAATCAGGTTGGCGACGGCACCATCGCTCAGAACGTGAACATCGCGCCAGTGGTCAAATTCTTGCTTGAGGCGCGCCGTGATGTTATCGCCCTGCGCGAGATTGTAATAAGCAAACACCTCAAATGTCTGCCGATCATGCAGCTTGAGCAGAGGTTCAAAAAAATAATTGGCGGGATGTTCGCGGAAATCGGCAGAGACATAGCCAATGCGCAGTTTACGTTCAGGGTCTCTATCCCGGACAAAAGGCCGCTGCTGCCGAAGCGGATCGGCCAGACGCTCCCCGAACTCCCGCGCCGTAGCTGCCAGCTCTTGCGGAGATACAGAGGCCGCATAGACCATTGCCAGGAGGAGATTGCTGTAAACTCCCTCGGCGGAATCAGGATTGAGAGCCAGTACCTTCCTATAGCACCTTATCGCCTCATCGAGCCTGCCCTGATTCTTAAGAACGTTGCCCAGGTTATTATGGGCTCCCGCGTAATCCGGTCTGAGCGCAATCGCCTGTTCGCAGTGCGCCATGGCCTCATCGAGCCTGCCCTGTTCCTCAAGCACGTTGCCCAGATTGTTGTGGGTAACGGCGCAACCCGGCCTGAGCGCGAGCGCCCGCTCGTAGTGCGCTGTAGCTTCGCTCTGTTTTCCCTGCGCCAGAAGAGCGTTGCCCAGATTGTTCCAAGGGTCGGCATAATCCGGCCTGAGCGCGAGCGCCCGTTCATAGTGCGCCATCGCTTCGCCCTGTTTTCCCTGTGCCTGAAGGGCGCTGCCCAGATTGTTCCAGGTTTCAGCATTATCCGGCCTGAGCGCGAGCGCTCGCTCGTAGTGCGCCCTGGCGTCATCGAGCCTGCCCTGTTCCTTGAGCATGTTGCCCAGATTATTGTGGGCATCGGCAGAACCGGGATTGAGGGCAATCGCCCGCTCATAATGCATCACCGCTTCGACTTCTTTCCTCTGCGCTTGAAGGACGTTACCCAGATTGTTGTGGGCATCGACGAAACCGGGATTGATAGCAATCGCCCGCTCGCAGTGCGCCACAGCGTCATCGAGCCTGCCCTGTTCGTAAAGCGCCTTGCCCAGATTGTTGTGGGCATCGGCAGAACCGGGATTGAGAACAAGCGTCCGCTCATATTGCCTTACCGCTTCTCCCTGTTTTCCCTGCGCCTGAAAGGCGTTGCCCAGATTGATATGGGCGTCGGCGTAATCCGGCCTCAGCGCGAGCGCCCGCTCGTAGTGCGCTATGGCGTCATCGAGCCTGCCCTGTTTCTTGAGCACATTACCCAGGTTGTTCCAGGCCTCGGCCGCATCGGGCCTGAGAACAAGGGCGCGCTCGAAATGAGCCGCCGCCTCGTCAAATTTTCCTTGCGCCAGACAGATATTGCCGAGATTGATACAGGCCTGAACTGAATCCGGCCTGAGTTCCAGCGTCCGCCTGTACTGATCCGCCGCTTCCCCGATCCTGCCCTGTGTCTGGAGGGCGACGCCCAGATTGTTGCAGACTTCCGCGTAGTCAGGTTTAAGGGCGAGCGCGCGCCTGTATTGCGCGACCGCGTCATCAAGCCGCCCGGCCTGATGGTGCCGCAGGGCCTCGTCGAACAGCCCCTGAGCAGCCAGCGAAGCATCACTTTTCCCGGACTGCGCCCCGCTCTTGTCTGTCCTGCGCTGCTCACGATTCACGGGAGCACCATCTCATCCACATCTCCCGGTAGGCGGCTTCCAGGTTGCGGGCGAAGGCGGGCTGGTTCATCAGCGGGCTGACCGCCACCCTGTCCCGCAAATTATGGCGCAGGCTGCGCAGACGATCTTTATCCAGAGCCAGATCGACGGCCAGACTGACATATTCATCCGCATTTCTGGCGATCAGCTCCGGCAGGCCGGCATTGGTCAGGATCGTCACGCCCATTCGGGAGACAAAGTGTTCACCGGCCAGCGTGACAAAGGGCACGCCCATCCACATCGTATCGAAGCTGGTCGTCCCGCCCGCGCAGGGAAATGGATCAAGAGCGATGTCGATTCGGTTATACAGCACGAACTGGTTTGCGGGCTTGCGCGGCTCCAGAATCACCCGATCGAGCGGCAGGCCGAGACGCTGAAGGCGCGCTTCTGTGTCGGCCCGGAATTGCGGGCTCTCGATCCCCCTGATTTCCAGCAGCAGGCGTGATCCCGGCACCTGCGCCAGAATCCGCGCCCATGCTTCCAAGGCCGGGTCAGTCACCTTGGTGAAATTATTGAAGCAGCCAAATGTTATATGGCCGTTATCCTCAAAAGGCGGATGGTCGATGACATCCGGGCTGTTTTCATGCGGCTGATAACAGCAGAATATCTCCGGCAGCCGCCACAGCGTTTCCGTGCTCAAATGCTCGGTCATGCCGACCGGCTCGGCATGAATGTCCGTGATGCGGTAATCCATGGCCGCCATGCCGGTGGTCGCCGGAAAACCCAGCCACGCCACCTGCACCGGCGCCGGCTTGCGGGCAAACATCAAAAGACGATTACCGGCGGTGTGGCCCGCCAGATCGACGAGAATATCTATAGCATCGGCTTCGATCAGATCGGCAACCTGATCATCATTCAGGAATTTGATGTCGCGCCAGTGATCAAATTCCTGTTTAAGCCGCGCCGTAACGGCGTCTCCCTGGGTAGTATTTGAATAGGCAAATATCCCGAACTGTTGTCGATCGTGCAGCTTCAGCAGGGGCTCAAAGAAATAGTTGACGGCATGGTTGCGGAAATCAGGCGAGACATAGCCGATGCGCAGTTTTCTCTCAGGGTCTCTGTCCCGCGCAAAAGGGCGCTGTCGACGCAGCGGATCGGCCAGATTTTTTCCGAACTCCCGCGCGGTCGCCGCCAGTTCTGCCGGAGAAACGGTGGCCGCATAGACCATTGTCAGCAGAATATTGTTGTAAACTTTAGCGGAATCAGGTTTGAGAGCGAGCCCATTCTTATGGGCTGCTATCGCCTCGTCGAGCCTGGCCTTGGCGCCGAGATCCCCGCCGGCATTCATAAGGGCTGAAAGGGATCCAAGTTCAGATGCCTTCCTGAGATAAGTCATTGCCTCGTCGAATTTGCCCTGGAAATGCAGGACAATGCCCAGATTGTTGAGCGCCTTGGCATTGTCCGGCTTGAGGGCGAGCGCCCGCTCATAGCACGCCACCGCTTCGTCGAACCTGTCCAGTTCAGCCAAAGCCTGGCCCAGATTAATCCAGGACTCGATGAAGCCGGGTTTGAGCGTGACAGCATGCTGGAAACATGCCGCGGCATCAGTAAATTTACCCTGATCTCTGAGAAGACAGCCGATATTAAGGTGTGCTTCAGCGTAATCGGGCCTGAGGGCGAGCGCGTGCCTGTAGGAGACCATGGCCTCGTCAGTCCTGTTCAGATATCTGAGCACGGTGCCGATGTTATTATGGGTCTCGGGATAGTCCGGCTTCAGATCGATCGCGCGCCTGTAATGGGTGAACGCCTCGTCAAAATTACCCTGCTCCTTGAAGATATTACCCAGGTTATTGAGGGCCTCGGCATAGTCCGGCCTGAGGGCGAGGGCGCGCTTGTAGTGCGTTACCGCATCGTCGAGCCGGTCCAGACTCATGAAAGCATTGCCAAGATTGTTGTGAAAGGCCGGAACGCCCTTCTTGAGATGGATAGCCCTGGTGATCAATTCCACAGCGACGTCATGACGACCGACGTCACCGGCCAGAGCTCCCAGCAGGTTCAACGTGTCAGCGTGTTGCGGCTCTATCGTCAGAATCTGCCGGTAAAGCTGCTCGGCCTCGGCCAGCCGCCCGGCCTGATGGTGCTGCACAGCTTGATTGATCAGTCCCTGAACAGCCGGGGAGGCATCGCTTTTTCCGGGCTGCGCCCCGCTCTTGTTTGCCCTGCGCTGCTTACGATTCACGGGCGCACCATCTCATCCACATTTCCCGGTAGGCGGCTTCCATGTTGCGGGCGAAGGCGGGCTGGTTCATCAGCGGGCTGGCCGCCACCTTCTGGCGCAGGTCGTGGCGCAGGGCACGCAGACGATCTTTATCGAGCGCCAGACTGACGGCAAGACTGACATACTCATTCGTATTTTTGGCGATCAGCTCCGGCATCCCGGCATTGGTCAGGATTGTCACACCCATCCGGGAGACGAAATGCTCGCCCGCCAGAGTGACAAAGGGCACGCCCATCCATACCGTATCCATGCTGGTTGTCCCTCCCGCGCAGGGGAAGGGGTCCAGAGCGATATCGATGCGGTTATACAGAACGAACTGGTTTGCAGGCTTGCGCGGCTCCAGAATCACCCGCGCGAGCGGCAGGCCGAGACGCTGAAGGCGTTCTTCAGCGGAAGCGCGGAATTCAGGGCTATCGATTCCGTTGATTTCCAATAGCAGACGCGAGCCCGGCGCCTGCGCTAGAATTCGCGTCCATGTTTCCAGCACCGGGTCGGTCACCTTGACGAAGCTGTTGAAGCAGCCGAAGGTTATATAACCGTTATCTTCAAAAGGCGGATGGTCGATCACCGCCGGGCTGTTCTCATGCGCCTGATAGCAGCAGAAAATCTTCGGCAACCGCCACAACGTTTCCGTGCTTAAATGCTCAGTCATGCCCGGTGGTTCGGCATAGCTGTCCGTAACTCGGTAATCCATCGCTTTCATGCCCGTCGTGGCCGGCCAGCCCAGCCACGTCACCTGCACAGGCGCCGGTTTGCGGGCAAAGACCAAAAGGCGGTTATCGCCGGTGTGGCCCGCCATATCGACGAGAATATCGATGGTATCCGCCTCAATCAGGTCGGCAGCCTTGTCATCATTCAGAAACCTGATATTGCGCCAATGATCAAATTCCTGTTTGAGTCTTGCGGTGACTGCATCATCCTGGAGAATGCTGGAATAGGCAAAAATCTCGAATTGCTGCCGGTCGTGCGATCTCAGCAGGTGCTCGAAAAAATAATTGACGGCGTGATTGCGAAAATCAGGCGAGACATAGCCGATGCGCAGTTTCCGTTCAGGATCTCTATTCCTGACAAAAGGACGCTGCCGGCGAAGCGGATCGGCCACATGTTTGCCGAACTCGCGCGCCGTGGCTGCCAATTCCGCCGGAGACACGGAAGCTGCGTAGACGGCGGCCATCAAGAGATTGCTATAACTCAGGCCGGAGTCCGACTGTAAATCCAGTGCCTTTCTGTAAGACAGTATAGCCTCATCAAGCCTGCCCTGACTCTTGAGTGCGCTGCCCATGTTATTAAAGAAACGGACATTGTCCGGCTTGAAAGCGATTGCCTGCCTGAAGCACGCTTCCGCTTCGTCAAACTTGCCCATATCCTTAAGAATATTGCCCAGATTATTGAAGGCTTCGCCAAAGTCTGGTTTAAGGGCAAGGGCACGCTTATAGGAAGCTATCGCATCATCAAACTTGCCCTGGGATTTGAGGACGGTGCCTAAATTATTGTGTGTCTCCGCATAATCCGGCTTCAGATCAATCGCGCGCCTGTAATGGGTAAACGCCTCGTCAAACTTACCTTGCTCCTTAAAGATATTCCCCAGGTTATTGAAGGCCTCGGCATAGTCCGGCCTGAGGGCGAGGGCGCGTTTGTAGTGTGTCAGCGCCTCGTCGAGCCTGTCCAGACTCACGAAAGCATTGCCAAGATTGTTGTGAAAGGCCGGAACGCCCTTCTTAAGATGGATAGCCTTGGTGATCAATTCCACAGCAACGTCATGACGGCCCACGTCGTTGGCCAGAACTCCCAGCAAGTGCAACGTGTCAGCGTGCTGCGGCTCGACCATCAGAGTTTGCCGGTAAAGCTGCTCCGCTTCGGCCAGCCGCCCGGCCTGATGGTGCTGTAAGGCATCATTGAATATTCCCTGAATGGCCGGAGTTGTACCGTGCCTGCGATCTAGACTTTTCTCCGAACGACGCTGTTTGCGATTCTTGGACAACAGATTCTCTGACCAGGGCGGCTGAAAGACTTAGGGCCTGAAGTGGAACTCATTGTTGCGATATCGTGGCACTTCTAAAGCAGATAGGTCATGTTAGCGGGATGGCAAAGCCCCCGTCAACTCGCGTCCTGGCGGGCTCCTGGGGCGTCTCTTTTGTCGCTGAGGGAGCAGGAGTGCCGGTGGTACGGGGAAAACCTCAGATCAGGATGCGCTCCACTTCGTCGAGCGAGACCTGGTCGTTGCGGCGGGAAGGGAAATTGCTCAAAGGCCCCTCGCCTGTGATATGGAAATTAAGCCGGCGCCAGCTCTCCGTTAATCCATTTTCCGGAATGTATATTATCACATCGGCTCTTTTAGGCGTAGTTACAATGCCTTACTGTAGTTGGCCACGATTTGCCGCCGGTTTCTGGACACTCTATTCCGCCGATTAAGAGCGTCACGCCATGGCCGGTGCGCAGTTTGCGGCTACTTTACGACGTTGGGTCTCGTCAGCGGCGATTTATCGTGTCCAGAAACCGGCGGATTATTGAGTCCAGTTACACACCTTCGCGCAGAACGTCATTCATGCGGCTCTGCCAGCCTTTTCCCGTGGCCTTGTAGCTCTTCAGCACGTCCTGCTCAACTCTGATGGTTACCGGCTTCACGGCAGCGCAGCGCGTCGACGATCAAGGTTTTGTCAGCGCCGGCCGCCAGGTGACCGCCTCGCAATCACCAACGTCGCTTATCGAGAGGTTCGCCAGTAGGAATCACCGCCGGCGAACAGGCAAAAACGCGGTTTGGTGGCAAAGTTGTTGAAGTCGCCCTTGTGACAGCAGTGAAGATGGCAGCCGTTGCAAACATCGAGCCAGTCGGAATCGTCAGCTCGTCCTCGCGGATGATGACGGTGAGTGTCGTAGCCATACTTCCCGCAGCATTCGCACCGCTTGCTTCGAGGGATTGACTTGGAAAAGTGCCGCCGCTCGCCGGTATGATTGCAGTTCCTGCGATCATGCCTGGTGCTGCCGCAACCGGTGCAGCGCCGTTCCGGTCTGTCACGCCCGGAAGTGGCGGCCCAGATCAAGCCGACGACGCCAAGGGCAGCCAGACTGCCAAGCAGAAGACCGGCAGGAGAAATTGACGGTTCCTGCGGGACGAACTGGACGGGCGGAGCTTGATCCGGCACTACGAAGCCCGGCCATGGCGCGACGTTGAATTGCGGCCACTGAGGCAGATCGAACACAGGCATTTGATCCAGCCGGACGTATGCCATAGGCAATTCGCTTTCTTCCTCGATTGTACCGCGCTGCATGGATTCGGCCCATGCCGGTTCCGCTTCAAGTTTCCGGGCGCGGCCCGTCCACGGTTCCGGCCGGATCGCCTTCACCCAGTCCGCGAATGAAGGGATGAAGCTGAGGGCTTCGCGGACGTGCTGCTCGCCGATCCATCTGACCGGAATAACCCGGCCAGTAGAGATCGTGATGGTCGAACCGAAGATGGTTTCGGCCATGAAGAAGGGCTAATGAGAGTCCGTCATTGACCGACTTCAGTCCTTAGTTTCTGCCAGAGTGAGCGCTCTCGCTGGCTGGTGCGCATCATTGGCCAGTAGCCGCTCTTCTTCAGTCAGGTCTAACAGAAAACGGTAGCCCCTGACGCAGTCGGCGGGGAACTCCCGTTTGAGAGCGATAAAATGTTTGGCTCTGCGCAGGAATTCGACGGGACCCGCATTTTAGGCTGCTTTCTTGAAGACCACGAATTCGGTCTTGGTCGCTGCCATACGCTGGCACTTCAGCAGCAGGTAGCGCAAGTTCTTGTATCC